>Ga0247842_10006510_pt1 | contig 13178 bp, 9 predicted proteins | sample LaCruzMarch2015__3_FD_192411 | JGI IMG/M metagenome (GOLD analysis project Ga0247842, IMG submission 192411) | Freshwater microbial communities from meromictic Lake La Cruz, Castile-La Mancha, Spain - LaCruzMarch2015_19m | ecosystem: Environmental > Aquatic > Freshwater > Lake | place: Spain...
ATCCGCCAGCGCGAACTGGGTTCCGACTTTCTTTCGTTTCCCGAGGCGCTGCGGCATGTGCTGCGTCAGGATCCCAACGTGATCATGGTGGGCGAGATGCGCGACCTCGAGACCATCGCAGCGACCCTCACGCTGGCCGAGACGGGACACCTGATCCTTGCCACCCTGCACACGCCCAATGCCGTGCAGGCCATCGATCGCATCGTGGATGTGTTTCCTCCGCACCAGCAGGCACAGGTGCGCTCACAGCTCTCGCTCTCGCTCAAGGCCGTGATCGCGCAGAAGCTGGTGCCTTCCGCAAAGGGAGGACGTACCGCCGTGCGCGAGATTCTCGTCAATACGCCGGCGGTCGCCAATATCATCCGTGATCACCGCCTGCAGGAGCTGCCCTCCGTGCTCCAGACGGGTACATCTGCAGGCATGCGAACATTTGCGAAAGATGCGGAGCGGCTGGTGAAAGAAGGGGTGATCAGCGGGGAGGAGGGGGAGGGGGTGTGACGAAGGAGGTGAGGGAGGTCAGATAGGTAAAGTAGGTAATGTAGGTAAGGAAAGTGAGGAAAGTAAGGAAGGGCAGGGAAGGCAGAGAGGTAAGAGAGGGACATTCCCCATTTGTCATGCTGAGAATCCCGCGCGGTTATTTCATTTCAGCCACGATTCAAAGGCTTCAGAAGAAGGCAGGATCGCAAGGAATGTCTTGAGGAGGGGCAGAAGCATCGCTTTATCTTGTTCAGTGGGCTCTTCTCCGGTGATACCCATCGTGTCGGAAAGGCTCTCGATCTTTCCGGCAAGTGTGCAAAATTCCAGAAGTTTCGGATGGAAAGAGTGATTCTTTGCGATGGCTTGAAAACGGACATCTCCGGAATGAAATGGAACGAAGATTGTGGAGAATGAGCCTTTGACTGGCTGCATAAGGTTTACGATCGGTCGTCTCTGTTCCAGCGCTTTTATCACTTCGGCAATGTCTTGCTCACAGTGTTGATGGGTGAAGAGATGCACGAACGACTTTTGGAGTTGTGTGTAGAACTCTTAAATCTCAAGTGCGGATGGAGAGCCATCCTTCACTGGCATATCGCTGTTGCCGTTATGAGTACTGTCTGCCATTGACTAATGATGATTGGGGAGAGCTCCTCTTCGAAATCGGAGCTACTGATACCCTCTTGCCTGAAGATTAAATAATTCTGCATACAACCCCGATCGTTTCATGAGTTCGTCATGGGAACCCTGTTCCAGAACCTTTCCTTCATTGATCACTACAATGCGATCTGCCATCCGGACGGTGGAAAAACGATGAGAGATGAGCAGAACTGTTTTATCTTTACAGAGTTCCTCGACGCGCTCGAATATTTCCGCTTCCGCTTTTGCATCAATGGCCGCGGTCGGTTCATCCAAAATGAGCACAGGAGCATTACGGAAGTATGCGCGAGCCAGTGCGATTTTTTGCCATTGTCCTACGGAGAGTTCCGTGCCCGATTCGAACATGCGTCCGATGATTTGTTCGTATCCTCTTTCCAATGTTGTGATCACCGCGTTCGCTCCGGCATCCGTTGCGGCGCGCTCGATTTCTTTCATATCCAGGCTGCGGAGCACGTTACCGTAATAGATATTGTTTTTTGCGGAGTCTTCATAGCGGTTGAAGTCCTGAAAGAGGATGGCCAGTTGCCTGTGCCAATGCTCCAAATCGAGTTCACGCACATCTGTGTCATCGACCAGAATGCGTCCTTCCGTGGGATCGTAGAAACGCGCAAGCAATTTGATGATAGTTGTTTTTCCGGCGCCATTCTCTCCCACGAATGCCACTTTTTCTTTCGGCTGTATGGCGAGAGAAAAATCGTGCAACACATCCTGCTGCATTCCCGGATAGTGAAAAGAGACATGATCAAATGTAATGGAGGGGGCATGTTCAAGCTTCAATGATTTTGCTTTCAGTGGTGATGTGATGGATTGCGGAGTATCCATCACATCGAAAAAGCTCTTCACGTATAAACTCGCTTCAAAGACATCGTTGAGATTGCGCAGGAATCCGCCGAGACCGTTCTGAAAGTTGCTGACGATCTGGGTGTAGAAGCTGATGTCGCCAATCGTCACGCGCTTCATGAATGCGAGCAGGATGACATAGATTTCGATGCCGATCAGGACGACGGTGGAAAACAAGTTGAAGAGCAAGCGCAGCAGAAATGCCTTTGTCGCCACCTTTTTGTTGTCTCTGTAGAACTCCTCCTGCACTCCGGTTGTCTCTTTGATGAAGAGCGGCGCAAGTTTGAAGATGCGCAGTTCTTTAATGTGCTGAGCGCCCTGCAGCATGTTCGAAAGGTACGAATATCGTTTTTTTCGCGGACTATGCCAATCCCATATGGACCATTCTGCCTGCGATTCGTACAACCGGGAAAGGAACTCAGGAATGGAAATAAGGATCACCGGAATGATCAGGATCCAATTCAACGTGAGGATGGCGATGAAGGCAATGAGAAACTGGAACAGGCTTTGCGCCATGAAGAGAAGCCCCGTGATAAGGTTTTGTGGCCTGTACCATGAATCTCTGACCTGCTCCAGACGATCGCGGAAGGCCGGATCTTCGAACTTCTCAATGTCCAATTGTGCGATGCGTCCGAACAGCCGGGTATTCAGGTAGATGGGAAACCTGGTCCAGAGCAGCCGTTCCATGTAGTGCTGCGTGCTGAAAGCGGCATCGAGCAGAAAATAGGTCACGATGCGGGTTACGAGAAGCAGAACGATATGTCGCATATTGATCGTCGTCGGATCTCCTAGGCCCGCAATGACCGTGTCGATGATGAGTTTGTAGATGTAGGCATTCACGAAGGGAACGACGCTCGGAACGAGTGCGCTCAAGACGGAGACAATAAACAGCCGCTTATCCATGTCCCAGATCATTCCTGTGAGCCTTTTTGAGACCACAAAAGTATCTTTTGCCCGCTGAAGCCGTGGTTTGCTGATAAATGCGAAGTGCATTGCCATCACTGTAGCTTTTTTACAAAAACAGGGCGAGATCCATTTGGATCTCGCCCCTGACTTGTTTCAATTTTCCTTGCTTAAGGCCGACTAGAGTTTAAGCGTCGGAAGATTGAACAAGTGGTTATTCTGACAGCAGAGAAGCTGTCCAACTTCAGCAAGCGTTCTTCGAGTGCTTGCCGTTACACTCGTAAACGCGGGCCGCGTTTCGGGTGACTCGGGTTTTGGAGAAAGACTTCTTCAAGGAAGCCTCCTTTCAGGTTAGGGGTCATTCAACACAAAGAAATGAACGACATCACACTTATGTCTAGCCGGCCGAGTGTGAGTACCGTTCTCCATCAACGCGATGCCGACACAACTGTCACAGTATTCCCGGACTTTGCAGTCCATGCATTGAGGCATGTCTGCCATCCGGAATTTGCTCATCGTCCTTTGTCGGGACTGAACAGACAGAAGCATGTCGACATCGACATGTCTTACATTGCCGATCACTTCGGGAAGGTCAAGGCAGGGATACAGGTTTCCCAACGGATCCACAGCGATCTGCGTGATGCCTGCGGTACATGGATGCATGCAGGTGGCGCAGTCGCGGTACCATTCCATCTTGGAAAAGTTGTGGGTCCTCTGCAAAAACGGAAGTAGCTTCTCATTCATTTCCCTGTCCGAGAGACGGAGTTTGATACCGTCATCTGAACCTGACCGCCTTGGAGTGATATACGGCGAGTAAAAAATGGCGATGTCAGCAATCTCCTTGAGGGTCTGATGAATCAGATCCAACTGGTCAATGTTGTGCTTGCCGACAGTCACAGAGAGCGTGAGCGGCATGCCGACTTCAGAAAGTTGTCTGATGCTCTCAGCAATCTTGTTGAAGGGGTAGATCCTTTGAGTGGTGTCCGATTGGCCGTCGACGATGTCGTAGATGGAAATCTGCATGTCGAAGACGGGCAACTTTGCCAGAGCGGCGATTTTTTCGGAGTCCAGGAGTGTTCCATTGGATTTGATTTCAAGCATGAAATTCAAATCCGCGAACATGTTCAGAACTTCGATCGCGTCCGGTCTCAGGAAGAGTTCCCCCCCTGTCAGGGAGGTAAAGACAACGCCTGCCCTCCTCAGAGCCGATGCCAGCCGATACAATTCTTCAATAGGCAATCCATGGTTGATGTAATCGGCGAGGTAGCAATACCGGCAACGACAATTGCACAGATGCGTCAGTTCAATGTCTGCGGTAACGAGTTGCCAGGTCTTCTTCGCATAGGCCTTCAACCTTGCAAGCGGCGTTTCTTTCTTCTCTGCCGCCTCGTTCCCGATGCTTTCTTGCGCGCCGATAGATCCATTGTCTCCGGAACGAAACCGTGCGATCTCACTTCGTAGGTCTTCACAATCTTCCGAAATATCGGCCCAGCAATCCGGGTCGTAGTCCGGAAAATCTTTCGGAGTCGGTGTGAAGCCATGATCACTCAAGAGTCGCTGCGCGATCCTTGATGAACCCCCTTCGAAGAAAATCGCATCCTTCGAATCCGTTCTCATTGCATAGAACGCATCCGAAAACTGTCGAGAAACAATAGTGTTCATGGGTCTTTCTCCGGTGTTTTCAAAGGTCAGCCGAAACACCGTGGTGCAATATGTACCACGGACCATGGATCGTAGTTATCGAAAATATACGGGTCAAACTCTTTGGTATTTTTCACAGGAATCGCTGTTCTTCGCTTTTGCAGCACGAAGAACGGGGCAGGCGCAGAAGATTTCTCATGGGGAGTCAATATTTCCGCTACAGTAAGCCAAGAAATACGTTCTATCCACCGGTAGAACGCCCGCCTTCTCTATTCACTGAATAAGGAACGCACCGGAACCACGATGTTATAAGCGCTTTACATAGCCAAAAAAACGGGTAGAGTACGGGTTTGCATGACGGACCTTCCCGCTTCCATCGAGGCGTACCTCGCTGATGCCGGCTTCTCGGCGACGGAGATTCTGACGCTCAAAAAACTGCTCGAAGGCGGGGCGCTCACACTCCGCGAATTGGCCGCCAAAACGGGCAAATCCACCGGAGTGCTGGATGCGGCAGTGAAGAAACTGCTTACGCGCCGCCTCATCTGCCGCGAAACCGTGAACGATACGCCCAAGATGCTGCTCAAATCGCTCGAGCCGATTGTGGCGTGGGTCAAGCGCGACACCGAGGAGAAATTGGAAGGCATGAAGAGCCGCGCCAGAAACTTCGAGACCTTCATCGCTTCGCTCAAGGTCGAGAATAAAAGGCCAGAAATGGAGTACTTTGAAGGCGAGGAGGGGATCAAGAAAGCGTATACGAAACTGTTGAATCTGGGCGTGAAAGAATTTTTACACTACCGTCCGGTCACGATGAAAGAGGAGGAGGATCCCCTGCGCATTTTTCGTGTGCAGTACTTTCGCGAGCGGTACCGGCGCGGCATCTTCGCGCGGGCGCTGGCGCCCCATACGCCTCTCGGGCGGCGTTTTCAGTCGCGCGACGCGTTCGAGTACCGCGAGACGCAGCTCCTGAAAGAGGAGGAATTCCCCATCACCTTCGAAAAGATCATCGCCGGTGATACGGTGGCGTGTTTCAACCACACAGAGCAGTGCGCGTGCTACCTCAAGTATCCCGAGCTGGCGCACACCGAGCGCACGATGTTCGAGCTTCTGTGGCGCCGTGCCAAAGAGCCGGCAACACAGGCGCAGACGGTGGCGGTTACGCTGCCCAAAAGCCCGGAGCCGATGATTTCGCTCAGCACGCGGTCACTCTCCACCCTTCGTGATTTTTTCTTGAGCCGCACGAGCGTGGCGATCTTCGTGGCGGGCGCCCTCCTGGCCGCAGGAGTCACTTATGGGTTGTGGTGGCATACATATGATTTGAATCGCGAACGGGTACGGGAGCGGGCGATGGCGATCGCCGCCACTGCCGCGATGGAGTTTGACATCAGAGACATTGATCAGCTTCATACAAAGAAAGACGTGAAGAAGCCGGAATTCACGAAGCTTGTTGAGCATTTGCGACTGATCAGATCTAACAATGAGAATATCAAATTTGTCTACATCGATCGGCCGATTGATTCGAAAGAAGCATCGTGGGAAGTTGTTGCGGATGCCGATTACGGAACACCAGACGAAGATTTCAACGGCAATGGCATCATTGAGGATTTTGAGCAACTCACCATGCCCGGACAGGCCTATCCTTATATTGATCCGCTTGCTCAGGAAAGGATTCAAAGACCTGCTGCAGATTTTCTCGAAGATGAGTGGGGTGAGTATTGCGATGCATCGGCTCCCATTTTCGATTCCGAAGGGAAAACAGTGGCGGTTCTTTTCGTTGATATTGATCTTCAGCAGGTCCGTGACCTGACTTCGCAGTCGTTTAAGGTGATATATGTCTTCCTTGGCTTATTCCTGCTCTTCGTCTTCATCCGTCTTGCGGCCTTCAATCGGCCGCTTTTCTTTGAGCTGCTCAAGGTACTGAGGTCCAGAGGAGTGCTGACGGTTTTGGGGGTGTGCGCGCTGGTTGCTTTAGGGGTGACGTGGGGGATGTACCAATACACACTGAGTTTGATGAAGGAGCAGGTGGGGGAGAAGTTGATGGCGATTGCGTCCACGGCTGCAGCAGAAATCGATGCGAAGGATCTGGAGCCACTGCAGTTTGTGAGGGATATGGAGAGGCCGGAGTATCAGAGGGTGTTTAAGAAGCTTAATGAGGTCAAGGATAGAAATGAGCATGTACTGTGGGTGTATGTGATGCGGCCAACCGAGGATTCGACAATATTTGAATTTGTGGCGGATGCAGATGTTACTGCTGGGTCATCGCTTATTGATCAATCAGATTGGAATAAGGATGGCAAATTAGACGAAGCAGATGAAAACAATCCTCCGGGAACTCGTTATGATGCGACAGGACAGAAAATTGCTACAAGAGGTATTTCTAAGCCGGATTTCGAATGGCTTTCGGATCAGTGGGGCCTGACATTGAGTGCCTATGCACCGATTGCAGATGTTAGGGGCAACATAGTTGCGATATTGGCTATTGATATCGATGCCTCTACGTTTCAACAAGAAATCCGAAGTAAGTTTGAACCTTACTTGTGGTTTGGGGGAGTGTTTCTAATTTTAATTTGCTGTATGGTTACAATACGGTTGTTCATCACGAGTGGTGATCGCAAATGGCGTTAGAAATCGTTGAGAATTTTACAGATTGAAAATGCTATTTGGATGCTTAGGTTTGTTCCACACAATTGATCTCCAGTCATCCTAGGTATTTACATTGATTTGAATATGAGTACATTCAACATGTATGCTGAAGAAGAATGTACTGATACTTGGAGCAAGTGGCGCAATGAGTGCGGCTTTTCTTCATCACTTACAAGGTGTTCGCGACACATTCGGAAGCCTTGTTCTTTTAGACAAGGTAAAGATGAGAGAAGACCCACATATCATTCGAAAGCACTATTCAGATTTTGTACTCATGAATGTAACGCACAAGACAATCGTGCAATTTCTTAATGTCATCAAAAAGAAAAAAATTGGCGTGGTTATCGATCTCAGTAATGCAGATACCGGCTTAGTGGCGGATGCAATTTTCCGGCTGGATCACGTTTCGTATGTTGGATCTTCATATTCCAATAGAGAACCTTTAGGGCGGGCAATGATCCCTTGGATCAAGAAAATTCGGAAGATGCACCACAAAGCTCCACACATTCTTTGCACGGGAATGAATCCGGGTGTTGTAAACATTTGGGCTGCCTATGGAATAAAAAAGTATGGCAAGCCCAAGAGCATCATTGAATTTGAATATGATAGTACGAATTACGTTAAGCATGATTGCTCCAATATCGTGACCTGGAATATTGAAGATTTCCTAGAGGAGTTTATCGCCGACCCAGCGGAATTGATGCGAGGTAGGGGTAAGTTGGTTGAGAAGCGGTATAAAGCTCTATCACGAACTTTTTCTCTTAATAATTATTTACAGCCATTTGTTCGGTTGAATTCCCATGTTATGGGGGCTATGGCCGCACACGAAGAGTGCATCACTCTTGCAGAGAAATACGATGTCCCAGTTCGTTATTATTATGCACTGCGTCCTTCAGTGATGAAATATGTTAGGAGTCTTATGAAACAAAAAAAAGTGGGTTTGAACGCTCTTGAACTCGTGAGGAATACAAACAATGATCTTAAAGGCGGAGATAGCATTGGCATGCGGTTGGAATATAAAGACAAGGCTGTGTATTACTTTAATTCTGTTGATAACCAATCCATGAAGCATTGCACAGCGACTGCCTATCAGGTGATCGTTGGCGTGTACGCGGCTCTTCTGACAATTCTCCAATCAGACCTGAGACATGGCGTGCATTTTTCGGAGGATTTGCTGGACACAGTCTTTTCGAGTTTTGTCTTTCATAATCTTCCAACCATTGAAAAAGTTATCTTGAAGAGGGGGCAGGTGGAGAAAAGGAAACGAGTTCAACCGACTCATGCTGTGGAAGATGTATTTGATCTGGGCGCCCGTGTGCCTTCCGGGATGTAGTCAAGAACAAAGCCATTAAGGACGCGAAGTGGATATACCAGATTTTTTCAAGAGAAAAGGAGATAGGAAATCCTTTAAAGATTTCTGATCACAAGGAGACATGTGCTTGAAACCTTTTACTGTTCCTAGGCAATTTGCTGCTCCACATTTACATGTGAAACTGCAATCCTCTTTACCTCCGACAAGATCATATTCGCTTGTGTTGTAGTTTATTGTCAGCTCATCTCCAATATTAATCTCTCTTTTCGCTATAAGATGTAATTTCTTAAAATCCACATAGCAATTTGGATCACAGCTGTGATTCAAAAAATCATCAAATCCACAAGTCGATTCAAGGAATAGATTTTCATCTACTTGTAGGGCGTATGGGCTAGTTTCTTCATCTGTTGCGAGAACACCGACGAAACAAAAAATTTTTTTATTCTTATTAAACTTTTTTGTGGCAAACAAGCCTTGACTTGAAATACCAGATTGCCTGACTTCAACACCGGAAGGCATTGGATTCTTGGACTCAATCGGAAAGCAGTGACATTTACAGACTACCATTAGTTTGGTACAATAGTATTGTGAAACAAAAAGAAATGCATCAAGCAACTGGCAACGAGCCCAAGGCCGAATCAGGATTCAGAATGTATAGTTTTTTGTTACTCGCGGTGGTAGCAATCATATCTAGCATATTTGTATATTACCTATATCTGTCCACATTATCAATTCTTCAAGAAAGACTGAAGGAGAGGATGCTATCAATTACAAAGACTGCCTCACTCCTGTTTTCTCCTGAAGAAGTTAATTCTCTTGTAGAATTTGACTCGAAAAGCTTGGGAACCCGAGAGTATTCAAATACAGTGAAAATATTACAAGAGATTAAACGTGTAAATCGCGACATTACTTATGCATATATCTTTGCAAGAACGGAGGATCCAAATTATCTAAAGTATGTTGCAGATGCGGATGTGTATGTGATTAAACCTGATCTATATTTCAATGAGGATGAAGTTGTTGAAGAGGGCCTGCCAGGGACGCTATACGATGCCTCTGAGGTACACAGTTTAAATAGTGGGATAGCTTTTGAACGTCCTATAGCAGATGAAGAACCATTTATGGATGAAAAGTGGGGCATTCTCTATTCTGCTTATGCACCAATTGAGGGTACTGACACAATCATCGGTGTGGATGTCAGCATCCAGGATTTTCAGAGACTAATAAATACGTTATTCGTCCCTTTTGGCCTATGCATTGTTGTATTGCTTTCTTTATTGGTTGTATTGACCATTTCCTTGGTCAAAATGTGGGAATCTCGCGTCGGGCTTCTTAAAGAGTTAGATAGACAGAAAGACGAACTCCTGAGCATCGTGAGCCATCAACTGAATACTCCTATCACATCGGTGAAGTGGTACCTTGAGATGCTGCTTGATGGAGACAGCGGTGAGCTGAATGAGGAGCAGAAGAAGCAGCTGATGACCATGCAGGGGGTCACGGCGGACCTTGTGGACCTCGTGGGGATGATTCTGGATGTCTCGCGCATTCAGCTGGGCCGCATGAAGGTGGATCGCGCTCCGCTCGATCTGGGCGTCTTCTTTACCGAGGTGCTGGCTGTCATCGATCCCAGAGCGATTGTGAAGAAGCAGCAGTTCATCAAGCTGATCCCAGCTGCCCTCCCCACGTCTTCACTCGACAAGCGCCTGATGCGCATGACCTTAGAGAACCTGCTCAGCAATGCCGTCAAATACACGCCGGAGGGCGGCAAGGTGGAGCTGAAGGTGGAAGTCAAAGGCAAGACGCTTCGCTACTCTGTTCAAGATACGGGCTGTGGCATCCCCAAGGAGGATCAGGAGAAGATCTTTGGCAAGCTCTTCAGGGCCACCAACGTGCGCAATACGGAGGGTAACGGCCTTGGGCTCTTCGCCGCCAAGGGTGCTGCAGAGGCGCAGGGGGGCAAGGTGTGGTTCGAAAGCGAATCCGGCAAGGGAACCACGTTCTATGTGGAGGTGCCGCTCTGGGAGGCGCAGGAACAGGAGTTGGTGAAAACGGTCGCGCTGGGGTAAAAACCCCTGGTGGAACTGCGACGAGAAAGAAAACAGGACAATAGTTTGTTTTCAGCTTGGTGGAGAGCACAAAGGCGTTCTATGACCTCATAGAACCCCCGGCATATGAGAGGGATGAATGCTCATTATTGGTCTAAACATATTGGGTATCGGTTACAATGGATGGTGCAGATGGCAATCGCACGACCCGACAAAAAGGCGCTCATCAATCGTATCTCTGCTCTGGCAGAAAGTCTTGTGGATCCGGAGGCACGTTGTTCCGCGTTTCTTGATATTGCTCTGGCACGGACGCGTTTGGGTGTGCATGGCGCCGAACAGGCGCTCGATCAGGCCGTGGAGTGTGTGGGCAGGATCACGGAGGTTGATGAAAAGATCCGTTTGCTCTGTGATGGTGCTCTTGTACAGCCTCTCCTAAAGAAAAGCCCTGTTTCTTTTTTGGATAAGGCACGGACTTTGGCCGCTTCCGAAGGACAGACTGGAAGGTTCAGGATTGCGTTCACAGAAGCACTGTTGATCGATCAATGGCAGAGATCGTTCGCGCGTGCGCTGACAGAGGCGGGTGCGCTCCCTGCGGGCAGAGATCGCTCGCAGGCATTTGCGGATGTTGCCTTTTCTCAAATGGAAACGGGTGATTTTGAAGAAGCCCGCAAAACGATTGATGCGATCGGGGAGCCCTACGAAACCGTGCATATGCTTGCCGAGTTGACCTTGGCAGAGCATCGTGCAGGACGAAACGGATCCGATACTCTTGCTATCGCGCCACGAATCGTGGAAGGCCTGCAAGAGCCGGATCGCAAGTTGGAGGCGCGTTGCTTCATTGCAGTGGCACTCGCCGCCCTTGATCCGCAAGCTGCGTTGCAGATGCTTCTTGCCATTCAGGATGAAGCAGATCTTCTTCCGAATCCGGTGCTTGCTGCACACGTAAACTGCCAGATTGCGGCCGCCAAGGCGCAGATGGGTTTGTTGGAGCAGGCAAAATTACGGGCAGAGCGCATGCCCGAGAGTTCGTTTCAGGATTCGGCATGGAGGAGCATAGCGTCTGAAGAAGCGAAGAGAGGCTTCTTTGAGGATGCTATTGAATCGGTCCGTCAGATGCGGGAACCGCGTCTTCGCGAACGTGCGTTAGCGAGGGTGATCGGGATCATGGCACGTGCTTCAGCAGAGAACATCGAAAAAATTGGGCCCCGCGACGCATCGCGGGGCCCGGTCTGAGTAGAGTGTCGTGGCTCGTGCAGTTCAGCTCAGGAGATCCCTGATCTTCGTGCGAATAGCCTCGACAATTTTCGCGGAATCGTCGCCGCAGAACTGGCGTGCGGCAGACCGGATCGAGCTGTCATCGCGCCCATTCTCGCGTGCCCACTGCGCGGCTTCTTCGATTGCCGCCTCCTGTTCACGTTCACTCAGTCTTCGCCATTCTTCCATTGGATAACCCTTTCACGTGAGAACCTTGGAAAGAACGAAAAACACTCAGACGTTTGCTCTGAACATGACAGAGCGATGCCATGATCCATGGATCAGATAGATGTGTCAGCCGTGTGTACATAATTTCTGACAGATGAATTCAGATTTTGGCTATAGTAAGCCATGAAATACGTTCCATGACCGCATAGAACGTACGGGGCTTTTCTATCCGTTTCGTCGGGTTATTGCATACCAATCATCAGAAAGCTGCAGGCACCACGTTCTACGTGGAGGTGCCGCTCTGGGAGGCGCAGGAACAGGAGTTGGTGAAAACGGTCGCGCTGGGGTGAGGTTGAGTGAGTGGCGATTGGGTGGGCGAAGGCGCGAAGTAACGCAGAGCGCCGTTCTCTTCTGAGAGCACTCTCATCTCTCCATTACCCGATACACGATTTCCGCCATTTCCTCGCGCGTAAGCAGATGTGCGGGATCCTGTGTGGAGGCAGGCAGGGCTCCTAGAGTGTTGAGAGCATCCATGAACGGCTGATACCAACCTGCGCCCTCCGGGCTACGGTTGGCAGGCCACGGCGTTTCTGTGCTCGTAAGTCCGAAGGCGCTTACCACGATCTTGGCCGACTCGGCGGAGTTCACGTCCTGCGCTGGGCGGAAGGTCCCGTCGGGGTAACCGTCCATAATCCCGAAGCGCCTGGCCGAACAGGTATAGGGCATGAACCAGTCGTCCATTGAGACATCGGGGAACGGCGAAACGGAGCTTAAGAGCGGGCATGCATTGATCTCTGTTGCGTCATGCACCGCCCCCACGATGATCTTTGTGAACTCTGCGCGGTTGATGGTCCGTTCCGGTTTGAATGAGCCATCGGGGTAACCCGAAGCGATGTTGTGGTCGCGCATCCAGACAATGGCTTTTCCTTGCGCGAGTGATGCGTCGACATCGGTAAAGGGTTGGACGGTGGTTGCGGACTGTTCCGGTTCTTCCACGGGTTCTTCGGGAGCGGATTCTTCCGGCATCGCCTCCGATGAACTTTGCCCGCCGCCAATGAATTCCACGTTACTCATGAACCATTCAAACTTTTCAGAGAATTGCCCGAAACCGTATGCCGCATCTTCGGCATTTTTGCCCGTCGCGGTCGTGCGGAATGTGTACAGCGTCCTATCGAGAGGGATGTAGATCACACGCGATATCCCTGGTCTGCTGCTTACTCTGCTCGTAAAGTCGAACCTAC
>Ga0247842_10006520_pt1 | contig 13163 bp, 10 predicted proteins | sample LaCruzMarch2015__3_FD_192411 | JGI IMG/M metagenome (GOLD analysis project Ga0247842, IMG submission 192411) | Freshwater microbial communities from meromictic Lake La Cruz, Castile-La Mancha, Spain - LaCruzMarch2015_19m | ecosystem: Environmental > Aquatic > Freshwater > Lake | place: Spain...
AATTAATAAGTACATATGAAGGGGATAGTAATATTGAAGTTGACCAAGCGTTAAATGAGCTTGATTCGGAAATTGCAGGAGCTAGTGGTGATGGAGGAGTTGTAATTGAAACCAATACCAAAACTTCAGACAGCCTTAAACCAGGGGAAGAAGAAAAAATTGTTGTTGATGCTCCTATTATAAAGATTGTGGCGGTAATACTCCGAAGTGCTATTGAGGGACTCGCTTCTGATATTCATATAGAAAATACAGGAGAAAAAGTAAAGGTACGTTTTCGTGTGGATGGTATTCTTCATACATCTCTTATATTGCCGATAAATGTTTTTAATGGAGTTGTAGCTCGTATAAAAATTCTTTCAAAACTTAGACTTGATGAAAAACGTAAACCACAAGATGGCGGTTTTTCTGCCAAGATTGATGGTCGCAAGATAGATTTTCGTGTTTCAACACTTCCAACATACTATGGAGAAAAGATTGTGATGAGAATACTTGATTCACAAAAAGGGGTTCACGCTCTAGATGATCTCGGTTTGTCTGAAGAAAATTTAATTCTTGTTCGAGAAGCGATTGCACGCCCATATGGTCTTATACTTCTGACTGGTCCGACTGGTTCTGGTAAGACCACGTCTTTGTATTCAATGTTGAGTGAGCTTAGTAAAGAAGACAAAAACATTGTTTCCTTAGAAGACCCGATTGAGTATAAAATTGACGGAGTTAATCAATCTCAAGTTATGCCAGAAATTGGTTATACTTTTGCTTCAGGGTTACGCTCAATCTTGCGTCAAGACCCAAATATTATACTTGTTGGAGAGATACGTGATAAAGAGACAGCAGAGCTTGCAATTCAGGCAGCTCTTACTGGACACTTAGTCCTTTCAACACTCCACACCAATAATTCTGTCGGTGCAGTGCCACGTCTTATTGATATGGGGATAGACCCTTATCTGATAGCTCCTACTTTGATTCTTTGTATTGCTCAACGCTTGGCTCGTAGAATAAGTCAAAATTCTAAACACGAGATTCCTATTGATGAGGCAACCAAACTCATGATTACTAAACAATTTAAAGATTTGCCATCAGAGTTTAAGTCTAGATTAAACATAAGGGATACTATCTTCGAAGCCGTACCCTCTCCTGAGAGTTCTTCAGGACTATCTGGGCGTATCGCTTTGTTTGAAATGTTTAAAATAGACAAAGAGATGCAAAATATAATCCTTAGAAATCCAACAGAACAAGATATATATAATCTCGCTCGTTCTCGTGGGATGCTTACTCTTCGAGAAGACGCAATAGTCAAAAGTCTAAAAGGTGATATTCCATTGCAAGAGATTTACAATTTTTAAATTAACTCCTACACCTATATTTTTATCGTAGGCAAAAGCCTACGCTCGAAACCATAAAAATATAGGTGTGGGGGTAAAACCACATACTTCATTTGCTTATGCTCCTCGTTTACTGTTATAATATAAAAATATGGAAACAGATTTTAAAAAGATTCTAATAGTAGATGATGATAGTTTCCTGCTAGATATGTATGCACTAAAATTTGGCAAATCTAACTTTAGTGTCTCAACTGCACTTGGTCCAGAATCTGCACTTGAAAAGTTACGCAATGGACTTTCTCCTGAAGTAATTCTCCTAGACATCATGATGCCAGTAATGGATGGATTTGAACTTTTAGCAAAAATAAGAGAGGAAAATATATCTCCAAAATCCGTTGTTATATTCCTTTCAAATAGAGGTCAATCATCAGACGTAACTCAAGCAGAGGCTCTTGGGGCAGCTGGCTACATAGTCAAAGCTTCTTGTACTCCGAGTGAAGTTATAGAAAAAGTGCTTAATATAATTAATAAAGAAAAGAAAGAATAATATGGATCCCGTTAGAAGCCGCGATTGCAATTTAAAATATAAACAAAAATATGAAATCAAATTATAAGAGAATTAATAACTTAACAAGTCAGAAACGCGAGTTGATCGCGATCTGCTTCTAAACGGGATGGATTATAAAAATTTTTTACATGAATTGCTTGAAAATCTAATAAACGAAGATGGTTCCGACTTGCATATGGGAGTAGGACGTAAGCCTGCCATAAGAATAAATGGACAACTTGTTTTTCTTGTAAATTACAATGTTATGACGGAAGCTGATATTGTTGGAGTTCTGGAAGTACTTGTTGGGACTATAAGAGTTAAGAAATTTATTGAGACTAAAAATATAGATTTTTCAAGTAATACAAATGATGGTAAGGTTCAGCTTCGTGGTAATGCTTTTTTCCAGCGTGGAATGATTTCTATCGCTATACGTTTAGTTCCTAAAGCAAAGACATTTGAAGATTTAAATTTACCTCTAATCCTTAAAGATTTTACGAGAAAGAAACAAGGATTCTTTTTAGTTGTCGGACCTGTTGGACAGGGTAAGTCTACGACACTATCTACTATGGTCAATCTGATAAATAGCGAGACGGCTACTCATATCATGACGATAGAAGACCCAATAGAATTTATTTATCAACCAGACAAATCAATTATTGACCAGCGAGAAATCGGAGTAGATACAGAGGATTTCTTGGGAGCTCTCAAATCAACTTTTCGCGAAGATGCAAATGTTATTCTTATTGGAGAAATGCGCGACAGCGATACGATAGCAGCAGCAGTCACAGCCGCAGAGACAGGACACTTAGTACTTTCAACACTTCACACAAACAATGCTTCTCAAACCATTGACCGTATTATTGATTCATTTGCTCCAGAACAACAAGGTCAGATTCGTCTACAATTAGCATCTTCGCTACTTGGTATATTTTCACAAAGATTGATTCCACGACTTGCAGGGGGGCGAATCCCTGCATATGAACTTCTAATAAACAACAAAGCTATTGCTAACCTTATTCGTGAAAAACGAACTCATGAGATTGATACTGTGCTCGAGACTTCTTCACATGAGGGTATGATGGATATGAATAGATGTCTGATAGACCTTGTTCAAAAAGGTGAAATAAGTTTAGAAAGTGCTTACGAATATGCTATTAATCCTAAGGCCTTAGAGCAAATGTTTTAATTTATGTTATTCAACTATGAAGCAATTACAAATACTGGTGAGAAGAAGACTGGTTCTGTTGATGCAAAATCCAAGGATTTAGCTATAACTGCGATTCAAAACCGAGGTTACATAGTATCTTCTATCAAGGAAAATAATGCTCAAAAAAAGAAATTGAACATTTCTTTTTTTGGAAGGAAGAGTATACCAATGAAAGACATCGTGATTATGTCACGACAGATGTCAACTTTGTTTGAATCACAAGTTGCAGCTCTGAAGGCTTTCAATCTACTTGCTGAAAATACTCAGAATGAAAATTTGGCTAGAATTTTGGATGAAGTAGCAGAAGATATTAAAGGAGGAGTTTATATTTCTCAAGCTTTAGCAAAACACAAAGAAGCCTTCTCTGATTTTTATGTGAACATGGTTAAATCTGGAGAAGAATCTGGTAAATTAACACAATCTTTTTCTTATCTAGCGGATTATCTTGACCGCCAATATCAACTTACTTCTAAAACCAAAAATGCTCTCATCTACCCAGGATTTGTCATTGGTGTCTTTATCATTGTGATGACAATGATGTTCACCTTTATAATTCCTAAGCTTGCTATTATTATCAAGGAATCAGGAATGGCAATACCATTCTTTACAAAAATAATAATGTCAGTTAGTGACTTGTTTGTTAAATATGGAATCTTTTTGCTGATTGTAATAATAGTCTTGATTATGTATATAATCCACTTTTCAAGAAGCGCTTCCGGTAAAATGTATTTTGATAGGCTAAAAATTACATTTCCAATTTTTCGCAATATATATACCAAGCTTTATCTCTCTAGAATTTCTGACAATATGGACACCATGCTTTCCTCAAGTATTCCTATTGTTCGAGCCATAGAGTTGACTAGTGCTGTGGTAGAAAACCGTATATTTGAAAACATTTTAAAAGATATTGCAGAATCAGTTAAAGGTGGAAGTTCTCTTTCTGATGCGTTTTCTAAACACCAAGAAATTCCTTCCATAATGGCTGGAATGATTCGAGTTGGTGAAGAAACTGGGTCATTAGGAAATATTTTAAAGACTCTTGGACGTTTTTATAATCGAGAAGTGAATGAAGCGGTTGATACGATGGTTAGTTTGATTGAACCTGTCATGATAATTATGCTAGGTCTCGGTGTTGGAGTTCTCCTTTCATCAATCTTGATGCCTATTTACAATATTGCCGGTGGGGTAAGTTAAAAGATATCCACAGATAGCAATCTATTCCTGTTTGCAATAAGTTTTTATGATATAATATACGCAGATTATTATTAAATAAGGTCGTGTCTTTTTATAAAAGACAAAATTATTAAAGTTTCCGCTAAAAGCGGACCCGCTCAAAGCGGAAAAATATTATGCAAAAAAATAAAGGTTTTACATTAATCGAACTCTTGGTTGTTATCGCAATCATTGGTATTTTGTCGTCAGTCGTTTTAGCATCTCTCAATACTGCTCGTGCAAAAGGTGCAGATGCAGCTGTAAAGTCAGGTATGGCAAATTCTCGTGCGCAGGCGGAGCTGTTCTATGATGGTACAGTTGGTGCTGGTACTTATACGGCAGTATGTACTGGCACTGGAGGTATTAACGCTATTTTATTGGGTGCGATAGCATCAAGTGCTGATACTACACCTACTACAATTGCTAATGATGCAATAACAACAGCCACAGAAGGAACATGTAATGATACTGCGACTGCTTCTCCTTCTGCTTGGGCAGCAGAAATTCCACTTAAGGGAGGTGGCTATTACTGTGTTGACTCAACGGGTGCATCACAATCAAATACGACGGTTCAACTTAGTGGTACAGGAATTACTAGTTGTTAAGCTTAGAGTATTCAATAAAAAACACCCCATATGGGGTGTTTTTTATTGATTATAATTATTCATTGCTTCTTCAAATTAAATATACTATTATGAATATAAATTTATATTATTAATGTGTATTTAATTATATTTCTATTTTTATGAAAAGAATGATTTTTAGTCTATTTGTTTTTGTCTCAATATTAGGATTTTATCATTTAGTAAGTGCTGATGTAATTTATTCTCAACCTTATATTGGTCAAAGTATAATTCCTAGAACTTACTTTGTAGGTGGTGTATCAGGTATTAATCAACAGACAGATGATTATATTTTTAATACTTTTACAATACCTGAAAATTTTACTTCTATTCGTATTAAAAGATTATCCGGTCGCCCTTGTGCATATATTACAAACTTATCAATAAGAGGGAGTATAAATACTGTTGTTTTTGATGACTCAATATCTACAAGCGAAGATTATTGCGATTATGAAGTTTCCGAAAGCTCCGCTGGACTTGCGGGTGTGTATAAAGATATCACTTTTATGTATGGTTCAGAATATCCTGATAGTACAAACCCTGTCGATACTTATTTAGATGGAAGTAGTTATAACGATGGTGGTTCAATTAGAATTGATAATTATAATCCACCAAATACAACTTATACTTTATTTGATGGTGGTTGGGCGTTTATTATTTATAATGTTAATTTAGACATTAATCCAAATTATCCTAATGTTTCTAATGAATTTTTAGCTTCTCCTTCTTCTGCCTCTTGTACTGACGGAATCAAAAATCAAGATGAAACTGAAATAGATTCTGGAGGAGTTTGTGCTAGTTATGAATATTCATCTAGAATCACCACTGGATCTACTTTTAGTAATGGCACAACTAATGTTATAGCTATGAATGGTAATGCTCCTGTTGGTATTGATAGTATTTGTTTCTCCCTAGATAAAGATGAATATTCTTCGACCAATGTTGGTTGGAATATAGGTGTTGAAAATGGATGGACTTATATGGGCAAAGACATTGGACAATGGTTTTGGGAATTAAATAATTCATCTGAATGGTCTACTTCTCACCCGATTTTTGGTGTTAATATGGGAGCTGTTGCTGAAGATTATGGGTCAAATGCTCATTTTTCCTCTGACTATGCAGTTGGTCAAATTCGTGGAAATCAATCATATCCTTATGTCGGTTATATTAATTTTTTTGATAATTATGATTGTACTGGTAAGGTTTTTGGTTATGTTACTTATACTGTTAAAGGCTTACATGATTTCGTCTTAGGTACTACTATCACTAAAGATGTACCAGAACCAGTTATTGGTTGTATGGATAGTAATGCAAATAATTATAATTCTGAAGCAACTGAAGATACTGTTCCCTCTTCTTGTCTTGATAATGGTAATAGAGTAGGAAATGTTTCTCAATTAATATCAGATACATTATCACAACAAATTTATAATTCTACAGGGATGTATCAATCTTTAGGAAATGGAATTAATGGAATATTAACTGAAATTGATTTATATGTTTTGACAACTTATCCTGTATATTATGGTAATTTTATTGGTGCTGATATTTATGAAAGTGATGATAATGTTTTAAATGTAAATGAGGATGATATTATCTGGGAACAAACAGCAGACAATAAAGTAACTGTTAATAATTTTAATGGCAAAGTTGTTTTAAATAATCCTAATGATATAGATAATTTAACTTATAGTTTTAAAGAAAATAAATTTTATTTTCTTTACTTAATTAATGGAACTTCTGATGGGGGAGGTCTTTATAATGGAATATATTTTTATGGAAATACTGATGAAGATAGTTTTGTTTCGGGACATTTTTATAATGATAATCATATAAAGGATTTGCAATTTAATTTGTTGGGATTATCTTTTGGTGATATTGAAGAAGCTACTTGTTCCGACGGAATTAGAAATCAAGATGAAACAGATATAGATATTGGTGGTGTTTGTCAGAAGCTCACTCATAATCCTGTTTTGATAATTCCTGGAGTTTTAGGGACAGAAATTAGTAAGCCAGATAATATTTTTGAAAAATTATGGCTTAATGTTGTGCGTAATATTGCAGATATTGGAGATCAATTCATGGATCCATTACAGTTTAATGCTGATTTAACCCCTTCAGATGCAAGTTTAAGAATAGATGATGTTATTGGAAAGATAAATTTTAATTTAGGTATTTTAGGGGATAGAACCTTTGATTATTCACATGGTCTTATTGAAGAATTTCAATATCAAGGATATGTAGAAGACATAGATATTTTTCTTTTTCCATATGATTGGCGTTACGGTGTAAGTGAAAGTAATATTGATAAATTAAAACAAAAAATAGAAGAAATTAGAGTTCAAACTGGAAGTGATAAGGTTGATGTTATTGCGCATAGCACAGGAGGGCTACTAATAAAGAAATATGTAATGGATAATCAAGAGGATAATCATGTTGGTAAAGCCATTTTTGTTGGTGTACCAAATACTGGGGCACCTCAAGCTGTAAAGACATTACTACAAGGAAGTAATTTTAATGTTCCATTGTTAGCAGATGAAGAAATGAAGAAAATTGCTAAAAATATGCCGGTAATCTATGATCTTTCCCCAAGCGAGGAGTATTATAATAGTAAAGGTAGCTATATTAAAATTCTCGATCAATATGGCTCCTTAGCTAAAGTTAAAGACTTAAATTTTAATGAGGCAAACTCCTTTTTGATTGACGACCATGATTTTAATAGTCAGGCATTATCAAATGCTCACAATCTGCATACAGCAGACTTTGATAATTTTGATATGCGGAATAGTATTACCAGCCTTTATAGTATTAATGGTTGTAAGGCTGGTACCACAAGGGGAATTATAGAAAGTAGATCTAAAGATGCTTTTGGTAATATCTCTTTGAGTTATGACCTACTAAGACCAACAACAGGTGATGGGACAGTTCCATTGGAGAGTTCTACCAACTTAATCATTGATCAAAGTAATAAATATTATAGCTTAATAAATGATCATTCAAAGATGCTAAGTGCAGATGGTACCAGACAGGAAATTGTTAATTTAATTTCTGGGAGCACACTTTCTACAAAAGACACTTCTGGTAATGATTTGATAACTCAGGATGATTCAAATTGTGAATTAGATGGTGATTTTTTGGAGATGAAAAGCCCTGTGGATATTGATATTACAGATCAAGATGGTAATCATGCTGGATTGGTTTCAGGAGCGATTGAGAATAATATCCCAAATGCTAGTTTTGAAATAATGGGGGAGCATAAGTTTGTGTATTTACCTGACGATGAAGGTCAAACCTATACTATTAATTTAAAAGGGACAGGTAATGGAACATTTACTTTGAGTAATGAAGATATTTCAGGGGATGACATTACTCAAACCGAAGTCTTTTCAAATATTCCAGTTACTACATCCTTAACTGGTCAAGTAAATCTTAGTGGTGGCATAACTACATTATCTTTAGATAACAATGGGGATGGTACAACAGACCAAACTATTCAACCTTCTTCAGTTGTTGACTCCGACCAATCTCAAGATTTAATTTCTCCGATTTCAACCCCAATAATTACTGGTCCTGAGGGTCAATCTGGTTTTTATCGTGGTGATGTAAGCATAGATATTTCAGTCTTTGACCCAGTAATCACAGGACAAGAACTGGAAACCTCTGGGATACTAAAAACCAATTATAATTTAGATGATGTTGGATATCAAACTTACTCTGCTCCGATTAATATTAGTACAGAAGGTCAACACACAATTAAATTTTTCTCTACTGACAAATCTGGTAATAATGAAATAGAACAATCTATTAGTTTTATCATAGACAAAACTTCCCCAGAATTACAGATGACGTTTGATATAAATGATAAAGATGTTATTTTTTCAGCACAAGATAACTTAGACCAAAATCCAACGATACTTACTACAAGAAATTCTACTACTCTTACAGACGCTAGTGGTAATATAACAATAATTAAATACAAAGAATTTCCAACTGATTTTAAATTTACTCACAACAAAAAAATTAAAAATAATGTTATTATTTCTTTTCCAATTAATAGATATAAAGAGCTTACGACTAAACTTTGGTTTACTTTTACCCAGATAACCAGAAATGGTATTACAACTAAAGTTCCAAATAATAGTGTATTTTATGACTGGCAGGAGAAAAAAGGAAAATTAACCGATTTAGAAACCAAGATAACAATTAAAGGTGTGGATAAATATGTATTTAACTACAAAAAGGCTACTAATACTACGATTATCAGAGTAAGGACAAATTCAAATGTTGTTACAACGACCCGAAAAGGATTTGTTGTTGTAACAATTAAGACCAAAGGAGACAGTCTAGAAGTTGGTTATTAGTCTATAAATGCATGATTAAAATATTGTGTCTTCGATTAATTTATATGATATAATAGGAAAGTAAGTTTTAATAAGGGTCAACAATTTGTTTTTAATTTTAAAATTAATCATGTCAAGAAATAAAAAGCAATCAGGGTTTACCCACACACCAAGTTTGGCATCATTGCTTAGTTTTTTAATTATGTTTTTACACAAAATTAAAATATGAACAAAATATTTTTTAAATCTTTCTTAAAGAGAAGCAATAAAAAAACGATGCCAAACTTAGTGTCGGGGTTTACGCTTATTGAACTCTTGGTTGTTGTCGCAATCATTGGTGTTTTATCAACAGTTGTTGTTGTGTTTTTAGGTAGTGCTAGAAATAAAAATAAAGATTCTTCAGTCAAATCTCAATTAAATCAAGCTCGTACTCAAGCTGAATTATATTATTCTACTGGTAGTACATATACAGGTGTTTGTGATATTGATTCTAATAACTTAATTCCGAAGGGTATCAATGGTATGGTTTTTAGTGCAGGTAAAATATATGGTTATACCACTACTCAAGTAAATGTTAACGGAGCTGATGGTTCTCGTCCAGTAGCATGTAATGTTTCTTTTGATGGTTCTGGTTGGGCAGCGCAAATTCCACTGAGTCAGAAAAATGACCCGCTACTTTACTACTATTGTGTTGATTATACCAGAAAAGGAATAGTCACTACTTCTAGCATTGTTGATTATATGGGTAGTCCCGCTGCTTTTTGTCGTTAATCTATAAAATAAAAACACCTTTTAGTTTACCAGAAGGTGTTTTTATTTTTAGCTCATAATATTACCCCATAATAGATTTTGTTCTCTACCAAAAAACACCCTAGGATGTTATACTATAACTATGAATATACTTATTTTTGTCTTCATCTTCGTCTTTTTACTAGGGACTATTATTGGGAGTTTTTTAAATGTAGTTATCTATCGTTTTAACACTGGTAGGACAATCACAAGAGGTAGGTCTATTTGTATGACTTGCAATCAAACCTTAAGATGGTATGAACTCATTCCTGTTTTTAGTTTCCTTATTCAATCTGGCAAATGTCGCCGTTGTGCAAGTAGGATATCTCACCAATACCCTCTCGTTGAGCTGTCTACTGGTCTTATTTTTGCACTTGTAGCATTTAAATTTTTACCATTCCTTTATGTTTCCTATTGGTTATATATATTCTTTGTAATTTTATTTGTTTTTATATTCTCATTACTGATAGTTATCTCAGTTTATGATTTACGCCATAAGATTATTCCAGATAAATTAGTTATTGTTTTTATTCTCGTCTCTTTATTCTCTATTTTTATAAATTTTTCTCCATATGGACACCTTTTTGCTCTTCCAACTCTTTCCAATTTACTCTCTGGACCAATCCTTGCTTTACCTTTTGTCCTCCTCTGGTTTTTCTCCAAAGGCCGACTTATGGGGTTAGGGGATGGAAAGTTGGTTCTTGGTATCGGATGGATGCTAGGAATGTCACAAGGAATTTTCTCTCTTATATTGTCGTTTTGGACTGGGACAATCGTTGGTGTATCACTAATGCTTCTCTCTAAAAGTTTACTTATTGGTAAAGTTGGTAAAATGAGCATGAAGACAGAGATACCGTTCGCCCCATTCTTAATTATAAGTACGCTTGTCACTTTTTTATTTAATCTCGATGTTTTTTCCTTGATTAGATTATTCAGTATGTAATAATTTATTTTTTAAGTAATGTTTAATAACTTTCACAAAAATAAATATAATTCTAAACACGCTCGACGTAATTATTCAAAAGGAGTTACTCTTCTCGAGCTTACTGTTGTTATTTTTATTTTTATGGTCATTTCCTCTATAACTGTTTTTAGTTATGGTAAATTCCGCTCATCTTTATCTATACAGAATTTAGCTGATGATATTGCTCTTTCTGTTCGTCGAGCCCAAGGTTTTGCTATTGGTGTTCGTGGTTCGGGTGGTATCTTTACTCCTGGATATGGTGTCCATTTTACCGCTGACCCAAATTCAACATTGCACGCTGGTTCCAACAAATCATTTGTTTTATTTACTGATATGGACGGAGATAGTAAATATGACAATTCTACAAATACTTGTGGAAGTCCTAGTCTAGGAGATGAATGCCTTGAATTATTAAATATTACAAGTACAGATACTATAGAATCAATATACCTAGATAATCAAGTTGACCCTATTACAACATCTGGGACTGTGGATTTACTATTTAAACGCCCTTCACCAGAACCTACTTTTTGCTATAGAAGTGAAAGTACCAGTTCTTGCAGTACTGTTATTTCTAGAATAAGAATTAAAATATCTACTAATACCGATGTTCCTGTCTACAAGACGATAACCATTTCTAATAATGGTCAAATAAGTGTATCTGATATATGATCCCGTTAGAAGTCGCGATCACGGTTTGTAATATAAAATAAAAATATGAAAAAATATATTGAACAAAAGAAAATAGAAAATTGCGAGATAAATGTATCGCGATCTACTTCTAACGGGATGAAAATAAAAAAACTACAGAAAAATAGAGCCTTCACTTTAATAGAGCTAATGGTAGCTACTTCTATCTTTGTCGTCATAATGCTTGCATCTATGAGCTCTCTTTTTATTATGTTGGATGCTACCAAAGGTTCTAAAGCTTTACGTTTTGCGATGGACAACGTTAATTTTGCGATGGAGAGTATGACAAGATCTATCCGTATGGGAACAAATTATTATTGTGCTTCTTATGGTGAAACTATTGATACAGAAGATTTAACTCAAACTCAAAATTGTTCTTATACTGACGTCATTAAGAGTGGTACTTTAATAGCTTTTAAGCCACAGAATCTTTCTGCTCTCAATAAAGTTGTATACAAACTATCAGAGACAGGAAGTGGAAATACTATTGTACGTTGCGGTGAAGGTAACCCTTGTGTTTCCATTGTTTCCCCTGATGTTAATGTAGAAAAATTAAAATTTATAGTTAAAGGTTCGGCAAATAATGACGGTACACAAGCGAGTGTTTATATAATAGTTAAAGGAACCGTTATGGTCAAAGGAGTTCCTACATCGTTTGCTGTTCAAACAATGGCTTCGCAACGCAATTATTAATATGATCCCGTTAGAAGTCGCGATCGCAATATTAGAAGAGAAAAAACATGAATACAAATATACAACAAAAAATAATAGAAGATCTCAGTGATATTAGATCGCGATCTACTTCTAACGGGATGATTAATCAAAAAATAAAAAATAATAAAGGACCTGTCTCGGCTTGCATTCGGCAAGGCGGGTTTACCCCCACACCAAGTTTGGCATTATTGTTTAGTTTTTTAATTATGTTTTTACACAATATTAAAATATGACCAAAATATTTTTTAAATCTTTCTTAAAGAAAAGCAATAAAAAAACGATGCCAAACTTGGTGTCGGGGTTTACGCTCGTTGAAACTATGTTTGCTGTTTTTATATTGACTTCAACCATTGTCGGATTAATGACGGTTGTTTCAAATAGTTTATTTGCTGCTAGATATGCAAGAGATGAAATCACAGTGAATTATCTTTTACAAGAAGTAATAGACTATATTAGAAATGACCGTGATACCAATGTTTTTCTTGGGAATACAGGTGCTGATCCATGGGCAGATTTTATTACTAAATACAATAGTTGTTCGATTCCTGCTTCGGACCCAAGAGGGTGTTATTTTGACGTACTGACAAATGGTGTGATAACTCCAACAGAATGTCCCATAGATTCAGGTTGTCCATATTTCTATTATGACCAAAGTGCCGATACTACACCTTTTTATGTTACCGATGATCAAGTTGGTAATAATAATAAAACAAAAACCAACTTTCGAAGAAAAATAGTAATTAAACAAAATA
>Ga0247842_10006522_pt1 | contig 13160 bp, 8 predicted proteins | sample LaCruzMarch2015__3_FD_192411 | JGI IMG/M metagenome (GOLD analysis project Ga0247842, IMG submission 192411) | Freshwater microbial communities from meromictic Lake La Cruz, Castile-La Mancha, Spain - LaCruzMarch2015_19m | ecosystem: Environmental > Aquatic > Freshwater > Lake | place: Spain...
TCACCAAGGTTGAGGATCCCCCTCAATCCCACAGTTCCATGCACCACCCATCCCTCAAACATTCACCCTCCACTCCCGATCACCGCCATCCCCGCTCTCACCACCGCCGGTGCATTTGTCACCACCAGGTACCCCACGCACCCCAGAAGAGTACAATCTTCGGGAAGAGCGAACCCGATGATGTAGTAGTGATACTTCACGGAGAGAGCAGTAAGAAGATCCGGCGACAGCGGTTTTTCATCGTCAGGCAAATCTTCCATCTTCAGCGAAGCTACAATCTGCTATGGATATCTCGTCTCCACGGGTCCCTGTGGCAAACCAGCCATGAACACTTTTACGTTTCGGAATACACTCACACACTTTCTCCGATACTACACCATAATTCTGTTGGCTATACGAATTTAATCATTTACTGTTTTAAAAAACGCTGAATATAAAATTGAATTGTGAGCCCACATTCTGACGATTTTAACAGATTCTCTCGAAGCCTCTGAATTATTTGAACAATCTCGTTTGTTTCCCCGAAGACGACGGTGTGGAACTACAGGACTCCATGATCTTCTTCTGTGCCAGGTCCCGCTGCTCTCGTGCTTCATGGTCATTCGGGTTAAGTGCAATGACTTTGTCAAAGGCATGGATGGCTTCGAGATACTTCCCGAGACTCATGAGTGCAACTCCCTTGTTACACAATGCCTCTGCAAATTCAGGGTCGATGTCCGCTGCCTGTGCGAATGAGTTGCGAGCGTCCTGATATCTGCACATTTTGAAAAGGAGAATCCCTTTATTATACCACGCATTCGCGTTATTGGCATCGGTTTTAATGTCCCTGTTCACGAGTTCGAGTGCCTTCTCGTATTGCCCGGACTCGGCGAGTTCGTGCGCTTTATCTGACAATCCCCGGACATTATACATGTACGGTAGTGTCGTGATTGTGATGGATGAAGGTTGTGATGGTGGGGAGATAAGGGCTGGGAGGGACGATCAAGCGCCTCTCTTCACAGCATTGCTCACTCTTCCGGAATCAAGACAATGCAGAACCGGGCATCACGACCCGGGGACCGGGTTTTCTCGCATCGCAGGGGCTTTTGAGAATAAAAAAACCGATTATATGATCGAACGTTTAATGATGTCTAACCTGAATTCTCGCTGGATTTAGGCACATGAGATCATCAATTATTACGATATTGCCTTCTTTCACCGTTATTCGATTCTATCTGCCGTTTTTGCTCATTCGATTAAGTAATCATGTGCCTAAAATAATTTAGGCACATTAGAGGATGAAAAATTTTCAGTTTCCGGCGAGATTTAGGGATTGAATTCAATAAGGAATGAATAATGGGTTTTAAAAATTGATCATGTGCCTAAAAAGTTCGGGATTTTAGGCTTTAACGGTTGCGAAAAACGGGGTGAAAATGAGGGACGGAACTTATTTTTTTTCCAATATTTTCAAATTCGCAGTGATTTTTTCTTTTAAGGATAAAAATTGATTATTTTTACTAGCGTCGAGGTTTTGTTCAAAGTCATCAATAAATTTGGTTATCGGATCGCGATGATTGTTAAAACTCAAGGTTACAAGTCGCTCTGCGACAAGATCCTGCCAATCTGGCTCACACCCTAAATCACAAAGTCGATGAACGATAGATTCGTAACTGATTATGTGTTCTAATGTTTTCGCAGATCGATAGTTTACATCTGTAGATTTTGTAAAAAAACAACGAATTAAAGATTTGAGTATATCTTCATCGACTATCTCCTTAAAACCGTTTACACGGATTAACGCTTGAATGATGTTTATTCCACACATTTGAATATCTGAATCCGAATCTGACAATAGACTTAATATTTGATTCTTGAGACCAAGATCTCTCAATTTTGAAATCAAATTTGTTCTTTTGTGCGATTTCTCACTTAAATAAAGCACCCGGATTATTGATTCACCTGCACAAGATCGCGTGTAAAATTCACGCTGGGATAAATAAGAAAAAATTTGTTCCAAAATTCCAGATTCAAGGATTTCATTGAAATTGGTTGTTGATATTGTATCATATATTAAACAAGACAATTCATTATTTGGCAGCGTTTCTCCTTTTACTCTGGCAATTTCCATTATTTGAGGGAGGAGTCCCAGTCTACCAATTTTAATCAGCAGTTGTTGTGCATTTGATTTTAAAGAATCATCCAATAATAAGTCAAGGAGGGAGACAATTATTTCTGATTCAAAAGCCAGCTCAGCAGACTGAATATTATTTATTCTCTTATCAAGGACACTCAATGCTTTTTTCTTTGTTCCAGGATTATCTGAATTCAAATATCCATTCAATAGTGAGAATATTTTTAATTGAATTTGATCATTTTTCTCTTCGATTTCAAGGATATTTTGCAGCAAATTGATCAGAATGGGTAAAATTGAATAGTCATGAATATTTTCTAGGGCTTCAATAAATAATATTCCACAATTATTACAAACTATTAAACGAAGCAATTCCAAAGATTGAGTTTTAATTTCATTATTATCAGAACGAAGACAATTTATCAAACCCTCGATTAACTGTGGCGAAACCGATCTTTTTTTGTCTGATTGTTCGACTATTCGGGTTAAATTTTGAATAGAATACAACCTTGCATCTTCAAAATCACTTGAGAGATGCTTTATCAACAGTTCTGGAATTTTATAATTTATAGCTGCATTAGATCCATTGGAGGAGGAAATAATATTTATAATATTCTGATTGGCACCTTTACGAATTTTTTTATCTACGCTAGATAACAAATCCTCTTGAATCCTCAATGAAGAACCTATTCTTCTTTCATCTAAAATTTTTCCGATCTTATGAGGAATAAAAAATAGGAGGTTTTTTAAGAAATTTGATGTCGACGAAATAAAATTCGTCAACGGACCTACATGTTTTTCCCCCAATTTTTGTCCAATCTCCGAAAAATAACTTTTTGCAAATGTTACGATGATAAAAGAAATAATTGTCAATGTGAAAATCAAAATCATAAAATAGAACGGCGAGAGATTGAACGTTTTTTGAATGTAATCCGACCAAAATGTTACATTCATGATATCGGATGGACTTACCATTAGAGTTCATTTTTACTTCCCTTGTCTTAATACCATGGTGAGCCGGAGCATCAGAGGTGACAAGTGAAAATGACCGTCGATCTGCGGCCCAACCGGATCCGATGGTTCCCGCGCTCGGTGTGGGGGGGCTCCAAGGTGGCGGTCCGGAAGATTATCCTTTGAATTGTTATCGACGAGCACGCATATGATCGACAACATCGGATGTATAGAACTCGAATAGGGAGGGAAACAGAACCCAATTTGAGATTTTTTTGGTTACGTCAATGAATGTCCAATAAAAAGATATGAAATCGCGATAGACTCATAAATTGATTAGGAAGATAAGTTGCGGGATATTATGACGGACGTCAATACCGTATATGACGGAGAACCTGGCATTCCAGAAATAATTACAGACATAGCGAATGAACTAAAAAGGATAGTTGATGAAAACGATCAAGACAAATATCTAGAGGCAATCGTTTTAAATTACAGTTTTATCGAAAATATTTTGAAATACACAATTTTTCTGAAGATTACCTACAATCATGCATGTGATCAGACCCGTAAAGGAAAAGAGTCCGATGAAAACGCTGGAAAATTCGGCGATCAAATGAAGACGTTCTGTAAAAAAATTCCGTTTTTTCAAGCTCAGAATATCGCTTTGGCACACGGGGTAATTGATATTCCGTTGTCAGAGAAAATCAATAAAATCCGATCCGATCGAAACGATACCGTCCATCAATTTTGGTTGTATAGTCGAAGAAAAAAAGCCATGGAAATGAGAACTGAATTAGATGCCTCTATCGATGTCATGATTGAATTGGCAATGATTTCAACAGATCTTATTAAAGAAATTGGGATTCCCGAAATCTGTGAAATTGACTTTTTCTTCCCATCTAAAAGAAAGGGAAAATAATAGGAGTTGTCTACATCAGTTTTCTTTATCTGATTTTGCATCTCTTACTCTCTTCCGTTAATACCGCTTGCATTTCACCCGGTTCCGTTCGTGGTTTGCCTTCTCGCGGGCCAACCGGAGTGCTCCCGTAGGTCGAGGCTTTCATCGTTCATGCCGGTTCCCGCCCCTATTTTTGATCACACCCTTCGACACAACCCAGATATCCCCAATCTGCCGGAACGCATCCTCGAACCGAACGGGCCGGTCCCCGACATAGAACAGCGCCGGTGAAAACGTCGGTCCTGACTCATTCCCCTGCGGATCGACAAACCGGATCATCGCAGAAGGAAAGCACACCCGGCACGAAAGCTGAGTAAGCGTCTTCCACGCTGCGGTCTCTGTCGTCATTTTCCACACCACAATTGCTTCAGTAGTCTAGCCCTCCAACCGTTCTTGATTATGCAAACAACCATATCGTCCCCCTCCCTACGATTAAATTGAACCAATGCCTCCCCAACCGCAGATGAGTATCGAGGACATCGCCGAACTGCTGGATATCGAAGATCTTGCCGAAAGTTCCTGTATCGAGATCAAAAAGGCAGCAGGGGAAGACGGAAGAGGGCAGCTTCCGGAATCCATTTTCCCGACATACAGCGCATTTGCCAACACCCAGGGCGGCATCGTCCTTCTCGGGTTTCAGGAAGTTACTCCCGGCGAATTCGCCCTGACCGGGATCGCCGAGCCCAGCCGGGTCATCGACCAACTGTGGAGCAACCTGAACAACCGGGAAAAAGTCAGCATCAACACCTTAAAAGACGACAATGTTTCTGTTGGTACACACGATGGAAAACAATACATCAGGATCCTTGTGCCGCCAGCCCGGCGCGAGCAGAAACCCGTATTCGTCGGGAAAAATCCCCTGACCGGCACATACCGCCGGAACTTCTCCGGGGATTACCTCTGCGACGAATCAACGGTCAAGAGGATGATTGTCGAGCAGGTGGAAATTTCCCGGGATGCAAAACTGCTCTCCCATTTCACGGAAAGCGATCTGGACACCGCGACGCTTCGGGCTTACCGGAATCTGTTCCGGAGCACGAAACCAATCCATCCGTGGAACAGCCTTGACGACCATGAATTCCTTCGCTCGATTGGGGGGCTCACACAGGATCGGGCTTCAGGAGAGGAAGGACTGACCCTTGCCGGACTCCTGATGTTCGGAAAGCTGAGGCCCATCCTCGATGCAGTTCCGTATTACCTTCTTGATTACCAGGAACGCAGAGCTGAAGACGATGATGGAACCCGTTGGGTGGACCGGGTCACGACGGACGGCACCTGGTCCGGCAATCTCTACGACTTCTTCCAGATCGTCATCCAGAAACTGTACCGGGATCTCAAAGTGCCATTCAAACTGGCTGGACCCTCCCGCATCGATGATACCCCGGTTCATGAAGCTGTGCGTGAAGCACTGACCAATACTCTCGTCCACGCGGATTACAGCGGGACTGTCCCGATCCTTATTATCAAGCGCCCGGATATGTTCTCGTTCCGGAATCCCGGCACGATGAGAGTACCGGTTGAGGACGCAATTCGTGGAGGCTTCAGTGATTGCCGCAACAGGAACCTCCAGACAATGTTCGATCTGATCGGCTATGGAGAACGTGCAGGATCTGGTCTTCCAAAAATTTTCCAGAACTGGAAGGAACAGCTCTGGCGTCTCCCGGAACTCAAAGAGAAATTCAATCCTGAATATACGATCCTTCTCATGCGGATGGTGAGCCTTCTTCCCGATGCGGTGATGAAGAGTCTCGAAAGCCGGTTCGGATCGGAATTCAATGAACTGGCAGAAGAGCAGAAGCTCGCGCTTGCTACTGTCGCAATCGAAGGTAGCGTAACCCACGCTCGAATAAAAGAGATGTCGGATATCCATCCCCATGATCTTTCGAAGGCATTGAAGGATCTTGTTACTCGCGGATTCCTCCAGTCTGCCGGGGCGACCCGGGCAATGGTGTATACACTCCCCAAACCGGGACTGCCAGAATCAGATGCTACAGTTCAGACCCGGCTCGAAGGAATAGCGGAACAAAAGGGAGGCAGCTCCGTGCATTTGCCGGACAGCTCCGTGCGTTTGGTACCGAGCTCCGTGCATTTGCCGGACAGCTCCGTGCATTCAACATTACGAACACTGGTTGATGAGCGGTTTCTGGGCAAGAAAAAAGTGTCAAACACTCTGATGGAAGAAACAATCCTCATCCTCTGCTCTGGACATTTCCTGACGCTGGATCATCTTGCCGATCTCCTGAAGCGCTCCCCGGAAACCATCAGAACACATTATCTCAATAAGATGGTAAAGAGAAAGTTACTCGAACTGAAATATCCAGATAAACACACCCATCCGGACCAGGGATACCGGACGCGGGAGTAATGGTTTGAAAATAGAGCAATACTATTAGGGGTGACATGAGACAATGGCCAAACAAGAAAAAAATCTGAGTAATCCCGCTTCTTCAGGATTATTAGGTGCATTTTTTGAGACCCGGGTCCAAGCCGCTTTTGCAGTACTAATGCTGACGGGCCGGATTGCACCGTGTTTACCCCCATGGCCTATCCAAAAAATAAAACTTCAAGGACATTATGCGGGCTTCAATACAGATGATTTCATTGTATTTGTCAAAGATATTCAATCTGATAAAGAAGCAAAACTTTTAGCTCAAATAAAACATTCCATTAGCATAACCGAGGGTGACGACAATTTTAAAAAAGTGATACAGGCGGCTTGGAATGATTTCAATAACCCAAAAATTTTTACTCTTGAAACAGATGCTTTTGCGCTTATAACTGGCCCATTGAATGCAACGGATACCAACAATGTCCGGACCATCCTGGAATGGGCACGACATTCTGAAGATGAAAAAGAATTCCTCTTTAAGGTCAATAAGGACAATTTCAGTAGCAAAATCAAGAAAAAGAAACTGAACGCATTTAGGATGCAATTGCGAAATGCAAATGACGGAATCGCGATTTCTGAACATCAACTTTGGGATTTTTTAAGGCACTTCCATCTGATTGGATATGATCTTGATACAGAGGGTAGTCACCGTTCGCTTATCCAATCATTAATTGCTCAAAGTTCTGACGATGATGCCTCATCGATATGGGGAAAACTCGTCGGGGAAGTACAGTCGTTTAACCCAGACGCAGGCACACTTTCCTTAGAAACGATATCAAAAGAAATCAGTAATTCATTCAATCCAAAGAAAAATCCTCATTTTGCACAGGATATTAAAAAATTGAATGAGCATGGAAAAATTATACTCGATGGTATACGGTCAAGGATTGGCGAGTTTCATATTGAACGCAAGGAACTATTCGCCAAACTGATTGAAAGTAGCGAAGAAAACGAATTTGTTTTCGTTGTAGGGGAGCGAGGGTGTGGGAAATCCAGTCTTGTTCGTGAGTATGCGGAATATTTAGACGAAAAAACTCCCGTTTTTTGCTTACGTACAGAAGATCTTGATAAACCACACCTTGACAACGTATTCTCTGCAATAGGTCTCACGAGTTCACTCGGCGATCTTGCGGCGGGCATTGCTTTGATGCCAAAGAAATATCTTCTTATCGAATCTTTAGAAAAACTTCTTGAATTGCAGAACAAAACCGCATTCACCGATCTAATTCAATTTATCCAAAAATATCCCGGATGGACTATTATCGCTAGCGGTCGCGATTATGCATATCAACAAATCTCTTTCTCCCATCTTCAACCATTCGGTGTCCAGTACACGACGTTAATGATTGATGGCTTCAGTGAAGATGATATCCAAGATCTTTGTGAAAATCTTCCACTATTCAGACCTCTTGCAAATAATCGAGCAATCAAGCAATTATTGAAAAATCCATTCTACGCAGATTTGGCATATCGGGCTGCATTGAGCGGGAAAAAATTTTCAAGCAGCGATGGTGAAAGAGAATTTCGTATAGCGGTCTGGAATGACGTAATCTCAAAGGACTCCGAACGATTGGACGGTATGCCGTTGAGGCGACGGCGAACATTTATTGCCGTCGCTGTAAAACGGGCAAAACAAATGGTTTACGAGGTTTCAGATTCGGAATTTGATCCCGGTGCTATACTAAAACTCGAATCAGATAATTTGATCCATCGGGATTCAATAAATTCTCGCGTCCGGCCAGATCATGATGTTCTTGAAGATTGGGCACTAGTCCAATACATTGAAGATAAATATCAATCTTCATCGGGCGAGATTAACGCATTTCTGACTGCGATAGGCCACGAACCTGCAATGAACCGCGCTTTTCGTCTGTGGCTTAATCAAGAATTACTGGATGGAACGGATCTCAAACATCTAATTCTATCGATTTTGCATGACAGAGAAATTGAAAAGTTCTGGCAGGATGAAACAATTACTGCTATTCTCCAAGGAGACACGCCATCCGAATTTCTCGGCGAATTAAAAGACCAATTATTCGAGAACGAATCCGAGCTCCTCAAACGTTTCAGTTTCATTCTTCGAATCTCGTGTAAAACACCCGATCTTGACTTAGTAAAACGAATATCTGGCAAACAAGAAAAAAATGATGGCCCATTACATCCTCTACTTCTTAAGCCTTATGGCGAAGGATGGAATTCTGTAATTCATCTCCTGTTTGATGAGAGAACACACATCTCAAAAAAACTTATTCCTCATATTGCCGCTGTTCTAGAAGACTGGTCAACATCAATTCGCATCGATGCAGAATTGCCTCCAATAGCCCGCGAGTCGGGTCTGCTCGCACTCTATCTTCTGGATACTATCAAAGATTCTTATAGAGATGGGGAATCCACAAAAAAATTGCTGGCCGTCATTTTTAGAGTCATACCGACAATTCAGAAAGAATTCAGCAAAATGCTTGATGATGACTTATTTAATGCCAATACTGAAAGACGTCATCAGAGATACCTCGATGATTTCGTAGAGATGTCACTTACAGGAATTGAAACAATATTCTTGTGCAAATATGCTCCTGATACAGCAATTAAAATTGCTCGACATGAATGGCTAATAAATGAAATAAAAGATGATCAGAATGGAAGAGGGCTTTACCACAAAGATGTGAATGAGTGTTTTGGTCTCCATCGGTATAAACGAGGAATCGACTTTTTCCCAGCGAGTGGAGCAAAAGGACCTTTCCAATATTTACTTCGGTATCATCCAAAAGAAGGTCTTGATTTCATAATCGATCTACTCAATATCACCGCTGAACGATATGCTCATTCAGACCTTGATAATCCCGAAAATTACTCATCGTTACCTGCCAATATGGTTCCGTCAGGGGTTAAGCAAGTAGAAATAAAACTGAATGATGGAACGACGATTAAACAATATTGTTCTGAACGTTTGTGGTTAGGATATCGTGGAACGTCTTACGTGCCATATGTTTTGCAATCGGCTCTAATGGCATTAGAGAATGTGTTAATCAGCTTTGGGAAGATTCAAAAATTTGATGATATTCTTCAAGGGATTTTTGAGAACATCCTTAGAAAAAGCAATTCAGTCATGCCGACAGCGGTGTTGGCATCAGTTGCGACAGGTTTCCATAAAAATCTTGGTAAGGCTGCATTGCCTCTCCTAAAAGTACCCGAATTCTACAATCTGGATCTTAAACGTATGGTTCATGAACGAGGGATGAATCAACAGGACGCGGCGGAGATGCAACCATGGAGAAAAGAAGATTTGGAAGCATTGGTTGTTCGACTTCAATTTTCTGACATAAAAGAAAATATTTTCGCGATTCTTGACGACCTACGATCCAGAGCACCTAAAGATGAGAATTGGAGATTCCGATTCCATAGAATTGACAGTCGTAATTGGCAACCAGAATTTGACAAAGAAAACAATAGAATTGTGTTCACCTCAAAAAATTTAGAGCCGGAATTGGAAGAGATACAGAATAAGACGCAAGAAGATCAAACGTTAAATAATCGTTTTTTTTCACTTTATTTATGGTCTGATAAAATTTTAAAACAAGAACCATTGGATCGAGAGTATTACCCCACCTGGCGTGATGCATTTGAGGAGATCAAAAATTTATCGGCATTAATTCATAGTAAAATTAATGGGGACACTTCGGAGGTGTTGTCATCGGGAATAATTATGTTTTCCGGAGGTCTTCCGAAAGCATCAGCAGCATTGTTACGAGACCATTACCCAGAAATTAAAAGTGATGAGTTTTCGTTAGGTTTTGACTTAATAGCCCAAGCAGTTATTACTAACGCCGATTCTTGGAATCCCGCTATAACTGCTGATAAAACCGATATTAGCGGGGCGGCTGCATCCGCTTCAGTTTTACCAATTTGTTTAGATTTTGCATCAAGCAATGAAGATAAGGAAATTATCAAGACTATCATTGCTATAGCACTCACACACGTAAACGAAAATGTCCGGACTGAGGCCGCTAACGGTATAAGAAACCATTTGTGGCAAAGAGATCCTGATTTTGCCTGGAAATGTATCATCGGCACTGTCGAGATTGCTCGGTTAGAAAAAATTGAACAAAAAAATTTCAAGGAAACAGACAATCCGCTTGCATGGCTTGTTGATTTCCGTAAGCGATTCGCAAGTGGCGAGATTACAACAAAAATAGATACGGTTAATTTCCGCACTCATAGCCCGGAGTATTTATTGATGCCATGTTTGATGATTCCAAGTGGATCAGTTGAACCGAATCATAATCTGTTCCTTTTACAAATGCTGGCCCTCTTCGCAGGTGCGGAGTACGATAGTAATTCCGATGAAAACGATGAAAACGAAAATGAAATCAAAATTGATTTCGAACTTCCTATTAAATTTGGAAGGCTGTTGGCGGATCATTTATTTGAAATGTCAGATATCGATGGCAAACGCCAATTCGTCGAACAATTACAATCAGGCTGTAATACTTCACCAAATCTTGTAAAATGGATTTTATTGTACACAAAGATAGTAGCAGATAAGACGGAGAAAAAAGATCGATACTGGAAATTATGGAGTCAAATATCTGAGAATGTGCAAAAAATCGCAATAGAATTAACTAGCAAATCTCAACCTAGCAAATATAAAAATAATCAGGAAAAACAACAATGCCAATTAATCCGCAATATGTTATTTGCGGATATGCAACCCCAATATGTTGATCACGAGCGGGATAACATAAGTTATGGAAAAGATTTAATCGATAATTTCGTTGCGAATGCAGGAAAAAACGAGGATGTTTTCGAAGCGATGTCATCTCTTATGTTCCATTTTCCGGAAATTTTCTTTGAATCGGGGTTGAGAATCCTTTCAAAACATCAGAAGGAACTTGGAGGGACACAGATATCGTCGGATAATGCGACCTTTTACTTGGAACGTTGTATTAACCGGTTTTTGTATGGAGGTACTTCACCAATCTTGAAAGAACAATACCAATCTGGTCTGGTTTTGTTAGATTCTCTCGTGGAGACGGGCTCTTCAAGCGCATATTATCTCCGAGAATATTTGATTCGATCTCGAAGAATAATCAATTAGCATTTGTTGTGTAAACAGAACTTACCTCGGCACCATCCAATCAGCCCCGATACCGGCGAATGCCTCCTCGAACCGCTCAGCTCGTGTACCAACATAGAACAGCGCCGGTGAAAACGTCAACCCGCTCATGCTCCCAAACCCCAAAAAAAGTATCCCCCCGCCCTGTCTGAACCGGGCAAGGGGAATGTGCTACACAGGACTATCTATGAATTGCCGTAACACACCCGCCGGCTGTTATCCCCGACTTTCCGGGTGAAACGTGCAACCTCACAACCCCCCAGTCGTCAGTATCCCCACCACCTGCTGCGCCACACCCGGATCCAGAACCTTCGTGATCACAAGCCCGGCAACCGCAATCGCCAGCGCCCAAATCACCCGCATCACATGCTCGTTCTTCCCGAATGCCTCGACAACCGCCTGCGCATCCGCCTGCATCCCGCGCTGGATCAGTTTCGGCAGGAACACAAACAGCGGTATAAAAACAACCATCGCCAGGATGAACGCGAGTGCGATCCCTGTTCTGCCCGCGAGATAGATCCCGGCAGGGACCGCGAACACTCCCGCCAGCATTGCCGCCATCCCTGCTTCACCGAGCCAGAAGTAGTGAGGTTGCTTTGTGTAGATCTCGAGGTCTTCCGGAGCGAGCCGGTCGATGTGGAAGATCCCGAGAGCGTTCATCATCCCGTACCAGATCGCGTGCGTGTGGTACGGCTCTGCCGTCAGACCGATGAACAGCACCGCGACCGGCCCCAGCAGCAGCACGAACGGCAAGCGGGCAAAGAGGAAAACCGCAGCGAGCAGGATCCCGGTCCCGCAGATCGCGCACCGGGTTTGAAGCTCGTTCTCGAACATACTCCTCACCCCGAAATCTTAAAGAGGAACGTGGGACTCGTGTACCCGCCATTCTCCGGAGAGAAATCCCGGACCCTCCCCATCTGCGCCCACTTCCTCCGACCGGTCCGGATACGGACTCTGTGGACACCCGGGGCCCGGGGATACACCACCCGCCCGTCAACATCGTGCATCTCGTCATACGGCGGGATGTCAAACCAATCCATCCAGAACCGGACGCCGTGCGGCATATCCGTGCCCCGGCGCATGTCGTTCAGCCGGATGGGTGCGAGGTCATCATAGATCAGATCAATGATAAGGTTCTCGTCAGATTTGTCCGGGTTCAGGTCCAGCTGGTAAAAGATCGGATTCCGCCGGACTTCCTCTTGGGAAAGAGGTGATTCAGGTGTCAGGAGCGTAAGCCCGGTGAACGAGCCCCGGTAGATCCCGACTACCTTTGCAATAGGTTGTATGAGCGTTTCAGTTCCCATGAGACTTCTCCTTTGCTCGTTCACGCTCGTCGCGCATCAGACCGAACTCTTCGCACATCACATCATACCTGCCAATCTTCTCGTAGATGACAAAGAGCGCCGGATAGAGCGGCAGCACAGCGCCAAGAACGACAGCCAATAGTTCAACGTCCATAAAAGGCTCCATCGTGACAGGAGCAAAAAGAGTGAAGACCCCATCGGGGATCTCCACCCCACGAGGCTCCGGTCAAGGTAGGATCAGGCGAGTGCCGGAACACCGTCCGCCCAGGTCTCCACCTTCGCGAGGACCGCGTCGTCGGAATAGGACGAGACAGTGACAGACTCACGGGCAA
>Ga0247842_10006525_pt1 | contig 13155 bp, 8 predicted proteins | sample LaCruzMarch2015__3_FD_192411 | JGI IMG/M metagenome (GOLD analysis project Ga0247842, IMG submission 192411) | Freshwater microbial communities from meromictic Lake La Cruz, Castile-La Mancha, Spain - LaCruzMarch2015_19m | ecosystem: Environmental > Aquatic > Freshwater > Lake | place: Spain...
CATCGAGCACGGCGGACGCGAACGCATCGACGACGTGATCGCGGTGATTGCGTCCACCGACGCGATTGCCTATACTGCCGAACTCGCACGGGATTACGCCCGACGGGCCAAGGAGGCACTCGCCGTCCTCGCCCCCTCGGACGCCACCGCGTCCTTGGGTCTGATGGCCGATTTCGCGGTCAGCCGAGACCACTGAAGACGGACTCGCAGAGCGGCAGTCAGGCCGCCGCCGTCGTAACGGTCGTTCCCCTTTCCCTCGGGGTGTAGCTCAGCTTGGTAGAGCGCTGTCTTCGGGAGGCAGAAGTCGCAGGTTCGAATCCTGTCACCCCGACCAAATTCCCGCCTGAGATAAACCGGTTTCGACCGGTTTTTTTCTGCCCCGCCCACCCGTGGCGGGTGCCGCTCGAGATCGGGCCGGCCCTCCCCGGCTTCGATTGTCCGCTTCAGCGCCCTGTGTTCAAGCAAGACCTGCGAGGCGACTCCGGCGGACCTGGATCGTTACGGCGATTCAAGCAGACGGCGGCGCGCGTCGGCGATCATCCCGTCGCGGCCGCCTCGTCGCGCCGCAGTTCCCGATCGACGATCGCGGCCACCACCAGGTCGCCCCAGACATTGATGGCGGTGATGGGATAGTCGAAGAACCGGTCGACCACCAGATAGAGGGCCAGATAGGTCTGGGGCAGCCCCAGCAGGTTGAGCATGAAGGCCATCATGGCGATGCCGCCGCCGGGGATACCGGCGGTGCCGGCGGAGGAGGCCATGGTGAGCAGGACGATATAGACGGCCTGCAGCGGACTGAGATCCGCCCCCGCCAGTTGGGACATGAAGATCAGCAGGATGGATTGATAGAGCGCAGAACCGTCCATGTTGAGTGTGGCGCCCAGCGGCAGCGTGAGGCTGGTGACCCGCTCGCTGATTCCGGTCGCCTCCAGGGCGCGTTTGGAGACCGGATAGGTGGCGCTGCTGGAGGCGGTCGAGAGTGCGGTCAACAGCGGCTCCCGGCAGGCGATGGCAAAGGGCCAGGCCGCACGCCCGGCGCGAACGCGGTAGAGGATCGGCAGGAAGACCAGCGCGTGCAGGAACGCGGCCAGCCCCACGGCCCACACGAAGGTGCGCAGTTGGAAGACCCCCGCCCAGTCCATCCCGCCAGGCCCGCATAGACCAGGGCCGCCACCCCCACGGGGGCGAGTTTGAGCACGCCGCCCAGCGTCTGCATCAGCAGCGCGTCCAGGGCATGGGCACCGCCCAGCAGGGTCGCGCGATGGCCGGCGGCGATCCGCCGGGAGGCCAGGGCCGCCAGCACCGCGACGAAGACGACATGGAGCACGTTGCCCGCGGCCAGCGAGGCGAACAGGTTGCTCGGAATGAAGTTGTCGATCAGCCGCTCCAGACTGAAGACCGCGTCGGCGGCACTTGCCGCCGGGAGGTCGAGCAGGCCGACGGCCAGGCCGCGCGAGAACGCCACACCGATGAGGGTGCCCAGGGTGGCGGCCACGATGGTGGTCATCAGATAGTAGCCGAGCGCCCGCCCGCCGATTTGCCGCAGTTGCGCGCTCCCGGCCAGCGAGGCATAGATGGAGACCAGGATCAGGGGCAGGATCAGGAGCTTCAGCACCGAGACGAAGATCTGACCCAGCCAGGCGACATAGGGCGCCCCGGCTGGGAACAGCAGCGCCAGCGCAATGCCGAGCAGCAGGCCGACCGGGACCGAGTACAACCGACGTAACGTCATGATGAGTCCTCGATCCTGAATCCGGGAATTGCTCTCGCAAAGCGACCGCGGCCTTGGGTGTTGCGCCATGGCCGCGCCGCACCGGGGTGCGGCGCTCCCAGTGGGCGCAGGGATGATAAAGGCCGGCCGGGTCGGGCGGAAGGGGGATGTTCCGCGCCCCACACCTCAAGTGCGTCGCCGGGCCTCGGCGGGGCCGGGGAAAACGCTCCGGACGGGGCGCATGCCCCGTCCGGCCCGGGGCCTTCCCCATCCCCCGCCGGGGCTTGGGAACCCTTCGTTCGCGCTGTCGATCACCATCAACATTGCGCAATGTCCGTCCGGCTGAAATCGTCGCCAACGAACAGCAGCGGCTCGCCCACCGCCTCCGCCAGCGCGTACACCGCACAATCACCCAAGTTGAGTTGGGCCGGGTGGCCTTGGCCCTTGCCGTAGCGCTGAAACGCGACATCGGCGAGGCGCGCCTGCTGCGCGTCGAACGGCATGACGACGGCGCCGATCTCCTCCAGGAAGCGCTCCAGCTTACCCAGCATGGCAGGGTGCTCGCGCGCCCGCACCACGATATGCGCCTCCAACACGCTGACCGCCGAGATCCGGCAGATTGGATGGGCCTCCAGCGCGGCGACGATACGCCCCCGCTCCGGCTCCTGTTTGAGCCACGCCAGCACGGCCGAGGTATCGATCACCATGCGCCGTGCTCGTCGTAGCCCAGGATCTCGTCATCGCTGCGCGGATCGGCCGGCGTGCGCGGGGGCACGGCGTCCACCTCGCGCGCCAGGAGCGCGAGACGCTCGCGCAGCGGGGGACGGTCGGCAACCACGCAGCGCAGGCTGGCCAGAGACAGTAGACCTTCGCGCACCACCTCCGTAATGGACAACCCTTGCGCACCCGCGATCTGTTGCGCCAGGCGCTCGATTTGAAGATCGTCAATCACAATGGCCATCGTTAGCTCCTGTTTCTTCGGACGATCATGGAACACTTTCACGGACTGTCGAAGTCGTGTATTCCCGCGCGACCGGCTTGACGCCCGCTTCGTAGGCTGGGTAGAGCGCAGCGAAACCCAGCAATCGACGACGCGGGCGCGGGCGAATGATGGGTTTCGCTGCGCTCTACCCATCCTACAGGACTGCCGCCCGGGGCTTCAGGATAGCCCAAGCCGGGGCGGCGGGCGCGCGGGACGCCGCTTCCTCGAAGCGGGACGGGGTATTCACCCCGTCCCGAACGTTTATTCAGTCGCCGGCGTTAGCGCGAGTCGGCGAGTCCGGGGAAAACGCTCCGGACGGGGCGCATGCCCCATCCGGCCCGGGGGTTGAGCGCCGCGGCCCAAGCGCCTGGAGTCCAAGGCTTCAGCCTTGGAGCGGGCCAAGGCTGAAGCCTTGGACTCCAGGCAGAGGCGACGCGGTCGGCGAGTGCGCCTTGACTCAATGGCAGTGCTGCTTGCGCGTGGGAACGAGAGACCCGCGCCGGGCTTCACTCAACGGCACTGGGCGCAGGACCCGTCCGGCCGGAAAGCCCCCCGTGGGAGCGGCTTCAGCCGCGACGAGGCCGCGGCGGCTTGCGCGGTCCCGTCGCGGCTGAAGCCGCTCCCACAGCGTCGCTGCGCGACCTTCACGGCAAAGCCTCGACCTCCCGGCCGATCAGGCGCGAACCGGAGGTCGAGGCTTCAGCCGGATGAGGCACGGTGCGCCAAGGGTAAAAGGGTAAAAGTGCCAAGCTATACGGTCCTCGAAAGGCGGAAGCCGAGGCCGACGTAGCGATTGGACGGGTGCCAGTAGTGGCGGGACGCCGAACGGCAGTTGTCAGCCCCGTTGCGCCAAGCACCGCCGCGGCAAACCCGCTTGGAGCCGGACTCGGGGCCGCTCGGATTTTCACTGGCAGCCTGCTGTACGCTATTGGCGGCTGCCGCACTTCCACTGGCGGCCACTGCAGCGCCACTGGCGCCCATTCCGAGCGCGCGTGCGATGCGCTGCCGCCAGCCCGACGCGGGCTGCCCGCCACTCGCGCCCACTGGCGGGTTGCTGGGGATTGCTCCGAGCCTGTCGACGAGTTGCTGATAGTAGTCCGCCGCATACCAATCCGCACACCACTCCCAAACATTGCCGTGCATATCGTAGAGTCCCCAGGGGTTCGGCCGCTTCTGCGCCACGGCGTGCAGTTTGCCGCCGGCGTTGGCGGAATACCAGGCGTGGGCGTTCAGGACGCGCTCAGCGTCGCCGCAACTCCAACGGGTATCGGTGCCGGCGCGGCAGGCGTACTCCCACTGCGCCTCGGTCGGGAGTTGGTAGCACGCCCCGGTCCGCTCGCTGAGCCAGGCACAGTAGGCCGCAGCGTCGTCCCAGGCGACCCCGACCACCGGCAGGTCCGGTGCCTCGCGGCCGACGCCGCAACCCGCATAATATCTTTCGCTCCCCGTATCCAGGTGGTAGTTGCTGCCCTGCTCCAGCCACGCTGGCCAGTGCCGATCCGTCGCCTCGCAAAAGCGACGGTACTCGCCCCAGGTAACCGGGGTGCGGCCGAGCGCGAAGGCGTCGAGCCGGACCTGGTGTACCGGCTGTTCGTCCTCGGAGCTCCGCGCGTCGCCCATGCGGAAGTCGCCGCCGGGCAGATAGACGAGATCCGGGGCGTCCAGGGAGCGCTCGCTGCCGTCCCGGCCGACGATGACGAAACGGTCGCGGAAGGTCTCGCGGGGGGCATCGCGGCGTAACCGTTCAGACCCCCCATCGGTCTCAGGCTCCTTGGCGCCGTAACCCACGGATTCATAGTTCGGGGAGGCAGAATCCGGGATGGGGGTCTGAACGGTTACATCGCGGCGCTTGTCGGCCCGCGGTTCCGGCGCGGCTGGCCCGGACGGCTGCTCCGGGTCTTGGCTGGGGGGTACCGCGCGGCCAACGGTAATAGCGTAAGAGTGCCAAGGGCCAGTCCTCGAAAGGCGGAAGCCGAGGTTGCCGAAGCGGGAGGACGGCGCGTCCCTGAAGCGGTACGCCGAACGGCAGTCGCCGGCGTCGGCGTCCCAGGCACCGCCCCGGCAAACCCGGTAGTAGCCCGACTCCGGTCCATTCGGGTCTTCGGCCAGTGGCTGCTCGCCGTTACTCGCTGCCACTGCAATGCCACTGGCAGCAGCGCGAGTGGACTCTGAGTCGCCGTAGGGTCCGCTGTGCGGACCGGCCGCCGCGTCGGCATTGCGAGCATCGGTCCGCACAGCGGACCCTACGGGCTGCTTGTAGTAATCCGCCGCGAACCAGTCCCGGCACCACTCCCAGACATTGCCGTGCATATCGTACAGGTACCAGGCGTTGGGCTGCTTCGCGCCGACCGGGTGGGTCCGGCCACCGGCATTCTTGGCGTACCAGGCGTAGTCACCGAGCCGCGACTCATCATCGCCGTATGACCAGCGGGTCCGGCTGCCGGCGCGGCAGGCGTATTCCCATTCGGCCTCGGTGGCGAGGCGGTAGGTCTCGCCGGTCTCCTTGCTCAGCCACTCGCAGTAGGCCTGGGCGCCACCCCAGCTCGCATTGATCACCGGCCGCTGGTCGCGGCCCCAACCCTGATCCTCGGTCTTCGGGCGGCCGGTCGCCGCGCAATAGCGGTCGTACTCGGCGAAGGTGACCGGGTACTGCCCGATGGAGAAGGCGCCGAGGCGCACCGGGTGGGCGGGCGTGTCGTCATCGTAGGGGCTGCCGTCCTGGCCCATGGTGAAGGTGCCGCCCGGGAGCCAGACCATGGCCGGACCCGCGGTGCCGTCCGGGAGCGGGTCGCGCAGCCCGGGGATGGGTGCGGGTGCGGGTGCGGGCGCGGGCGCGGGCGCGGGCGCGGGCTCGGACTCGGACTCGGACTCGGGCTCGGACTCGGGCTCGCGCGGGCCAAGGGTAAAAGGGTAAGAGGGTAAAGGGCCAGTCCTCGAAAGGCGGAAGCCGAGGTAGTTGAGGCGGAGGGACGGGAGCCAAACGCGGCGGGACGCCGAACGGCAGTGGTCGGCGTCGTAGTACCAGGCGCCACCTCGGCAAACCCGGTAGGAGCCCGACTCGGCGCCACTCGGGTCTTCCGCCAGTGGCTGCTCACGCTTATTTGTGGCCACTGCAGACCCACTCGCAGCACCGCGAGTGGACTCTGAGTCGCCGTAGGGTCCTCTGTGCGGACCGGCCGCCGCGGTGACATCGCGATCATCGGTCCGCACAGCGGACCCTACGGGGCCGTTCCCGAACTGGGCGTAGTAGTCCACTGCATACCAATCCTGACACCACTCCCAGACGTTGCCGTGCAGGTCCCGCAGACCCCAGACGTTGGGGAACTTCTCGCCGACCGGGTGGGTCGACCCGCCCGCGTTGTCGGCGTACCAGGCATAGGCGTCGAGCCCCGCCGGATCGTCGCCGAAGCAGTAGGCAGCCGCGTTGCCGGCGCGGCAGGCGTGCTCCCACTGCGCCTCGGTCAGCAGGCCGTAGGTCTGGCCGGTTTCTGAACTCAGCCAGTCGCAGTAGGCGTGGGCGTCGTTCCAACTGAGGCAGACCACCGGGTGTCGGTCGTCCTGCTCCATGTAGGGCTTGCGCCAGTTCGCGTCGGGCTTCGTCCCCCAAGACCCTTGGTCGCGAACATAGGCGCCGTCGCCGGTTTCCGCCTCGGTCCGATACCCGGTCGCCATGACGAAGCGCCGGAACTCCCCGACCGTGACCGGGAACGTGCCGATGGCGTAGTGCTCGAGCCTGACCGCGTGGGCCGGGCGCTCGTCGCTGGAACCGACACCCTCCGGGCTGCCCATGCGGAAGCTGCCGCCGGGGAGCCAGACCATCGCGGGACCAGGCGCGGCACCGCCGGAGAACGGATCGGTAAAGTCCAGCGGGGCGAAGGGCACCGTCTCCAGCGTGTGCAGCACCAGGTGCGCCGCGTTGTCCGCCGCCGCTTCAAGGCGGGGGGCCGCGTCCGGCGCGGGGTCGCTCGGGCGAACGTCGGTCAGTCCGCGCACGCCGATCCAGGCCAGACCGTCCCGCCCGCAGGTCGCGGCAATGCCGGGGGCGGCATCGAGACAGGCGCAGGTATCAGGCAACGCCAACGCGGTCTGTCCCCCGGACGCCTGCCCAATCACCCCGCGATGGACGAACGCGCCCCGCCAGGTCCCTAGCGCCAGGGCAAAGGACTCGATCAAACGCGGCGTGGCCGGGAGCACCGCGCCGCCGCGATCCGTCCTGACCCCCTCCCCGATCACGACCTCCCCGGACCTTTGGGTCGCCGGATCGGTGCCGACCGCCAGGCCGATCTCGATGACCGTCCCCGCCTCGCTCGCCTTCAATGCCCGCGCCAACGCGGCCTCGGCGTCCGCCGGGTCCAGGCCCGGTTCGATCAGACAATGCAGGACCCGGGCACCGTTGATGGTGCCCAGGTCATCGTAGTCGAGCGGACCGCCGCGGTGCGCCGCCGGGTCGGCGCCCGAGCGCTCGGCATAAGCGCGGCGCAGGGCGGCGGCGCTGAGCGGATCGCGCGCGACCAGCAGGACCGCGCCCGGCGCGACCGGCGGGGCCGGGAGCGGATCGGGGGCCGCCGCGGCGCGCTCGCAATCGGCGATGTGCGCGGCGAGCGCGGCGGCCCGGGGCAGGAAGCTGCCGCCCATCCGCCGCCAGACCTTGAGCCGGATGCGGGCGAAGGGCAGGCTGCGGGCGTCGAGCCGCAGGCGCCGGGTGCCGTCGGCACTGGCGATGAGGGCGAAGAAGTCGGTGACCTGCCCCAGGCGCTGCTCCACTATCAAGGCCATGCGCCGGTCGATCGACTGGACCTGCCCCGGGGTCAGGTCCTCCAGCAGGCGCTCGCGGATGGTGCCGATGAAGTCGAAGGGGATGGCCTGGGGGTCGCTTATGCGCTGCTCCGGAGGCCACCGGGTGTCGATGCGCTCCAACAGACCGCCCAGCAAGACCTCGGCCAGGTGCGTCAGGCGCCCGTCGCTGCCCATGAGGACCTGCTGGGCCAGGCGCATGATCGGCAGGTTGAGCGGCAGGACGGCGAAGTCCTGGGCGAGGCGCCGCGCCTGGGGCGAGGCGCGGTCGCGAAACTCGGCCAGGCGCTGCGCGTCGGTGGGCGCGGGGAGCGCCGCCGCGGGCGCCGCGGGCGACCCGGCCGGCAGGTCCGGCGGGGCCTGGAAGGCGAGCCCGGCACACCAGGTGTCGGCGCGCCCGTCGATGAGCGCGGCCCAGGTGCGCAGGGCGTGGGGGTCGAGGGTGAGCACCGGGAGCTTGAGCGCGCCCGGCGGCCAGGGCTTCAAATCGGCGCCGAGCAGTCGATTGGGCCGCGCCGGGGCGGCGGCGCACAGACTGACCTCACGCATGGCCCCCAGGGCGGTCGCGGGCCACAATCGCTGGGGGAGCAGTTGCACCAGCGCGACCGGACCCTGTTTGGCGCGTCGGCGCAGCAGCCCGGCGAGCGGACCGGCGCCGTCCCAGTCATCGGCGACGCAGTCGCTCAAGACCCACAGCAGGCGGCGGCGCAGCGGGTTGGTCACCGGCGGCTCGCCGCGTTGCGGGCGGCCGGACTCATCGACCAGGGCCAGGCCCCGGCCGGCGGCAAGGCGTTGCAGGCGCAGCACCCGCACCCGGGCGAAGGCGTCCTGGCGCCGCAACAGCAGGACCAGGGCGCGGACCGCCGACTGCCAGATGACCATGGAGGGGGCCGTATCCACCACCAGGTCGAGGTCCAGCCAGGGCTCGGGGCGGGCGCGCAGGACCGGGAGCCAGAGGCCGCGGTCGGCGATCTGCTCCACCGTGGCGTCCAGGTCGAGCACCCGGGCGCGCGCGGACGGGATGCGCCGGCGCAGCGGGCGCAGGGCGCGGCTCAGGCGCAGGGCCTGGGGCAGCGGGGTGACGCCGGGGGCACGCAGGGGCGAGACCGGGAGGTCATCGGTGCCGAGCGCGTCGCGGGCGGCGGCCGGGGGCTGGTCGCGGTAGAGCGGGACCCGCGGTTCCGGCGGGGGTTCGGGCGGACGATAGCGCTCACGCGGGGGCTCGGTCTGGGCCTGCGCCGGGGGCTTCGGGGTCGGCACCGGGTCGGGTGCGGGGGCCGAGGGGGCCGGTTCGGGCGCGGGCGGCGTCGGCGCCCGGACCGGCACCGCGCGCCTGACCCGCACCGCCAGCCAGAGGCAGTCGGCGACCTCCTCCGGCGCGGGATCGAGCCCGGCGTTCGCCAGGGCGCGGATCAGGCGCGCCAGTCCGCCCAGGGCCTCGGTCACGGCGGGGGCCAGGCCTCAGCGCGGCTCGTCGCGCAGTGACTTCCACAGCGCGTCGATCAGGCGGCCGTGGTCCCTGCTGTTCAAGGGGCGCACCCCCTCGAAGGGGTCGATGTCCTTCATGCGCAGCAGGATCACCTGGAGCAACTGGTCGGTCGCCAGATCGCGGGTCTCGCCCGCCTTCACGAAGGCGGCGATGATCTCGGCGATGGTCTCACGGTGCCGGGCGAAGGCGTCCGGGTCCAGGTCCTGGAGCTTGCAGCGCACGATCTCGGTCAGCAGGGCCTGGTTGGGGCGCTGCAGCTCCAGTTGAATACAGCGGCGCAGGAAGGGGGCGGGAAACTCGCGCTCGCTGTTGCTGGTCATGACCACGAAGGGGAAGGCCCGGCACTCGACCCGGCCGCGCGCAATCTCGGCAGTCCAGTCGTCCTTGTCGGCGGTGCGGATGCGGTGGCGCTCGGCGGCGTCGCGCCGCAGTTCCTCGATCTCGAAATAGCCCTCCTCGAAGATGTGCAGCAGGTCGTTGGGCAGATCCAGATCGCTCTTGTCGATCTCGTCGATCAGCAGGACGCGGGGATAGGCGGCGCGCTCGGCGTCCGGAAAACCGGCGAAGGCGGTGCCGAGCGGGCCGAGCTTGAGATAGTCCTCGATCGCGGGCGGGCGCGCCTTGACCGGGTCCCCGGCCGGGGCCGCCGTGTCCGCGCCCGGCGCGCAGAGACCGCCGGGGCCCTCGGGCCTGGAGGCACTGAAATAGCGCTGGGTATCCTGCAGGCGGGCGATGGCATCGTAGCTGTAGAGCCCTTCACGCAGTTCGGTGCGGCTGGTGATGGACCAGCGCAGGAGCGGGCCCAGGCCCAACTCGCGCGCCACGGCATAGGTGAGCGAGGTCTTGCCGGTCCCCGGGGGGCCGGTGATCAGCAGCGGGCGGCGCAGGATCAGGGCGGCATTGACGCGCGCCTTGGTGTCGTCATCGACGATGAAATGGGCGCCGCGCTGCCCCTCGGCGCGGCGGTCGAAGCGGCGCCAGGGCGGGGCCGTGGCGGGGGCCAGCCCGACGCGGACCGCCTCGCTCAGGGGCGGCGGGGCCGCCGCCAGTGCCTCCTCGGTCAGGCCGCGGTAGATCCACCAGGCATCGGCAGCGGCGGGCTCACTGGGTTGGTCGGTCATGCGGGGCTCCTGGAATCGGTCACAAGGGAGTCATCAGCCGGGAAAACGCAGGCGCGGGGCGGCGGCGGCTGGCCGCGGGTCCGCCCCGGGGGCCGCGCGGCCGACATCGAAGGGGCGGCGGTGCGGGTCGTCCCACAGCAGGTGGAGGTGCCCGGTGTGGCGGCACTCGCTCTGCTCCCAGTAGCGCTGACGCAGCAGCAGCAGGGCGTAGGGAAGGTCGGCGAAGGTGGGCCGCTTGGCGGGCTCGCCGGGGTAGGTCTTGACGACCTCATCGATCAGGGCCGCCTCGGCACCGGGCGCGAGCGGCTCGCCCGACCACAGGATGGCCGACAGGCCGTGGCAGAGCAACAGGTCCAGTTGACTGCCGTCGGCGTCCGGGGTGAATCCGAGGACGAAGAGACAGGCGCCGCCCCTCAATGCGGAACGGTAGGAGGTGCCCGGCGCATCGATCCGGACGCAGCAGGCGGCCCCGCGCCCGCCCGCGGGGCCGCGGCAGTCCGCGCAGGGATTCGAGCGGCGGCGCCAGTCCTCGCACTGGTCCCACCGACGGCGCCAGTCGGCCTCGTAGGGTTCGGACCGGCCCGGGTTGGCGAGGTCCGCACCGCGACGCACCCGCGCCTGCGCCCGTACCGTGACGATGTAACGCTCGCTCAGCGGGCGCTCCAGACAGCGCTCGCCCAGCGGGAGGTCCCTGGGGTCACGCCGCGGGGGGCCGTCGCGCGGCGTCCAATCATCCGGGTCGCGGCCAAGCAGGCGGTTCGGCAGGAAGAACTCGAGCGTCAGCGGGCGGTCCAGGGTGTCGGCGGCATCCAACACCGCGGGGTCGTTCAGCGCCTGCCGCAGCAGGTCGGGCAAGTCGGCCAAGGCCAGCAGACTGGCGGGCGCCGCGATGCTCGCCCCCTGACCCACGGGGTCCACCAGCCGGACCTCGACGCTGTACTCGGTGGCCGCGTTGGCATCGCGCGGGCGCAGCGCGACCGCCAGGTAGCCCTGCGCCAGGGTCCGCCCCTGGTCGGTCGCGGTGTGGCCGAGGGCCAGGGAGGCGATGAAGGCGTCGAGGTCCCTCCCGGCGGCCGGCGCCTGGAGCGCGGTCCTCAGCCAGGCGTGCAGGTCCCGGGCATTGAACGCCAAGGCCGCGACCCGCGCAACGAACTCGGCCAGCGGGACCTGGGGCGTCTGGTGTTCGCGGTAACCGGCCTGGGCGAGGTGGTCGATGGCCTGCTCGAGTGTGACTGCCTCACCGAACCCGACCGGTCCCCGATAGTCGTTGGCGGGCGACAGACCGCCGGCGGCGCGAACCTCTTGGTAGAGCCGCGTCAGGGTCCCGGCCTCCAGAGCGCCGACGCGGATCAGGTCCGCGAGTGCCCACAGCGCCGCCGGGGCGAAGCCGGCGGTCTCGTTGGGCCCCAGGTCCACGGCCAACAGGATGTCGTGCTCCATGTTGCCATAGAGCCCCGGATGGGGTGCGGCCTTGCGGCTCGGGGACTGGTAGTCGCGCGCGCACTGGCTGACATAGGCGTGGGCGCGGTTGATCCTCAGGCAGCCCGCATCGGCGAGGCGGCGGGCCTCGGCGGTCAGGGCGCGGTGGATCGCGGCGGTGAACAACCCGCCGCGGGTCGCACCGTCACACTCCAGGGCGTTCTCGTTGGTGCGCGTGGCGACCCAGATGCGGCCCCAGGTGCCCGCGATGCCGTTCCAAAACCGATCATCCGCGGCCGCCTGGCCGGCGTCGCAGCAATCCAGGATCAGGAGGAACGCGGCCGGTTTGGGGTGCTGCTTGAAGGCACTGACGACGACCTGGAGGTCCAGCAGGTGATCGGTGTCGTTGACGTCATCGCCGATGACCAGGTTGAAGACATCGCGCCGGTAGAGGCTATGCCCGGAGAAATAGAACACCGCAGTGTCGCCGCCCGCACACCCCTTCAGGAAGGTACGCAGGCGCTGGCTGACGAGGCCGACCGGGGTCCCCTGCCCCTGGTCTCGCAAGGCGCGCAACTCGGCGGAGGTGCAGGGGTCGACGCACCAGCCGTAGCGTTCCGCAAGCACGCTGCAGAGGGTCTGCGCGTCCCGCTCGCAGTGCGCCAGAGACTCGCTGTTACAGCCGAGCAGGAAGGCCCGGCGGGGGCGATGCCCGTCCATCAGTCCGGCGCGGTCTTGGTCTTGTGTGGTGCGCCCGCGGGCTCGCCGGACTGGACACCGACCCCGAGGCCCTTGCCCACGGTGATGGTGAGGCTCTCGGCCGGTCCGGCGGGGATCGCATCGAAGCCGCCCAGGCGCTTGCGCACCAGGAGCGGTCGGCCTTGCGCATCGGGGATGGGCTTGCCCTTGCCGTCCAGCAGGGGCTCATTGACCCAATATTCGTAGCGCGTGTCCCGGACCGCCTTACGATCCAAGTGGGCGTCGATGGCCGACAGCAGGATCTTGACCGCCGCCGCGAGGGATACGGCGGCAATGGCCCCTGCCGTCACCATCTCTGCCAGCGCCTTGCCGCGTTGGTCCGGCGCGGTCGGCGGGACGGCGCCCCAGGCGACCTCGGCCTGGATGCCGGCCTCGTCCAAGGCCTCCTGGAGACTGACCCGGTGACCGAGTTCGTCCTTGAGGTCAGAGGTAAACTCGATATAGATCCGCGTGCTGCTGTCCATGGTATCCCCCTGGGGCTGGATGGCTAAGTCGCTTGCCGGGTTAGGATAACGCCGCACCGAGCGGGCCGGCGCGAACCTAAGGGCTTGGTGCCCGTTCCTGTGTGCCGCGCCACTGCCGTTGAGTTAAGCCGCAACGGCTACTGGGAGCGCCGCACCCCAGTGCGGCGCGGTCTCTGCTCAAGCCGCACCGCCGGGGTTATCTGCGAGATCGCGCCGCACTGGGGTGCGGCGCTCCCAGCGTAAATGATGGGTTTCGCTGCGCTCTACCCATCCTCTCATAACTTAGTCAAGTCCAAAAAAATTCGCATTTCAGGGACTTCTACCCGCGCGAAAACGTGAGGCGATGCCGATACGTCCATTTATCGAAACAAGCCTGCCGCAGTCGCGCGAAGCACTGGTCGGTGGGCGGTGCCGGT
>Ga0247842_10006526_pt1 | contig 13154 bp, 25 predicted proteins | sample LaCruzMarch2015__3_FD_192411 | JGI IMG/M metagenome (GOLD analysis project Ga0247842, IMG submission 192411) | Freshwater microbial communities from meromictic Lake La Cruz, Castile-La Mancha, Spain - LaCruzMarch2015_19m | ecosystem: Environmental > Aquatic > Freshwater > Lake | place: Spain...
CGGCCTTGATGATGCGCTGCCTCAAAGCCGCATCGGCCGCCAGTTCCGCCCAGCGGGCGGCGGCGCGCTGCTTGCCCTTCAGCACCCCATAGACCTGATAGAAGCGGTCGAAGTCGGCCGCCTGCTCCGGACTGAGGGCGGCCCGGTGATCGACGGTGGACCGGGTCTTGGCGGCGCGTGGGGAGTCGGCGGCCGGGTTGCTCTCGGCGGTGTAGCCGGCGACGGTCAGGCGGTCATAGAGCGCGGCGGCGTGGCGGATGGCGGCATCCAGATCCAGCTTGGCGCCGGGCTCCGCGCGGCTGGCCTGCACCAGCAACAGGGTGGGGGCGTGGTCGCGGATGTAGCGGGCGCGGGGGTCAGTCATGATTGGGCCTGGTTCGGGGTGCGCTCGGCGGCGCGCGCCAGATCCTCATGCAGCGTCCGCTCGCGTGCCAGTTTCGCCCGCCGACCCCGATGCCACTCGTCCAGCAGCGCCGCTGCTGCCGCTGCGGCACAGCGTCGATGATAGGCAGCGCTCTGCGCAGGCGTCATGGGCGTGGCTTCCACAACGGTGCATTCTCCCCGCCGCACGGCTGCCCGGCCTGGATCGCGTCCTTCCACGGCGTCGGCACCCCATAGGCCGGATGGGTGCACGCCGACAGCCCGCCGCGCTCGGCGAAATACCGACACCAAAAACAGGCGCGCGCATGGGTATGGCGCCGCGGCGCCACCACCGTGCTGTTTCCCACGCTAGTCATGCGCCGTCTCCGCCGCCACTTCCAACCGCCCGATGGCATCGGCCGCCGCCATCCCGCGCGTCAGCAGCTCCTGGAGCAGCGTGTCATCGAGCTGCCCATACCAGTCATCCATCCGCCCCAGAATCTCCTCCGGGGTCAGGCCCTGCGCCAAAGCGGTGAGGATCGGGGCAAGCAAGCGCTCCATCGCCGCCTGCTGCGCCGCGCCGGCGTCGCGTGCCACCTCGGCATCAATCAGCGCCTGGCCGCTGGACGGGGTGGGGTCGGGCGCCGGGGCGGCCAGGGCGACCGGCTCCTCCGGCTCCTCCGGCTCCGGCGCCGCCGCCAGATCCTCCGGGCTCAGGTTGTAGCTGCGCTGCCAATAGGCCGGGCTGAAGGTCACCCCGGCCTCGGTCAGCAGCTTGTCGCGCTCGGCGCGGGTCTTGTCCACCCGCTCGGCGGCGCGCAGCTCCCAGCGCGGGGCCGCGGCGCCCGGCCAATTAATCTCGACCACCCAGCGGATGAGCTGGTTCACCACCGCCTCGGTCATCCGCGCATCGCCGTCGCGGATGTCGTCGGCCACTTCCAGCGCGGCCACCGCGCTGGCCACGGTCGAGGTCTGTTCGGTGCCCTGGTTGGTGCCGAGCAGGGCCATGGCGATCTGGCCCTGGTTGTAGAGGACAAAGCGCAGATGGGCGTCGGTGCTGGCGGCGGTGCCGGAGGAGGTCAGGATCTCCACCGCCCCATCGTCGGGGATGGCGGCCACCGCATCCTCGACCATGGCGGCGAGGCGCTCGGTCAGGTCGTCATAGTCCTTGGTGGGATTGGCGCGCGGCAGCTTGCCGACGATGAAGGCGCCGCCGTATTTCTCGACGAACTTGGCCCAGAACTTGAGCCCGGCGCGCTTGAAGGTGCCGGGCCAGAAACAGAGCGACAGGTCGGCGATGCCGTAGGGGTTCTGGTAGGTCGGGTCTTGCCTGGACAGCAGGAACTTACGCGCCGGCAGCCGCTCGCCCTCCACCCCGCCATCACGGGAGCGAAAGCGCAACTGATTGGCGCCGTCGAACAGGAACCACTCCGGCGGCTTGCCCTGCACCACGGTGGGCACCAGCAGCGCGCCCACCCGCCCCCAGGTGATCTCGTGGGGCTGATAGCCGTAGAGGGCGCCGTCGAGGCTCTCGGCGATCAGCGCCGGCAGGCCCGGTTGTGCCCCGGCCTCGGTCGGGTCGGGGGTGGCCCACAGGTCGGCCAGGATGTCGATCACCGCCCGGTGCACCTGCGCCGGGCTGCCGGCGCGCTCCAGCACCGGCTCCAGGGTGTGCACCGCCGCCTTGCGGCGGCGGATGCAGCCGCCGATGTGGGCATCGGCCCGCAGGTCGCGGTACACGCTGATATCGCGCCCCAGGGCTTTGAGGATCGGGTCCGGGTTGGGCAGCCAGTTGGCCAGGCCCCAGCCCTCCCAGGAGCGTTCCCGGGTGGCGATCTGGCCTTGCAGGGTGCGGCGGTCGCCGCTGGTGAGCGTGCTCATCCGAAATAGCCTCGCAGCAAGCCGCCGTGCCCGCGCGGCGCGGCCGAGCGGATGGTGAGCGGGCCGGGATCGCTATCGGCCGCCAAATCGGCCAGCATCCCGGCGATGGCCGAATCGCCGTGGCGCTCGCCCTTCTTGTCGGTGCTGCCGTCCGGCGGGCGCGGCACCCCGCGCACCAGCTTGATGGCGCGGTGATCCTCCAGCACGTCGTCATGACGGATCAGCACCGTGGTGCGGTCCTCGATCCCCGCCTTGTATTTGGGCATGCGCTCGCGGTAGGTGGCCTCGCTGAACTTCACCCGCAGCACCTGTGACCCGCGCCGGTCGGCCGCCGCCTCGGCGATGCTGTCGCCGTTGCCGGTGCTGTCGATCGCCTCCTGCCCCAGGCGCGGGGTGCCGCGCTCGATCGCCTCCAGCACTTGGTCTTGCTGGTCATAGGGGGTGTTGTGCATCTCCACGACCGCGCGCCAGGTGCGGCGCAGCGTCTCGCCCAACTCCAGCACCACGATGCAGGTCATGTCGCCGCTGCGCGCGAAGTCCATGCCGATCACATGACGGCGCGCCGGGTCGAGCGTCGCCAACTGCGGCGCCACCGTCTCACGCAGCCACTCGGCCATGTCGCGGCGGCGCGCGTCCTTGGGGCTCAGGTTGAAGGCGGCATCGCCGCGGAAGCGCAGCAGCGGCGGCGACTGCGCCGGCAAGGCCATCGCCGCCTCGATCACCGCGCGCGGGAAATAGGTGCCGCCGCCCAGTGCCGGGATGGCGAACAATTCCTCGTCTTCGTTCGGCCGGTACCGGCGGATCAGATCCAAGCGCCAGTCGGCTTCGGCCGCCGCGCTCCACGCCTGCCCGGTCACCCGGCAGATGCGCCGATACAGCCCCTCGGCCAGCGCCTCGTCGAGCGTGGTGCGGTGCAGGCTGTGGCTGAAGCGCCCGGCGCGGGTGTCGAGCACCAACTGGTTGAACGGGCTGTCGGCGCCGTTGTGGGTCGACATGATATGGATGGCGCCGCCCCACACGGTGACCGCCATGGCGGCCTTGAGCAGCGCCTCCAGATCGTCGATAAAGGCCGCCTCGTCCACCACCACCAGGTCGCCCGGCCGCCCGAAGCTGCGCAGGTTGCGCGGGTTGCCGCTGAACGCCTGGATGCTGTGCCCGGAGGCGAAACGCAGGTCGAACACATGGATGTCGCGCCCGTCGTCGCGGGTGAACACCGACTCGCCGGCCGGCCCCAGCCCATGGTGAAAGGCCGTGGCCCAGGTGGCGCAGTCGTTGATATAGCCGGCGGTCATCGCCTTGTTGTAGGAGATATAGCCGACATTGCCGCCGCGCTCGGCGGCCGCCGCGTGCAGCACGTTGTCGGCCGCCTCGGCATAGCTGATGCCGATGCGCCGGCTTTTTTCATAGATCTTGACCTGCGCGTGATCGGCGCACCAGCGGGTTTGATACGGCAGCAGAATGGCGCTTTGCGGGGCACTTAAACCGCTCATAACGCCCCCATAATGGCGCCCGCAGTGCCCAGCCGGTCCCTGGCCCGGATGCGGACAAACGTGTGCCAGGCACTGAGTATGTCGATATTTCTGGCGTTGCCCCAGCGATCATGCGCGATCAGCCATAGCTCCCACGCGATGCTGTCCAGCGCCCAAAAAAGATTGATGTACTCCAAGATCTTCGCGTCGCTGAGTCCATTCGACACTTCGACTTCATGGCAGCAGACCACCGCCAAGTCATGATCGATCACGTATCCATCGGGGACGATATGCAGATCATCGAACACCGCCCTGACATCCTTGAAGGGATCCTCTGACTCCAGGAAACGCAATGCCTTCTTGAAGCCGCGCGTGCAACACCGCGGGTCCTCGGCCGCGATGCAGGCGAGGATCTTTGCGTGAGTTGTCAGGTCGTCGAACATCACAGCGCCCCCATGATGGCCGCCCGCAGGGCTTCGATACCGGCCGCGCTCACCCCCTGGGTGTGCGCGGCGGCGGCGGCCTGGTCGGCGGCGGCGGCCAGCACGGTGCGCTCCACCTCGCCCTGCCACTGGCGCTGCGCGATCTCGGCGCGCTGCATGGTGGCGACGGCCGAGGCCAGCTTGGCCAGCAGGGTGCCGTACTCCAGCGGGTCGGCCCCGGCCACCCCTTCGGCTTCGTTCTCCAGTTCGGCCACCCGGAACAGCAAGGTGACGATGCGGTCCTGGATCAGGGTCGACAGGCCGGCGGTGCGCTTGGCCGCCTGATCCGGGGCGGCGTCGTGGATGGCGCCCAGCAGTTCGGCCACCCGCAGGGTGGATTCCATCGCGCTCTTGCGCGCCAGGCCCCAGCGCCCCACGGTCGACAGGCTGGGCGGCGCGGCCCAGCCGGCGGCCACCAGGCGCGCGCCCAACTCCCGCGTCAGGCCCTCGTAATCGCCAAAGCCGCGGGCGCGCAGCTCCTGATCGAACCAGGCGCGCACCTCCAGCGGCAGCAGGCTGTAGCCGTCGACGGGCGGCATGGCTTACCAGTCCACCGGGCGCGCGATGCCCGCCACCCCCGCGCCATCGCCGGCCAGGTAGTCGATGCCGTCGGCGGTCAGGCCGAACATGCCGGCGCCGCGGTCGACCGCCAGGTGGCGTTCGACCAGATAGGTCAGGGCGCGGCGGATCGACGGGCCGGACAGGTCCAGATCGGTATCGGTGGCCAGCGCGGTGCTGATCAGCCCCTCGCCCATCGGTGCCGGCGCACCCCAGGACAGCGCCTGCAGCACGCGCAGCCGCAACATGCGGGTGTGGTGGGTGCGGGTGGGATCGGTCTGCGCCGCGGCGGTCTCCACCGCGTCCACCCCATCGGCGGTCAGGTAGTAGATCGGCGCCGCGTGCGCGCGCTCCGGTTGGCTGCGGATCAGCCCGCGGTCGTGCAAATAGGCCAAGGCGCGCGCCAGATCATCCACGCTGCACGCCTCGTCCGGGGCCAGCGCTTCCGCGATCAAGGTGAGCCCCAACGGCTTGGGCCACACCTGATAGAGCAGGCGCGGGATGGACTGCTGCCGCTGTTTGGCGCGCAGCGCGGCGATGTCAGCCATGGTGATTGTCCAGTTGGTTGATGCGCTCAAGGATCTTCTCAAGCTTGATGAAGGTGCGGCCCTCCCCTTCCAGATAGGTCTCGCGCGCGATGTAACGCTCCGCGATCTCCCCCGGCAGCAGCGCCACGCGCTCGCGCAGCGCGTGCTGATCGCTGGCCAGCGCCTCCAGGCGGCCGAGCAGGCGGTTGAGCGCCTCATCGCGCAGATTCAGCCTGTCCTGCCAGGCGCTGCTGGACTCTTGGCGCAGCGCCTCGGCCTGCTCAAAGCGGTTGCCAACATCGTTTTTGAGCGATAGCGACATAGCGTCGATGCGCCCCATCATCTGGCTGATGATGCGATGCCCCAGCACGCCCAGCGCGGTGATCGCGCCGAGCCCGGCGAACACCAGTGGCCACTCGTTCATCACGCCGCCCGCCGCCCCTTAGCGGCGGATCGGCTGCGCCGCGCGCACCCGGCCCCAGATCGCCACCAGGCCGCCGGCCAAGCCCACCAGGCTGGTGCCGATCTCCAGCAGTTGCCCGGCGTCCAAGGGGATGCCGGCCAGGCCCGCCGCCTGCGAGAGCACCACCGCCAGACTGCCCAGCACCGTGGTGGACTGCCACCACGGCTTGGGGTCGGCGCCAGTGATCGGCAGATAGCTCGGGGTCTGGCGATTCATGGGGGTGTTGTAGATCATGGGTAAGTCTTCCACGGTAGTTGGAAATGAGGGCCATCCTTGAACGCGCGCCAGTCCCCGCCCCATTCGAGCGGCAGGCGCAGATCCTTAGCGGCCTGCTGCATCGCCACGGCGATGCGCCCATACAGCGGCCAATCCCAGCGCACCGTGCCGCCCACCAGGGCGGCCAGATCCACCGCATGGCCGGTCAGATGCCGGCTCTTGAGCGTGCGGCTGGCGCCGGCGGCCACCAGTTGCTTTTGGCGGGCCAGGGTGCGCAGGCCCTCGGTCACCACGAAGTCGACCGGGGTAAGGGTGATCGCGCGCGTGACGATCTGCACCAGGTGCGGATGCACCCCGCGCAAGCGCGCCTGCGAGCGGGTACTCAGGACAAAGGGACTGGGGGGTGGAGTCGCCATCGCGGTAGCGTGCGCGCGGCGGGGGACGGGGGCGAGTAACGGGGGTGACTGCGGGGGATGCGAGCAGTGAGGGGAGAGGAGTGAGGAGAGAGAAGTGAGAAGCGAGAAGTGAGAAGCGAGAAGTGAGAAGCGAGAAGCGAGAAGCGAGAAGCGAGAGGTGCCCCCTCTCACTCCTCACTCCTCTCCCCTCACTCCTCCCCACCCTCCAACCCCGGCAACGGCAACTGCACCCGCTGCCGATGCAACTCGCGCTGCCGCGCGATGATCCGCCACACATGCACGTCGCTGACGTGATGCGCGCGGGCCAGGGCGCGCACGCCGTGCGGGCCATCCACGGTGCCGTCGTGCGCCGCCCACAGCGCCAGATCGCGCACCGCGCGCTCCAGCGCATCGCCGCGCGGCCAGTAATAGCGGGTGCCGCCGAGCTCGCGACACAACCGCACCGCCACCCGACACCCCAGCCGCCGGGCGTCGGGCGCGGCCAGCCCGGCGGCGGTCAGCTCGGCGATGGTGAAGTCGGCGATCTCGGCCATGCTCGCCTCCCACTGCTCGGGGGTGGCCAGCGGATCGTCCGGCGCGGCGGCGGGCGCGAAGTCCAGGGTGAAGGGGGCGGTCATGCGGGGCTCCGGGGTTGGGTAGGCGTGAGGGGAGAGAAGCGAGGAGTGAGAAGCGGCTGAGAGGCCCTCTCGCTTCTCACTCCTCTCCCCTCACTGCTCGCCCTAAGCGGCGGTGGGTGGGGTGGGCTGCCGCTTGCCCCGCCGATGCAACGCGGCGATGACGCCGCGCAGCTCCACGTCGGTGGTGTGGGCCAGCGGACAGGCGACGGTGGCGTCGGTGATGCCGCGCTGCCGGCGCAGGATGGCTTCCGCATAGGCCCAGGGCAAGCGCTGCTCGGCGAGCAGGGCGTTGACCTTGGTCAACATCGCCCGCCGATCCATCACCGCCGCCGCGGGGCCGCGGCCGGCCCGCTTGGCGGTGGTGGTGGGCACCCAGCCGGCCAGGCGGTATTCGGCCAGCAGGCTGTCGCGCTCCTGCGCGGTGAGGTCGGCGGCGCTGCGGGTGCGGCCCTGGCTGATGCGCTCCAGTTGGGCGCGGTAGGTGTCCTCGTCGAGCCGCAACTGGGCCTTAGCGACGTGGATGAGGGTGATCTCCTTGGCCCGGAGGTCGGGGCGTAGGGGCTTGGGCATGTCAGTTGGGCCTCAAGGCGCGCACCGCGAAGCAGCGCTCGCTGTCTTTGGACATCTGCCGCGCGGTCGGCCGGCCGACCACGGCTTCCATGGCGCTCATCGCCAGTTGCCCCAGCAGCAGCAGGGCCTGCGCGCTGTCGTCGGCGGTGCGCGCGCCACAGCCGCGCACATAGTCTTCAATGTGCTGCTTGGCCAGGTCGATTTGGGCGTCTTCGGTGATCATGTCGGGGTCTCCGGGTTTGGGTAGGAGTGAGGGGAGAGAAGTGAGGAGTGAGACGTGAGTGAGATGCCCTCTCGCTTCTCACTCCTCTCCCCTCACTGCTCGCCCTAGGCATCGCTGGCCTCCACCGCGGCAGCCGGCCGCACCAGCCGATGGTGGCGCGGGTGGGGGCTCGCGACTTCGCGCCACCCGGCCGGCACCGGCGGCCAGGCGAGCACGGCGAGCAGCCATTGGAACTCCTGGCGGCGGCCGGGCGCTTTGATGACCCGCACCTTCAAGAGCCCCAGCCGCCCCAGCCGCCCCAGGTAGTTGCTGTGCAGGTCGGGGATGACGGCCCGCGCGTCGGCTTGGCAGAAGGGGGCGGACTGGCGCAGGCACCAGGCGCGCAAGGTCGCCAACTGCTTGGAGCGCACCGTGCCGGCGTGCGCCGAGCCGCGGCGCTGGGCGCCGGGCGGGTCGGGTTTGACCGGCTCCGGGGCGGTTTTGATCGGATAACACCGGTAGGGCACGGCTTTTTTCGGGTCCAGTATGGCGGCGCCGTCCGGATAGCGCACGGCCTTGGCGAGGTCTTCGGGCGTGTGCTCGGGCTGGGGTTTGAGGGTCACGAAGCTGATCATCGGGCAGCCTCCCCGGTGCGCGGCGCGTACTGGCTGGCCTGGCTGCGGGCGGCGGCTGCCGGCGTCAACGCCACGAACGGGGCGCCGCCGCCGATGAGTTGCCGCCGCGCCTTGGCACTGAGGCCCACCCGGCGGGCCGCCGCGTGGGCGGCGTGCGCCAGCGTGGCGGCGGCGATGGCGGCACGGCGCAGTGCCCGGTCCGGGGGCAGTTGGCCATAGCCGGTTTGGTTCAAGATGGCCAGCACCGGGCGGCTGACGGCGGCGAGGTTGTCCGGGTCCAGACAATGATCCTCGTCGCCATCGAGCAGCAGGATGCAGTGCCCGGCGGGGATGGGGCCGAGGTGGTCGCGGTAGGTCAGGCGGGTGACGAACGCCCAGTCGCGGCGCGCCAGGCGGGTGGGGTCGTCGCTGCGGTCGGTGACTTTGAGTTTCCAGCGGCCGTAGGTGTCGGTGCGATAGGCGCCGATCGGCAGCCAGGTGTGCGGGCGGTTGCCGGGTTTGAATTGCGACCGGATCATCCGCTCAGGCTGCGGCAGACCGGTGCGGCCGGCGTTCCACGGCCGGTTGCCGCGCAGGAAGCAGCCGCTGCCGCCGCCCCGGATGCCGTAGCGGATGCAGGTCTGGGTGAGTGAGTCCGGGCTGACGGCCCGCCCGAAGCGGGCGGCGAAGGCGGCGGCCAGCGGTCCCTTGGCCAGCCGCGGCCGCTGGGTGCGCAGCCAGTCGAGTTCGGCATCGGTGTAGATGCGGCTCATTTGCCCCGGCTGGGCTTCGCCGGGGGCGAGCCCGGTCGGGCGACCGGACCGGATGTGGTGCCGATAGAGCGTGTCTTTGAGCGCGGCGGCGCGGTCCGCCCGGCCCCAGCGGCGGTTCCAGCGCCCGACCAGGTCCTTGAGGCGGCTGACGGCGTAGGCTTGGCGCAGCCAGTCGAGTTGTTCCGTGGTGAGATGACGGCCCATGTCAGCGGCCTCCGCTGATCATGCGCGGGCGCGGCGGGCTCGGGTCCGCGGCGCCGTCCAGGCCGAGCACGCGCGGGCCGGGGTCGCCATCGAGCATGTCGGCGCGGGCACGGGCGGCGTCGACCGCCAGCCGGCCGGTGCTGATGATCTCGCGGGCCAGGTGGCCCATGGCGCCGGCGCGGGCGATCTCGGCCTGGATCTGCTCGGCAGTCAGCGCGGGGTTGTTCAGCCGGTCGAGTTGGGTGAACAGGTGGTCGGCCAGGGTTTGCAGGGTGTTCATGGGTTGGCTCCGGGTTTGGGTAGGAGTGAGGGGAGAAGTGAGGAGTGAGAAGCGAGAAGCGAGAAGCGAGAAGCGAGAAGTGAGAGGTGCCCCCTCTCACCCCTCACTCCTCTCCCCTCACTCCTCTCCCCTCACGGCCGGGGCGATGGCGCTGAAGTCGAGCGGGATCTGGCGCCAGGGTTGGGTGACGTCGTCGCGCTCATAGGCGCGGAAGTAGGTCACCGAGCCCTGGGCCTGGAGCGAGTCGCTGATGGCTTGCTGGGCGTGTTTCCACCGCGGGTCGTCGATCTTGACGGCGACGAAGTCCAGGAGCCGCGCGACGTTGAGTTGCCCGGTCTTGGTGTTGCGGCGGAAGGCGCGGTCGACGATCGCGACCAGCGCCGGGCCGGCCTCGCGGGTGGCATCGGCGAGGTATTCACGCACCAGCGCCTCGGCGGCGTGGATCTGCTCGCCCACCACCACGCGGTCGGCGCTGACCCGCTCGATTTTGGCGCGGCCGTTGTAGCTGATGAGGGCGCAGTTTCCGTTGGCGCCGGTGATGTCGACGTCGTATTCGCTGGCGACCAGGGCGATGTGTTCGGCCACCTGGGCGAGCAGGCAGGCTTTGAGCCGCGCCAGGTCGGCATGGGTGGTGCGCACCATGCCCAGCAGCGCGTGCACCAGGTCGTTGCGCATCAGCTCCACGTCGGGGATGTTCGCGAGGGGGACCAGGCGGTCGTGGGCGTCGGCCAGGTAGCCGGCGGGGATGGGGGTTTGCGTGTCGTTCATGTGCGGGGCTCCAGCAGGCTGTTCGATGGGGTGAAACGCACCACGGGCGCACCGGCGACCCGGCACGCGGTGAAGGTGCCCAGTTCGGGCAAGGTCAGGGGTTGGCCGGCGCGGATGAGCCGGGCGATCTGCCAGAGGGTGGCCTCGGCCAGCCAGGCGATAGCGGCGGGCGCAAAGTCGCCGCTCAACTCCTCGTTGAGCGCGGCCTCCAGCAGGCCCATACCGCCGACTTCTTCCGGGGTCCAGACCGGTTCAGGCTCCGGCGCCGGGCGCGGGAAGCCGTAGGCGTTGCGGGCGTCGGCGGTGCGGGGGTAGGGCACCGCGATGGGCGGGGTGGTGTGCATTACCATCTCCAGGTCACCAGCAGGAAGATCACCGCGACGACCGCGAGGTCGGCGCACCAGTAGATCGCGCACCGGGCGCGATAGCGGCGGGGGCTCATACCGACTCCTCCGGAATGGCCGGAACCTTGGCGCCGGCGTCGACCACGTGCCCATACAGGTCCTGCCATTCGGTGAGGTCATCGCGCAGGATGGCGGCCCGGCGCTGATGCCACTCGCGCTGCACACCGGGCGGGTAGTGCCGGGCGCGGGCGCTGTGCAGGCTGATCAGCGCCAGATAGCCGGACTGGATTTCGGCATCCAGGCCGTTGCGGGCCAGGTTGCTGAGGTCGTAGGCGGTGGCGGATTCAGTCATGTGGGCTCTCCGGATAAGCGGGCGCGGCGCTGGATGGCTTTGACCAAGGCGTCGGTGACGGGGGTCAGCGCCGGGTGGATCGGCCAGCGCGGCGCATAGCTGGTGCACCAACTGCCGCGCCGGGTCACCAGGTTGCTCATCCGGGCGCAGGTCGGCGACGCGTGCCGCCCGGCGGTCAGGTCGGGCTCGGTGAGGTGCGCGCAGCTCGCGCAGCCATCGGCCGCGGGGATCGCGAACGGGTCCGCCGCGGGCAGGCGCCGCCGTTGGTCGGCGGCGGTGGCCGGCAGCCAGCCGGCTTCGTGGCGCAGCTGCTCGGCGAGGGTGCCGTACTTCTCAGTCTTCATACTGTTCTCCTGCCCGTTGGTAGGTGACGACACGCGGCGCCGGGGCGGCCGCGCAGTGGGCGATGGTGTAGCCGGCCAGGCGCAGGTCGCGCGCCAGGTCCATCGCGGTGCGACAGTCGCGATAGAGCGCGCTGTCCGGCCCGGCCGCCGCGGGCCGCGGGAACCAGCAGGCGGCGCGGGGCCAGGCGCGCGCCGGCCAGTGATGGCGACGATGACGGCGCGGGCTAGCCATGCGCCACCTCCGCCGCGCGCGGCCCAACCATCCACACCGGGGGCCGCGGCAGATCGGCATGGGTCGGGCGCCACCAGTGCAGGCAATGCGGATGGCAGTTGACGTAGTCGGCGGCGGGCGGGCGGAACTGGATCACCGTGTCGTCCGGATCCCAGAACAGCGCGGCGACCGCGGCCATTTCGTCCCAGGTCGGGCAGCGGTTCGGGAGGCTGACGCTGACGTGTTCCCAGCCGCCCTGGTCGCTGGCGATGGCGAAGGCCACGTCGCCGGGGATGACACCGCGCAGCACGAAGGCGCCGTTGTTGCCGGAGGCGTCGGAGGAGCCCAGTTTGCCGATGCGGATGCGGTCGGCTGAGGGGACGCGAAAGCTCATGGCTGCACCTCCTCAAGCGCATCGGGCCAGGCGGTGGTGAGCCCCTCCGGGTCTTCGTCCGCCCCTGGGATGGCGTCGGCCAGGCTGCGGCTAACCCGATCCAGACCCCGCATGATGAGGGCCGTCTCCGCGTAGGCCGGCGAGGCCTCGCCGAGTCCGTCCAGGTACCGCAAGCCATCCGGCAAGTCTGGGTCGACGGACCGCATGAACCCCAGCGTCGCCAGCACCATGGGGGTGCCGACATCGCCCTTGGCGTCCAGCGCCAGCACCACCGGGGTGTCGCCCGGCAGGAAGGCGCGATACTGGTGCAGCGCGCTCAGCAGCGCGTCGATGGTCAGTTGGGGCAGTGACTCAGCCATGGCGCACCCCCAACGGATACCAGGCGTCGCACGCATCGGCGCACTGGTCAGCGTCCACCGGCTCGATGGACAGATCCACCCACCACATCGGCAGATCGACCTCCGCGAGGACCATGCAATCGCCGTCGTCGTCGCGGTACATGCAGGTGCCGCAGGTCTTGCTCTGCTCAGCCATGCCGCACCCCCCGCACCATCTCCGCCGCCAGGGCCGCGAGTTGCGGCAGGTCTTCCGGACACGGCGCATCGGCGCACGCCTCGCCCTCGGTCACCACCCGCAGGGCATAGGCGTCGTGCCGATGCGCCAGCAGGATGGCCTGGGCCTCGGCCTCGCGCAGGGTGACGCACCACAGCGGCATCGGGTCGGCATCGCGCCGCTGCCGCTCGCGCACCAGCACCACCAGGGAGCCGACATGGCGCCGATAGCCGGCGATCAGATCCTCCAGCGCCGCCATGCTCTGCTGGACCAACTCCAGCGTGCTCAGCAAGTGACTGATCGCGTCCAGATGCTCGGCCTCGCGCTGGGCGGCCTGGTCGAGCGCGGCCATGATGCAATCGCCGTCGTCGTCGCGGTACATGCAGGTGCCGCAGGTCTTGCTCTGCTCAGCCATGCCGCACCCCCCGCACCATCTCCGCCGCCAGGGCCGCGAGTTGCGGCAGGTCCTCCGGACACGGCGCATCGGCGCACGCCTCGCCCTCGGTCACTACGCGCAACGCATACGCATCGTGCCGATGCGCATCGAAAATCGCGCG
>Ga0247842_10006530_pt1 | contig 13144 bp, 12 predicted proteins | sample LaCruzMarch2015__3_FD_192411 | JGI IMG/M metagenome (GOLD analysis project Ga0247842, IMG submission 192411) | Freshwater microbial communities from meromictic Lake La Cruz, Castile-La Mancha, Spain - LaCruzMarch2015_19m | ecosystem: Environmental > Aquatic > Freshwater > Lake | place: Spain...
CCATGGAAAATTTGAAAACATTTCAGGTGTTATCGAAGCGCTCCTGATCTTTGTTGCCGCATTCTGGATTATTTATGAAGCAGTGAAAAAAATTATCGAACCAACCAAGGTGGAGCAAATCGGGTTTGGCGTTGTGGTTATGCTCGTTTCAGCTGTCGTCAACATTCTGGTTTCAAGAAAACTTTACAGGGTTGCAAAAGAAACGGATTCTGTTGCCCTCGAGGCAGATGCACTTCATCTGAAGACGGATGTATATACCTCATTTGGTGTTGCTGCCGGATTGTTGCTGATGTGGTTCAGCGGAATTCACCTTTTCGACCCCATAATCGCCATTTTTGTGGCCCTGCTGATCCTGAAGGAATCCTTCGAATTATTCTCAAAAGCTTATGCCCCGCTGCTCGATCTTGCTTTACCCGCTCATGATGTCAGTCATATTGCTGCCATCATTCAAAAACACTGCACAAATGATATGAGTTTCCATAACCTTCGCACCCGGAAGGCCGGAAATTATAAATATATTGATTTCCACCTGAACCTTGACCCAAATATAACCGTAAGGGAGGCACATAAAATTTGCGATCAGATTGAGGATAACATCAAAACAGAGTTTGATCATTCGGAGGTTACGATTCACGTTGAAAATTTTTAAAATAAAATCCTACTTTTCAAGTTATAGCTATTACGTTATCGGTTAAAATGTTACCTGCATGGCATTGAATCAAAACCATTTTTTTATCCTCCTCATTTTTCTTACACCATATTTTCTGTCGGCACAGGACACCATCCGGCCCGACTCAGTGATCAAAAGTCATAAACTCGTTGTCGATGATCCGGTAGTCATAATGCTCGACAGTCTCGCCAATCTAAAGATATTTGAGGATGCCGAATTTCCCAATGCACATCAATACCAAAACTGGAATACCTATGTTGATAATGATGTCCCTTCTTTTCCCGATTCGGTTTATCGTGAACGCCTTGCACAGATGAATGAAGAGTCGCCATTTGAATTTGTTTACAACAGCGAGGTCAAAAAATTCATTGAACTCTATTCGGTAAGAAAACGAAAACTGACAGCCAGAATTCTTGGATTATCACAGATTTATTTTCCCTTGTTCGAAGAGCAGCTGGATAAATACAACATGCCACTGGAGTTGAAATACCTTGCTGTGATTGAATCTGCACTGAATCCCACGGCCAATTCACCAATGGGGGCAAAGGGACTCTGGCAGTTTATGTATGGCACAGGGAAAGTTTACGGATTAAAGGTCAGCTCATATGTTGATGACCGGTTCGACCCATATAAGGCTACTATTGCTGCATGTGAGCATCTGAACGACTTGTATGATATTTATGGAAGCTGGTCACTTGCGCTGGCTGCCTACAATTCAGGCGCCGGGAATGTAAATAAAGCCATCCGCCGTTCGGGAGGAATGAAAAATTTTTGGGCAATTATGAATTATCTTCCAAAGGAAACACGTTCGTATGTCCCGGCCTTCATTGCAGCAAGTTATGTAATGACCTATGCAACTGAACATAAAATCAGCCCGGTTGACCCGGGCATCCTGTATTATGAAGTCGATACGGTAACCGTTCGCAGCCCCCTCTCATTTCAGCAGATCTCAGAAATGCTGAATATTCCCATAGATGAAGTTGAATTTTTAAACCCCTCGTTTAAACACAGGTTCATTCCGGCAACCCCCGAAAACCCTTATAAACTTCGTCTCCGAAAAAAAGATATCGGTAGTTTTATCAATAACGAAACAGCTTTGTATACCTACAGAACATCAAGCGGAATTCAGCAGGATTCGATGATGAAACTGATGTTTGATAATTATAGGGAGGTAGATCTGTATACCGTTAAAAGTGGTGAAACCATGGCCTCGGTCGCAAAAAAATTTAATATGACAGTGACAGATTTAAAAGCCCTGAACAACACTAAAAAGACCACCCTTAAACCAAAGAAAAAAATCCTTGTTTATAAAAAACAAACCAGTCAGAAGGGAGGAAACACAGGAATTACCTCAACCTATGTACCTCAGGTAATTCAGAAAGATACTTCCGGAGAACAGAAAACCGGCACTGCTAAAAATTCTGACACCGTTACTTCAAAATCATCTGAAAAGTCGAATCAGCCCGCCGAATTAGCAAAGACAATCCATGTGGTGAAAAGCGGTGAAAGCCTTGGCTTCATTGCCGGAAAATACCATTGCACCACAACCGATCTGATGAAATGGAATAACCTGAGCAGTACAAAAATAGTCGTTGGCCAAAAAATCAAGGTTGCAACAAGCAATCAGGGAACGCTAAAAGTGAAACAAGAGCCAGGCGCTAAACCGAAAACTACCTCCCAGGCCCAGAAATTCACCATTTACACCATCCAATCAGGGGATAACCTTTGGGACATCGCCGATAAATTTGATGTTACTGTCTCACAAATAAAATCCTTCAACGACCTTAAAAACTCCAACCGGCTAAAACCCGGACAAAAAATTAAAATTCCTAAATAATTTTTATCTAAATGTTGGAAGTAAAAAATAATTCACTAATTTTGACCACCTGGTTAAACTAAATAATTAATCCAATCGGTTAAATTATGGGAAATACTCTTCCAACTACCGAAGAACGGATTCTTGACGCCGCCAAGAAGGTGTTTCACAGCAAGGGGTATGATGGTGCACGCATGCAGGAAATTGCCGACGAAGCTGGTGTGAACAAGTCACTGGTACACTACTACTACCGGAACAAGGACAATCTTTTCCAGGCTGTTTTCGAAGATGCGTTTACCCGGCTCATTGCCAGGTTGAATGAGATATTCCTTTCTGAACTTACTTTCACTGCCAAAATTGAAACGTTCATCGGGTATTATGTTACCTTTCTGTCGCAAAACTCTTATCTCCCGTTATTTATTTTGAATGGCATGTATGAAAAACCCGGACAGCTGAAAATAATGTTGGCAAAAACCAAGCTTTCACCGGATCTTTTAATGGAGAAGATGCGAATACAGGCGAAGGAGGAGTTGAACCTTGACATTGACCCTTTTCATCTTTATATCAATATACTGGCACTCAGCGTCTTTCCAGTCGTTGCCAGGCCACTGATCCAAACCATTTTTGGTTTTTCAAATGAACAGATGACCCAATTTTATGAAGAAAGGAAAACAGTTGTTCCGGAATTCATTATTAACGCATTAAAAGGCTATGAAAAAGAACATAGTTCGTTATAATCATCTTTGCGGCATAACCATGACAATCATGGCCGCCACATTGTCGCTGACTGCCTGGGCACAGGATTCCATCACGCTGGATTTTTGCTATCAGCAATTGCAAAAGACCTACCCGTTGAACCGCCAGTTTGCACTTTTGGAAAAATCGAGTGATCTGCGGACTAAAAACCTGAATAAGAATTATCTGCCTCAATTCAATGTCAATGGAACGGCATCCTGGCAGAATGAAGTAACAGAGGTTGTCATCGCGCTGCCTCCACCGCTTCCCCAGTTGCAAGGGCCTGCAATTCCCAAGGATCAATATAAACTTACCCTTGATGTAAGTGAATCCATTTATGATGGTAATGTGACCAACTATCAGAAAAAACTTGAAAAATACAATCTCAATGTCGATAAAAAGAACGTCGATGCCAGTCTTTATCTTTTAAAAGATCAGGTAAACCAATTTTATTTCAGTATCCTGCTCACGCAGAAGAATGTCAGACTGCTGGAGGGGACCAGGAAGCAACTTGATTCGAAGTTGAAGGAGGTTGAATCGGCCGTACTGAACGGCGCAATGCTAAAGATGAATGCTGACCTGATCAGGGCGGAGATCATCAAGCTGGAGCAGAATATCCTTGAACTCTACATGGACCGGCTTGCCAGCATTCGTATGCTTGCCGAGCTCATTACGATGCCGCTTGATGAAAAGTCGGCTTTTGCAACGCCTGTCATTACGATTCCGGGGCTGGATTATGAAAATAAGCGCATCGAGTTTGAGGTGTATGGCATCCAGCGTGAACGGGTCGACCTGATGAAAAACATGGTCACCACAAAATGGAATCCTAAGCTTTGGGCATTCGGCCAGATTGGCCTGGGAATTCCCGGCTATAATTTTCTTTCAACCGATCTCGCGCCCATGTTGATGGTTGGCGCAAAACTTACATGGAATCCCTGGAACTGGAATGCCAACAAGAATGAAAAAAAGATCTTTGATATCCAGGGTGATATCATAAAAAACCAGCAGGAAACATTTGATAAAAATTTAAAGGTGACGACTCAAAAAAATCTGAACGACATTACTAAACTAACCGATCTCCTTATAAAAGATCAGGAACTTGTTGAATTACGGGCAGGAATAACCAACACGGCATCTTCACAGCTGTCGAACGGAGTCATCACCTCTAGTGATTATGTTCTCCGTGTCAACGATGAAACCCAGGCCAGAATGGGGTTGGAAATACATAAGCTTCAATTGGTCAAAGCAAAATTGTCATACTTGTATACACTGGGGAAACTATAATGATTTTACACAAAAAGCCACGAAGATACCATAACGGGTCATGGAGAGTCATTTGCTGTTCTTTATGTAACTTCGTGTTTGCTTCTTGCTGCTTTGTGAAATAACTAATCCAATTACTATGGAAAAACATTTTTTTACGGTACTGATTATCATAGCCATCTTGGCGACGTCCTGCAACAGCGACAAGGATAAACCCGATGCCTATGGCTCCTTTGAAGCAACAGAGGTCACAGTCTCCTCGCTTGCCAACGGAAGGATCCTGCTTTTCAATGTAGAAGAGGGGCAGTTGCTCGATTCAAATCAACTGATTGGTTTTGTTGACACAACTGACCTTCATCTGAAAAAATTGCAGATTATGGATTCAAAAAATGCCACCGGATCACGGAGAGATGACCTTGCTGCCCAGATAGCAGTCCAGGAACAAAGCCGGGAAAATATCCTGATCGAGAAAAACAGGGTGATCAGGTTGCTGAGAGATGGAGCGGCAACACAGAAACAACTCGATGACATTAACTCCAGCCTGAACATGATCGAGAAACAGATCGCCTCGATCAAATCTCAATTCCGGGGGATCGAAGACCAGATTGGCAGCACCGAGCAGCAGATTGCCCAGGTGCGTGAATCAATTAAAAACTCTCGAATAGTTAATCCCGTAAAAGGGACTGTGTTGACGAAGTTCGCAGAAACCAATGAAGTGACCTCCTTTGGGAAACCGCTTTACAAGATTGCCGATTTGAGGGAAATGCAGCTTCGTGTTTACGTGAGCGGGGCCCAGCTTCCCCAAATAAAAATCGGCGACAAGGTGGAGGTGCGCATTGATAAAGACGAAAAAAACAATACAAAAATGGAGGGGATGGTCAGCTGGATCTCGCAATCAGCTGAATTCACCCCCAAAACTATCCAGACTAAAGAGGAACGTGTGAACCTCGTATACGCAGTGAAGGTGCGTGTTTTGAATGACGGCAGCCTGAAAATAGGGATGCCCGGCGAAATTAAATTAATCTCAAATTAACCAATACAAAAAAACATGAAAAAAACCAATTCTGCATTCTTATTGGTCCTGCTTGTGACCATGTGGTCGGGGATAACAGCCTTTGCTCAAACCCACAAAGCCGATGACATCCTCGGCACCTGGCTGAACCAGGAAGCAACAGGAAAGATGACCCTTTATAAAGATAACGGTAAGTATTTCGGTAAGCTGGTCTGGCTCAGAACCCCCAATGATTCCATCACCGGATTACCGCGTACTGATAAAGAAAATCCAGATGCCAAACTGAAAACGGTCCCCCTCCTTGGCCTGGTCAACATGAAAAACTTTTCATTTGACGGGAAGGACGAATGGTCGGGCGGAACCATCTATGACCCCAAAAACGGGAAAACATATAAATGCAACATCCAGTTTGAAAGTGCAAACAAGCTGAAAATTCGTGGGTATATGGGAGTTTCAATGCTCGGAAGAAATACCTACTGGACAAAAAGCATAGCCCCACAGAATTAAAAGATGCCGGAAGTCTCCGTCCATGTTCAACAGGTGACCAAACGATTTGGTGAGACCCTTGCCCTTGACGACATCTCGTTCGATGTCGCCAGGGGTGAGCTTTTCGGATTCATCGGTCCCGACGGAGCCGGGAAAACAACCCTCTTCCGCATCCTGACCACCCTGCTTCTTGCCGATACCGGCACCTGCAGCGTGGAGGGCTTCGATGTGGTGAAAGAATACAAGAAGATAAGGAATATCAGCGGTTACATGCCCGGGAGGTTTTCGCTGTACCAGGATCTGACGGTTGAAGAGAATCTGAACTTCTTTGCCACTATCTTTGGTACCACCATCCGGGAAAATTACCACCTTGTGAAGGATATCTACCAGCAGATCGAACCCTTTAAGAACAGGAAAGCCGGTAAGCTATCAGGAGGGATGAAACAGAAACTGGCCTTGTCATGTGCCATGATCCACAAGCCGGAGGTGCTGTTTCTTGATGAGCCCACCACCGGTGTGGACGCAGTGTCACGGCTCGAATTCTGGGAGATGCTGAAACGGCTGAAAGCCGCCGGGATCACCATCCTGGTCTCTACCCCTTACATGGACGAGGCCAGCCTGTGCGACCGTGTCGCCCTGATGCAGAATGGCCGGATCATGACCATCAGCACACCCCCGGAGGTCATCCGTAATTATCCGCTCTCGCTGCTGTCGGTAAAGGCAGGCGATATTTATAAACTGCTTGGCGAGCTCAGGGAATACCCCGGGGTGCACAGCGTATATGCCTTCGGGCAGTCGGCCCATGTTTCATTCAGGGAACAGGATGTTGAAAAAAATACCTTGTCAGGCTTCCTGAAGAAAAACAAACACGAATCAGTTGAAATAACATCCATTGAAGCAACGATTGAAGATTGTTTTATGGAACTCATGAATACTCCGGAGAAAGAAAAACCACTTAGGCACTAAGAACACTTAGGACCACTAAGGAAAAATGTTTTATGGTTGGTATAATAAATGTTTAATATTTGATATAATTCTTAGTGTTTCTTAGTGTCCTTAGTGCCTTAGTGGTTAAAATTTTAGAAAAGTGTCAATATCAACCGAAAATATCATCACTGTTAAAAACCTCGTCAAGAAATTTGGCTCGTTTGTGGCCAATGATCACCTGACATTTGAGGTGAAAAGAGGCGAGATCTTTGGTTTCCTCGGGGCAAACGGCGCCGGGAAAACCACGGCCATCAAAATCCTTTGCGGATTATCCTATCCCACATCCGGGGAGTTGTCGGTTGCCGGTTTTGATATTTACACCCAGCGGGAAAAGGTAAAAAAGAACATTGGTTACATGAGCCAGCGGTTTTCACTGTACGATGACCTCACGGTATTTGAGAATATCCGGTTTTACGGCGGGATATATGGACTGAGGAAAAAGGAGATTGATTCCCGTTCGCACGACCTGATGCAGCGCCTCGGATTTGAATCGGCCCGTGATAAACTGATCAGGGATATACCGCTCGGGTGGAAACAGAAACTTGCCTTCTCCGTTGCGATCCTTCATAACCCGAAGATCGTATTCCTGGATGAACCGACCGGCGGGGTCGACCCGATTACGCGCCGCCAGTTCTGGGATATGATCTACGGTGCGGCTCACGACGGAATTACGGTATTTGTCACAACGCACTACATGGACGAAGCAGAGTACTGCGACCGCGTTTCGATCATGGTCGACGGGCGGATCGCGGCGCTTGACACGCCCGATAACCTGAAAAGGAAGTTCGAAGCTCCATCGATGAATGACGTATTTATTAAACTGGCAAGGGCCTAGTGCTGCCTGCGCACAATATTCCCTCACCCCCGGCCCCTCCCCCTCAGGGGGAGGGGTGCAGGGGAGAGGGCCATAAAACGAAAAACATTCAATGAACCTCTTTCAAAAATATAAACCCTCCGTCAGCAAACACAACCTGTTGTTCATTGCCGGGCTGGCATGGCTGATTGCGGGCTGCATTCTTGTCGGCCGGGGTTTGAGCTACCTGGTCGAACACGGGCAATACCTTGGATGGAGGCTTACCGGCGGCCTGATCGTTGGGATGATTTTCTATGTTTTGCTCTTTGCAAAAATTTCACGCAAACACATCAAACGGATCCATGGTCTGAACATCCCGTATCCATGTGCATTTTCATTTTTCAACCTGCGCGGTTACCTGATGATGGCGATCATGATCACAGGAGGCATCATGCTGAGAAGGTTTGATGTGATCAACAAAGAGTGGCTTTATAACTTTTATATTACCATGGGAGTTCCATTACTGGTTTCGGCAACGCGGTTTTTTTATTTCTGGACTTCCAATATTGATATTGTATGAAACGGTTCCGGGGATTTGTCATCAAGGAGTTTTACCACATCTTCAGGGATTACCGCACCCTGCTGATCCTCTTTGGCATGCCGGCCATTCAGCTGATGCTGTTCGGATATGTGCTCACCAACGAGATCAAGGATGCAAAGATTGCCATTTACGACCCGTCGAAGGATGTGGTGACCCGAAAGATCAGCGACAAGGTACTCTCGTCCGGTTACTTCATCCTGGAAAGCAATCTTGGTTCGGTAGCCGAAATCGACCCGGTTTTCAGGCAGGGAGAGGTGAAGCTTGTGCTTATTTACGAACCCGGGTTTGCACAGAAACTGGAGAAAACCGGCACAGCCAGGATACAGCTTATCGGTGATGCCTCAGACCCGAACACCGCCAATATGCTGGTAAATTACGCCAGCGGGATCATCAACAACTATCTTGCCTCCATGAATTCCGAAAAGGTGCCTGTGCAGATAATCCCAGAAGTGAGAATGATGTACAACGGTGAACTGAAAGGAGTGTACATGTTTGTTCCGGGGCTCATGGCCATGCTGCTGATGCTGATTTCTGCTTTGATGACCTCACTCTCCATCACCAAAGAAAAGGAGATGGGAACCATGGAGTTGCTGCTGGTCTCTCCGATGCAACCGTCGCAGATCATCATCGGAAAAGTTTTTCCTTACGTGTTCCTGGCGTTCATTGACGCCTGCATCATCCTGGTGCTTGGCAACCTTGTTTTCGGTATCCCGATCCTGGGTTCCATTACACTGCTTCTGCTCGAAAGTTTCCTCTACATTTGCATGGCCCTGTCACTTGGCATCCTGATCTCCAGTATCACCAACAGCCAGCAGGTAGCCATGATGATCTCGCTGGTGGCGCTGATGCTTCCCACCATCCTGCTCAGCGGTTTTGTCTTCCCGGTCGAGAACATGCCGGTCATCATGCAGGTGCTGTGCCATGCCATGCCGCCAAAATACTATATTACCATCATCAAAAGCATCATGCTCCAGGGAAACGGGATTGAATATGTGTGGCGCGAAACGATGATCCTGGTGGGATTTACTGCTTTCTTCCTGGCGCTCAGTATAAAAAAATTCAATGTACGGCTAACCTCATGAGAACGATTTTATACATCATCCAGAAGGAATTTCTGCAGGTTTTCCGTAACAAGTCGATGCTGCCGATCATCTTCGTTGTGCCAATCGTCCAGCTGATCATCCTCGTTAATGCAGCTACATACGAGATGAAGAACATCCGTGTTTCGGTAGTTGACCTTGACCTTTCGGGCACCTCGCGCAAACTGGTGAGCAAATTCCAGGGGTCACCCTTTTACCAGGTCCGGAGCACCTCCTTTTCATACCGCGAGGCGGAGGATGAAATGAAACGCGGAAACATCGACCTAATCCTTCAGATTCCGGCAGGATTTGAAAAGAACCTGCTGAAAGAGGGCCATGAGAAGATTCAGTTCGTGATCAATGCCATCAACGGGCAAAGCGCCGGCCTCACCAACGCCTACTCCACCATGATCCTGCTAGATTACAACCGCGAGGTGGTCATTGAAAACACAACTCCGGCAATGATGACGGGTATCAGGACGATACAAACTGATTACAGTTACTGGTATAATCCGAAACTGAACTACAAAACCTACATGGTCCCCGGGATTCTTGTATTGCTGGTCACCATCATCGGTTTGTTGCTGTCGGGCATGAACATCGTGCGTGAGATGGAAATCGGCACCATCGAGCAAATCAACGTCACCCCCATCAACAAGATACAGTTCATTGCCGGAAAATTAACGCCCTTCTGGATCATCGGGCTGTTTGAACTTGCTTTTGGCCTCTCGGTCGGAAAGCTGCTGTTCAATATTCCCATGGAGGGAAGCCTGGGATTAATTTTCATGTCGGCAGCTGTCTATCTTTTTGTAATTTTGTCTTTCGGCCTGTTGATCTCCACCATCACCCATACTCAACAACAGTCCATGCTGGTCTCGTTCTTTTTTATGGTGGTTTTTATTCTCATGAGCGGTTTGTTCACATCCATTGAGAGCATGCCGCTGTGGGCGCAAAACCTTGATAAACTGAATCCGCTGATGTACTTCATTAAAATTATGCGGATGGTGTTGCTGAAAGGATCCGGTTTTGCAGATATCAGCCGCTATTTCTGGTCTTTGGTGGTGTACGCCGTTTGCATCGTAAGCCTGGCCATACTGAGATACCGAAAAGTCTCTTAAACCAATATATTGAACAAGAAATCAAGGATTTTTATCATCATCAGGGCCATTCTCCTTGGATTGGCGGTGATTGCGATTGCATTTTTCATCACCCGGAGAATTTATTATAAAGAGGAGGCCAAAAAAGATGCATTGCGCAGGATACGGGAACGAGGCTACCTGATCGCCCTTACTGATCAAAATACCCTGAATTATTTCATCTACCGGGGCGAACCAATGGGATACCAGTTAGAACTGCTCGAATCCTTCGCAAAGCACCTCGGTGTGAGGCTCCGGATCATTGCCAGTAAGAATATTTCGAAACTTGAATATTACTTATATTACAATGCTGCTGATCTCATTGCACTCAATCTGCCTATATCAAATGAAGGTAAAAAACTTGTCCGGTTTTCAGCTCCTTTTGGCGAAACCAGACTGGTGCTTGTTCAGCGAAAGAGCGCGAAATCCGGCAATGATCATTCAGGCGTAATTAAATCATTAAAGGATTTTCCCGATGATACTGTATATGTTCGCAAAAATCCATTCGTAGCTGCTCAATATCATGCTTTTTATAAAAAAACAGGGAAACATGCAATCCTGAAAGAAGAGACAAATATCAGCCAGGAGGAATTGATAAAACGTGTTTCGGAGGGTACAATCCGTTTTGCAATCTGCCAGGAAAATGTTGCCATGGTTTATCACCGGTATTTCAGGAATATCGATATTTCAGTACTTGCTTTCCCGCTTTTTTCCTATGGATGGGGAATAGGAATTGCCTCCGATTCCCTGCGAACCGAAGTGGATAAATGGTTATCCGAAATGAAGGCTTCCCGGCAACTTAAGAAAATTTATCTCGATTATTTTGATAACCAGCGAATTGTCAGATTCCTTCAAAGCGACTATTTCTCGGTAAGTGGCAACACCCTTTCACCATTCGATAATGCGATCAGGGAACAGAGTAAACAGGTGATGTGGGATTGGCGATTGGTGGCATCACTGATCTACGAAGAGTCAAACTTCAGGCCAGGACAAGTTTCGTCACGCAGCGCCAGCGGACTGATGCAGCTTATGCCCGAAACCGCTGCAAAATTCGGAATCGATAGCTTGGCTTCACCGGCAAAGCAAATTGCAGGCGGGGTGAAATATCTGCAATACCTCGACAAGCAGCTTCCCGATGAGATCACTAGTCCGGTTGAACGGGTCTATTTTGTCCTTGCCTCTTACAACGTTGGACCCGGAAAAGTCTTAGGGGCCAGGGAAAAAGCGGAAAAATTCGGCAGAGACAAAAACAGGTGGAATGGCCATGTGGATTATTACCTCCTGCGACGTTCAAAAAAAGAACCGGTAGCAAAAGCTGATTCGCTCAATCCTTATCCAATTGACTATAAAACCGAAGGGTTTGTGGATGACATTGTAACCCGTTACTATCACTACCGGAACCTGATTAAATGAATGCAATGCAGGCAATGAAAACAATGCAGACAATGCAGACAATGCAGACAATAAAAGCAATGAAGGCAATGCAGGCAATGCAGAGAATGCAGGGAATGAAAAAATTCAGGTACTGAAAGTAATGTCACCCTTCCTTTTAAATCGTAAATCGTAAATCTTATCACTTGTCTCCTGCCATGTCTCTGATATAAAATCCGCAAATCTCCCTGATCGATTCCTCCACCGGACGGAACGTAAAATTCAACGTTTTACAAAGTTTTTCACTCGAATAGGTATACACCTGTGATGTAGTAATGGCCATCTCCCGCGTCACCTCTGGTTTGGATCCGGTTAACAGGGCCCGCACAGCCTCTACACGCCATGCCACAGCAGTCATTGCAGCAGGGACGTTCACCGTGGGAGCCGGTTTTCCAAGATGGGTGGCCATATGGGTGAATAAATCCTGGTATGACAAATTAGCCGCTGAGCATATGAAACGCTGACCAAATTGATTTCCATCCATCAGCCCGATCATGGCTTTGGTGATATCCCGCACATCAACATAACCGTTCACTCCGCGTGTATAGTATTTCAACCCTTCCCACACCAGCCTGAACAATCCTGAATTATCCTGCCAGAAACCGGGACCAAGAATTACGGATGGATTGATGATCAAGGCATTAAGGCCCTCTTCCATGCCCCGCCAGATTTCACGCTCCGCGCCATATTTACTGATACCATACACCGAATTCTTCTTTGAGGGAATCCAATAAGTCTCCTCAGTGGATACATCATTGTTTTCAGCTCTTCCCAGGGTTGCCACCGAGCTGACATAACAAAATTTTGAGACCTTGTGTTCAATCGCCTGGTTCACCAGGTTGGCTGTACCTTCAATGTTGACCTTCAGCATGGTTTTATGATCCTTCGGATAAAAGGACACCACGGCACCGCAATGGTAAATCTCGGTCACACCCGCCAATGCATCTGCAGTGGCGCCAAAATCCATAAGATCGGCGTTAACCCATTCAATTTTTGCAGCCAGTTCATCGGGGTTTGAAACATAATAGGAGAAAACCTTGCGCACCATCTCTGTATTGCTTGTGGAGCGTTTGATTGCACGAACTTGTTTTCCCGATCTGACAAGGTCGAGCAGCAGGTGGGAACCAAGTAGGCC
>Ga0247842_10006539_pt1 | contig 13132 bp, 8 predicted proteins | sample LaCruzMarch2015__3_FD_192411 | JGI IMG/M metagenome (GOLD analysis project Ga0247842, IMG submission 192411) | Freshwater microbial communities from meromictic Lake La Cruz, Castile-La Mancha, Spain - LaCruzMarch2015_19m | ecosystem: Environmental > Aquatic > Freshwater > Lake | place: Spain...
GTCATCTGTTTTAAACCGCTGATTAAATTTGATTGAGTTCACACCGCTGAAAATTTCTCTCGTTTCCATGGCTCAAAGGTATCAAAAAATGGGATGCCTAAGCGCCTATACCTATAATTTTATTTATTTGATTCATAAACCTTGATTCAAATGGATAGATTGCAATAGTACCTGTTGACATTAAAAACCTGCCATTGTCCTCATCTACTCCTCTCCTGCCCTCCTCTTGAATGGGCGCATGGCCTTAAAGCAGCGGAACAGTTCGATCCGGAGGAAGTTTAAATATCAGTTTCATTTGCTCATTTAACTGTTTTTTTTCTACCTTGCGGTTGGTTTAACTAAAATCGACAAAAATGAAAAAGTATTTATTTTTAATTACCCTGTTCGTTGCGATGGTTTCGTGCAAACAGGCTGAGGATAAAAAGTCTGACCATGACATGACTGGCATGAAAACCGATTCAGTCGCCTCCTGTTGTGCTGCAAAAGACGGGCTATTCCTTCATATTTCTTCAGGGTATGACAATCCTCACAAGGTATTGATGGCGCTAAAAATGGCGGCAATGATGTCAATGGATGAAGATGTCCTTGTTTACATTGACATCAAAGGGGTTGATCTTGTGCTCAAGTCATCAAAGGACATGAAGTTCAAGGATTTCCCAACACTGTATGAGCTGTTTGATCAGCTGGCTGCAAAAAAAGTTACTATAATGGCCTGCCCTACCTGCCTGAAGGTAGCTGGTTACAAGCCTGAGGATTTACGTCCGGGGATCATTGTTGCCCAGAAAGATAAGTTTTTCAATTTCACCAAAGGCAGAATCGTTACTTTGGATTATTAACTTATCCGGTGAGTCGGTTTCGTTTGTAGATCCAGGGAATGCCCCACCCGATAAGGGTTCCGATAAGTATCCCGGCAAGGACATCGCTCGGGTAATGAACACCCAGGGCGATTCTTGAGTAAGCAACCCCCGCAGCCCATATATAGACCGGGATGACAACTCTTTTTTGGGAGAATATCAATGACAGCGCTGCGGCCAGTGCAAATGCTTCCATTGTATGCCCGGATGGAAAAGATGAATCTCCGCCTGTCGATAATTTTTCGATAAACGAATAGGTTTTAAATGGCCTGTCGCGTTTGATAAAATGTTTCAGACCCTGGCTGGCAATTGAAACCATAATCAATACGGTGGCTAGCATAAAAAACTTCATACGCAAAGGTTTTGATTTCCTGGCGAGAGCCACTATCAGAATGATCAATACAACGGCAATACTAATGTACGTTGTTGTATTGGAAATAAATTGCAGTACGGGGATAGAATAGGGAACAGGATGATCGTGAAACCAGGTTAAGAGGGCAATATCATAAGATGAAAAGTGCAATCTGAATATTCTTTTTTGGTTAGCATCTGCACTTCAGGTAAGTGCTGAAAAATCAATTCTTTTTTGTGATTGATCCGATTGAAAAAACGTCCCAACCGTTTTCCTTTACCATTTGCATTGCAGGCTGGTTTTGCATGATAGCCCCTCCCCATTGGTTATGGTCATAAATGTGCGGGTTTTCAAACCACTTTTCGATGTTCATGACAATGTGGAAGGTGGTTATTTCCTGGTCTGCCATCGTAAAAGATGAACCAGGTAACCTTACGGTAAAATAATTCTGAACAAACGCATAAATCGAATCAACATTGTAGTTATTACCCTTATAAAGTTGGCCGATCCCAAGGTGGAAATCAAAAGGCATTGCATTGCCGGTTGGGTCTTTCCATTTGCCATTCAGCATCATATAGTGGTATCCTCCGCCCAGTACTTCGGGCCAGCCCATGTTCACCTCAGGCGGATTCACAAACATGAACGATTTATTTTTTACTTCAGAAATACCAAAGATAAAGTTAACAGAATCATAAGTTCCCGCAGATATTTTGTCAAAAAACTGAATAGTCTTTGTCTCCGCGATATCCTCATCAATATAAAAGATATCCTTCCATTCTGCGATAACCTTTCGGGTACCATCGTGGCGATAAAAAGTGATGTCAGAAATAAAATACATCAATTCTGTGATCAGATAAACATTCCCCGCAGCATTGGTATAAATCAGTTCATTTTGCTTCAGCGGCAACCCATTCACCAGGTGTTCAATTGAAAAAACTACCATTCCTGAAGGTTCAGCAGGCTCGGGATCGTCGCCCTTTTTACATGTTGTAAACACCGTTAACAACAACAGGAGAAAAATTAACGAAGTAAAAAAACAGACACCTTTTTTCATCAGGTAACATACAATTTTGACGACCTTCCAAGCAAAACTTAACCTCATGGGCAATTCGTGCATGGTGTTGGCTCAGATTGCAAAGGTAACAAGTATACCAATCTAAAGTTTAAAAACAAAATGGTTAAAAAATCTTCGTTTTATTATGCAGGACCTCAGATAACGGAACTTTTCTGGTTTGGGCTTCAACCCATGCGGTAAAATCGAAAATTCTTAAAATCTGTTGCTCAAACAGGTCATGATGCATTTCATCACACACAACCTTGATTTTCCCCCATTGTTTATTCCGGTTCGCAACAATGGCAGGAGGTGGTTTGTTCAGGAACTTCAAAAGAAAATGTTCAATTTTATATCCCTTATCAGTTCCCGATAAATCCCGTTTCATCGACCTGATTTCATATTGTATCAAATCAAAATCCCCCAAACTGTAAAGGATGATTAAATTTACCAGCCGGATGGTCCTGTAAAGTGGCATGAAAGAAAAGTTTTTCACGCTCAGGAAAATCTGGTTAAGAAATTTATGCGCTTTTTTGAATTCGGAAGTGCCAACATAAACCAATGATGTATATAAGCACAATTCGGTTTGACGGATCCGGTCGAGACTCGATATCTTATCATAGAGCGTACTTTTATAATGCTGCATCAGGTCAAGACATGCTCCAAAATCGCCCGTGTCGATAAACGGAAACAGCTCGTACTGAAAAGTCAGGCAGGTCAGGTTGAGCCTGAAATCGATCGAAGTACTTTCCATCTTTTTTAGTTGGTCGATAAAGTAATTCATTTCCTGATAGTTACGAATACTTCGCAAACTTTCCAATACTCCTTCCAGCATATTCAGGTAGTATACCGGAGGATTATTCCACAAATGTTTGTTTGCCTCAAACAATGTGTTGAGCTCATAGTAGGAATGTAGTGCCGATTGATAGTCGCCGGCACTGATCAGGTAATTGGATTGAAAAAGCTGATGGAGCTTCCTGATCTCAAAATTTTCAAGATTTTGGGAGGCAACTATACTCAATTCACTAAATACCAAATCATTTAATTCATTTTTTTGCTTGGGTGACCGTGGGTGGCCTTTATAAACTACCCGATGTTTCAGGATTTCAAACAAGGATGATTGTTCGTTGATTTTTCTTAAATATTTGAGGGATTCATTTAGTTTGAACTGCTTTTTCAGCAGCGCTTTTTCGCTGAGATTCGGAAAATTCAAAGCCAGAAGATGTTCGAGCTCAAGCCGGGAGGCTAATAATAAGGCGTAGTAGTTCTCATACTTTTCGGCTTTTATCATCACTTCGTTCAGCATTTCGAACCCTTCGTCAAACAATGATTTTTCAAAGAGCACCCTGGCCATAGATATTTTATTGAACAGGCTATAGTAACTGTCCTGCTCAAGCCGTAACCCCAAAATGGTCTGGAGCAGCATTTCATATAAATAGCCGGCAGAAGTGTCGAATGAGGCCCCAGGTCTTTCCTGAAAGAACTTTTCCCGTATTGATTCAATCGGCATTGAGCCGTTTTTTTCAATCGTACTATATAAAATAAGGTAATTGGGTGCGGTTCGGGTCAGGGCCGATTTCAAACGAAACGCCTTCTTTTCTGGCAGCGTCATTGAATTGACAAGTAAAACCAGCGATTGTATCCGGGTCATGGTTGTTTGTTATGCTATAAATATTAATTCTAAATACGATTTACAATTATTGCTTCGCGCATGTTTTTCAATAATAATTATACACCTATATTACTTATTATCAATAATATTATAAACAATCACTTATAAATAACATCTATTTATAATTACAAATTTACGTGTATTATTGACATTTATCATATTCATTTGTAGATATATTTGTAATGTAAATAAAACTAAAACTCCATGCACTCAAAGAAAATAGTTGTTGTAGGAAGCTGTAATACGGATATGGTAATAAAAGCCGACAGGCTGCCAGTTCCCGGAGAGACCATCCTGGGGGGTACCTTTTTTATGAATCCTGGTGGGAAAGGAGCCAACCAGGCAGTGGCCGCAGCCCGGATGGGAGGTGTTGTAACCCTGATCTCAAAAACCGGAAATGATGTTTTTGGAAAGCAATCGGTCATGTTATACAATGCCGAAAATATTAAAACTGACTTTATCTTTTCAGATCCGAAGCAACCCTCAGGTGTAGCTCTGATCACCGTCGATTCGAACGGGGAAAACTGTATTGTTGTAGCTTCAGGAGCGAATGCTTCACTCAGTCCTTCCGACATGAATAAAGCGCGGGGCGAGATTGAAAGCAGTGATTTGCTGTTGATGCAGCTTGAAATTCCCATCGAAACGGTTGAATATGTCGCAGCAATGGCCAGTAAAAAAGGCATCAAGGTGATTTTAAATCCGGCCCCGGCCCAGGCGTTGTCAGAACAATTGCTAAAAAACCTCTACATCATCATCCCAAACAAATCTGAGGCAGAAATCCTTTCGGGGATCAAGGTGACCGATGTTGAATCGGCCACAAAAGCGGCTGATATTATCAGCGCAAAGGGTGTGGATATTGTGGTAATCACACTGGGTTCACAAGGCGCATTGATTAAGGAAAATAATGAATATCAATTTGTTAAGGCTTATAAAGTTGATACCATTGATACAACGGCTGCAGGTGATACTTTTTGCGGAGCAGTGTGTGTAGGCCTGTCAGAAGGCAAATCCATCCTTGATTCAGTAAAAATGGCAGCGCGGGCTGCAGCGCTCACGGTAACACGCATGGGTGCGCAAGGATCGATCCCTTACCGTTCGGAGTTAATCTCACTAGATAAAGAACAATAAACTTTTTTCTAATGAAACATCCATAAAAGGTTATTCATATAAACGGTGTATTAAAATTATAGACATTCCATGTGACCGCTTTGTAACAAATAAATATTAACACATGACAACATTCGGACTGTATAAAAGAATAAAAACCGGACTGACGATCATCCTCCTGGTGTCGATGATGTTCTTTCAGGCGGTGTATCTCTTTGCCCAGGAAGCTACAGTGGTAAAGGTGACAGGAACCGTAATCGATCTTGCTGATAATGAACCTATTCCCGGGGTAAATGTATATATCAAAGGAACCCAGACCGGTAGTGTAACCGATGTCGACGGAAAATACAGCATCAACATACCAAAGGGATCTACGCTGGTTTATACCATGGTTGGCTACGAAACCCAGGAGATCCTGGTTGAGAATCAGCTTGTGATCAATACCCGCATGAAGGTTGCTGTAACTTCCCTCGATGAAGTGGTGGTAATAGGGTATGGTACTACGACAAAAAAGGAGGTTACCGGATCCATTGCCACAGTTAAGGAGGACGGATTCAATCGCGGGGCCTATAACAATCCCATCGGATTGCTTCAGGGGAAGGTTGCCGGTCTTAACATTGTCAAGCCCGATGGGGCCGATCCACAGGCCGGGTACAACATCATCCTGCGGGGAACCAATACACTCACTTCCGGCCAGGGGCCGCTTATCATCGTGGATGGCATTGCCGGCGTCGATCTGAAAAATGTCAGCCCCGAGGAGGTTGAATCCATGGATGTACTTAAAGACGGATCGGCTGCTGCCATTTATGGCACACGCGGGTCAAACGGGGTTATTATCATAACCACCAAACGTGCAAAATCAGGCCACAGCAAAATAGAGTATTCAGGTCAGTTCTCGGTGCAGGTTGCGCCGAGAGGCGTTCGCAACCTGACCTCCGATGAGTTCCGAAGCGCGATCGAATTGTATGCGCCCGATAAAACTGTCAACATCTATGACGATAATGTGAACTGGTTTGATGAAGTTACCCGTTCGGTTCCGTTCAGTCAGCAGCACAACCTGGCGGTTTCGGGCGGAACCGAGACCTTTTCGCATCGTACAACACTGTTCATTGACCTGGCGCAGGGTTTGCTGCAAGACAACAATTCCAACAAGGTCCTGATAAAAACCAATATCTCCCAGAAAGCTATTGGGAACATCCTCACCCTCGATTATAACCTCAGTTACGGGATGCGCAATTCCTCCCCGGCAAATTATGATATATTTTACCAGGCCTTCATCAGAAATCCCACCAGTTCGGTTTATGACCCAACCAATACTTATTCAGGAGGATACACGTACCTCGAAGGGGTTGATTATTACAATCCTGTCGCCATGCTCAAGGAACGCACCCGGGAGGCAAAAACCAATGATGCATCCGGGAATATCAGGGCAACCCTGCGCCTGGCAAAATCATTGAACTGGTCGAACCTTATTTCTTATGACCTGTCTGACTGGGAAGAGAATACCTATTGGACACGATATTATCCAAGCCGTTTAGGCAGGGGAGGCGTTGCGGAAATTGACAACGGAAAGCGCAGCAACCTGCAATATGAAAGCACCCTCAATTATTCCCTTTCTTTCGGTAAAAACAGCTTCCAGGCTCTTGGAGGATATACTTACCAGGAAATTATATCCAGTGATTCATATATGCTCAACTCGGGATATGATTTCGACACCTATTTGTGGAATAATATAGGAGCCGGATCAGCCCTGGCAAATGGAACCGGCGAAATGGGATCCTATAAAAGCAGCAGCAAGCTCATCTCCTTTTTCGGCCGGGTCATGTATAATTTCGACGAGCGGTATCTTGCTGCAATTTCGCTGCGCAGAGAAGGTTCGTCGCGGTTTGGGTCAAACAATAAATGGGGTTGGTTCCCTTCGGCCAGTTTTGGCTGGCGGATCAACAGGGAAGCCTTCATGAAAAATGTCGCATGGATCAACGATCTTAAACTTCGGGTTGGATATGGCGTTACGGGCAACCAGGATTTCGCCAATTATAAGTCATTGACACTGATGGGAAAAGCCGGGAAGTTTTATTATAACGGAGAATGGATCAATACATACCAACCGGTTTCAAATCCCAACCCGGATCTGCGCTGGGAGAAGAAACAGGAATTAAATGCCGGTGTTGATTTTGGTTTCCTGCAAAACCGGCTCAGCGGTTCCCTTGAGTACTATTACCGCCAGAGCACCGACCTGCTTTATACGTACACTGTTTCCGTTCCACCCTACCTTACCAGTCAGCTCTATACCAATGTGGGAACCATTAGCAACCAGGGAGTTGAACTTACCCTGAATGCAATCCCTGTTAAAAATAAGCGCTTTGTGTGGTCAACCACCCTCACTTTCAGCAAAAATGTGAATAAACTGGTGAAGTTCTCAAATGATGAATTTACAAGCAAATATGTTGAAATCGGATGGCTTGGCGGCTCTTTCCCGCTCAATGCACAGCGGCTCGAAGAGGGACAGCCCATCGGAACATTCTATGGCCCTGTGTGGCTTGGCCTGGATGAAACCGGACATGATAAGTTCAAGAACCAGGATCCGGTCGGACATGTCAGCCCTGATAAATGGGAGGCTATCGGGAATGCCAATCCATTCTGCATGCTTGGATGGAGTAACACGTTAACCTACAGGAACCTTGACCTGAATTTTTCACTCCGTGCCCAGATCGGAGGCGACGTGCTTAACATGTACCGTCTCTATTATGAAAATTGGCAGAGCATCGGCCGCAACATCGTCCACACGCAGCTGGAGAACCCTGAATTCATCGGCACGGGTCAATACTCATCAAAATATGTTGAAGATGCTACGTTCCTGAAGCTTGACAACATCACCCTGGGATATAATTTCCCGTTCCTGACAAAGTATATTTCGAATTTACGGGTTTACCTTACCGGCCAGAATGTTTTCTGCCTTACAGGTTATAAAGGACTTGATCCGGAAGTGAACCAAAGCGGACTGGCCCCCGGCATCGAATACCTTTATTATTACCCCAAAACCACGACCATCACCTTAGGGGTCAATGTTGCATTTTAATCCAAACACGAGCGCTGTCATGAAAAAGATAAATCATAAGATACTGATCGCCTTCTCCGCCATCATGTTGGGATTCATCTCCTGTACAAACCTTGAAGAAGAGGTATATTCTGATATTCCACTCGACGATTTCTTCCATACCGAGCAGGATGTCCTGATGAATGCCGGACGGGCATATACCAAGCTTCAGAAATATCCTGAGGAATTCAGCCTCTGGACGCTTGACGAAATGGCCTCCGACATCATGGTGGCCCCCGCCCGTGATGATGGATTTGTTTGGGATAATGGCCGTTGGAATGAAATCCAGAAGCACCAGGTAACCTCAACCAACAAAATACTCACCCTGGCCTGGGGTTTTGTATTCGAAGGCATCAGCGCCTGCAACGAGGTTATCTATGAGACTGAACAATCGTCGATAACCTTCCCGGAGAAAGCGAGGGTGGTTTCGGAAATCAAGATACTAAGGGCCTACTTTTATTACCTCGCCATTGACAACTGGGGGAATATTCCTTTTACGGTTGATTATACCGATAAAAACCTTCCGGTGCAGAAGGACCGGAAATTTGTCTTCAACTACATCGAGCAGGAGATTCTCGGCAATGTGGATGTGTTGAAGGACAAGCCATCACCCGATTATTACGGACGTGTCACCCAGGGTGTGGCCTATACCCTGCTGGCCAAACTTTACCTGAATGCCCAGGAGTGGATCGGGGAGGACAAATTTCAGCTGTCGGTGGATGCCTGCGACAAGGTGATTCAATTTAACAGTTACCTGATTGAAGATAACTATTTTTCAAATTTCATGGTCACCAATGATTTTTCTACTGAAAACATTTTTGTGATCCCTATGAATTCCATTTTCACCAAGGATCGTTTTTATTGGTACACCCTGACGCTCAACGATGCTAGCCGGGCTACCTTTAATTTTAAAGGGGGAATGTGGGATGAATTTGTACTGCAGCCCGATTTCTTTACGAAGTATTCTGAAAACGACCTTCGCCGGAACTCATTTCTCTTCGGTCAGCAGAAGGATAAAAACGGGAATGATATCTTCATCATGAACACCAGCACTGGTTTGATGGAGCCATTCATCTACACCACTACCATCGAAAATTACATGGCACGGAAAAAGTGGGAAGGCGCCCGTTTTTGCAAGTACGAATACCAGGACGGGCTTGAATACTATGTAACCGACATGGAAAATGATTTCGTGCTTTTCCGCTATGCCGATGTGCTTTATACAAAGCTGGAGGCGCTGTGGCGCCTGGGTCGTGCCGGCGAGATGATCAGCGACGCCGATTTGCAGAAGATCAGGACACGTGCTGGGCTTTTACCTCTCCAGGCCGGGGATTTGACAACCAATGAATTTCCTGATGAACTCGGCCGTGAATTTGCACTGGAAGGACACCGGCGCCAGGATATGATCCGCTTTGGTCTCTGGGGAAATGCATGGTGGAATAAACCACCGTCGGGACCAAATGCAAAGCTGTTCCCGATCCCGGAGAGTGTGTTGAATTCAAATCATAATCTGGTACAAAATCCGTGACACGTGACACGTGACACGTGACGAGCGACAAATGACAAATGACAAATGACAAATGACAAGTGACAAATGACAAGTGACAAATGAATAATTTACGATTTACGATTTACGATTTACGATTTGGGATCAGCAATGTCCGATTGAAAAACCGGATCTGCCTGATTTTGATTCTTGCCGGGGTGGTTGGATTATTTTCGACGATTCCCACGTATGGTGGAACGATCAGGAAAATTAGTGTCAGTGAACTGAAGGATAAAATTGAAGCGGCATGGATCGGGCAGATGATCGGGAATATCTATGGGCTGCCGCATGAAAATAAATATATCGCAGAGCCCGGAGCTGAAAAATGGCCTTACGGATATACGAAAAATCTCGATAAATTGAAAAAATACGATGGCGCTTTTTCAGATGATGATACGGACGTGGAATACATGTACCTGCTTCAGATGCAGAAGTTTGGACCGGAACCAACGTATGCGCAGCTGCGTGATGCCTGGATGTATCATATCCGCGACCGGGTGTGGCTTGCGAACCGTGGAGCGCTTGGTTTGATGCATTTTGGGTATACGCCGCCCTATACCGGGAATAAAAACCTGAACCCACACTGGTACCAGATCGACCCACAACTGATCAATGAAGTTTGGGCATTCACCGCCCCGGGAATGGTTGGCTATGCCTCCTCCAAATCGGAATGGGCCGCAAGGATCACCAGCGACGACTGGGGTGTAGAACCCACCATTCACTACGGCGCCATGTATGCAGCCGCATTTTTTGAAACTGATATCCGCAAACTGATCGATATCGGGCTTGCATCGCTTCCTCCGGGAGGCCGTTACGCGCAAACTGTGAAGGAGATGATCGCCCTCTTTGCAAAATACCCGGACGACTGGAAGGCTGCACGACAGGATATGGCAAAGAAGTATTATACCGACGAGCCAGATATGACCCGAACCATCTGGAATGCCAACCTGAACGGAGCCTGCGCCATCCTGGCACTGCTGTATGGTCACGGCGATTTTCAGCGGACGCTCGATCTGGCGTGCGCCATGGGTTTTGATGCCGACAACCAGGCTGCCACGGTGGCCGGTTTGATGGGCATCATCCATGGGATGAAAGGATTGCCGAAAAATCTCTATCTCCCCGTTGAAGGCTGGAGCGCTCCTTTCAACGATACTTATATTAATATAACCCGTTATGATTTGCCGGATGCAAAAATATCCGACATCATCGACAAAACTTTAAAAGTGACCCTCGATCTGGCTCTTCTGAAGGGAGGATCGCTTTCTGGAAAACCGGGCAGCCAGGTTTTGTCAATTAACGCAGATGCGGTATTTAACCCACCCCTGGAATTTTGCCTCGGGCCTTTGCCCCGCATGGAGGTTAATAAACCTGTTGATTATGAATTTTATACCCAGGCAAATAAAATTTACAACTGGAGCCTGGTTTCCGGGTTGTTGCCTGCCGGACTGGTTTTTAACAAAGGGAAATTGTCGGGAATTCCTCAAACACCCGGTTATTCTGATATTACCCTTCAGCTTGATAACGGACTACAAAAAATTACACGCACTTTTCATCTGCTGGTTCGGAACACCAATGTTGCAAATTCGGCCGACACCATCCTGGCCAATGTGCGCCATCTCAATGAAAAAGTGCTGGACTCATGCTGGTACACCTTCGGTAAATCAATGTACGCGAAGGATGTCAGTGTTTTAAATGACGGAATCCTTGATGGCCCGGGTTCTGTCTTTTACAGCCTGGCTGCAAAAGCAAGGATCCCGAAGGTTGACTATTACGGGTATGGATGGAACAAACCAAAAAAGATCAGCATGCTGGCACTGCATACCGGCTGCCTGGAGGAATTCGGCGGATGGTTCACCTCACTCAATGTGCAGTACATGGATACGACAGGGCAGTGGAAGCCGGTGGGAACAATCAGCATTGATCCCCCTTTGCCGGCTACGGATGTGGTATTTTACCAGCCCCATTTTGTCGAGTATGTTATCTCGTTCCCGACTATTGAAACCAAAGCCATCCGGGTGATCGGCGATGCGAAGATCCAGGATCACTGGAATAAATACACTAAAAATGTTTCAGGTTTCACCTCCGTAACAGAATTAAGCGTTTATCCATGAAGCAGATGAAAAAACGAATAGGAAACATCAGGAAGTTTATCGGATTTGTACTTTCAGGTACAATCCTGCTCATTTCTCTTATTTCATGTGACCGGCAGGGGAAAGACAAAACACTGGCGGTTCAGGAGATTTCTTTCTCAAAGGACCAGCTTCAGGATAAGATCAAAGGCGGCTGGGCGGGACAAACGATCGGTGTGGTTTACGGCGCCCCGGTCGAATTCAAATACCAGGGATCGCTCATCGACGAATACCAGAACATCCCATGGCGGGAAGGATATGTGAAATACTGGTGGATCAAAAAACCGGGTTTGTTTGATGACATATATACAGACCTGAACTTTGTCAATGTTTTTGAAAAATACGGGCTGAACGTATCCACAGACACCATAGCGTACAGCTGGGCAAACACCGAATATCACCTGGCACATGCAAACCAGGCATCGAGGTACAATATTCTGAACGGTATCATGCCGCCAAATTCCGGTAACTGGAAGAATAACCCGCACGCCGATGACCTGGATTTCCAGATCGAAGCGGATTTTATCGGGCTGATGGCGCCGGGGATGGTGAACGCCGCTACAGAAATAGCCAGCAGGGTTGGTCACATCATGAACAGCGGTGACGGATGGTACGGAGGTGTTTTTGTGTCAGCATTATATTCACTGGCCTTTGTTTCCGATGATCCTGAAAACCTGGTGGAACAATCGCTGAAAACGATCCCGGAAGGAACGAAATTTCATGACTGCATCGCCGATGTTATCAAATGGCACAAGCAATATCCCGACGACTGGAAGGCAACCTGGTTTGAACTTCAGAAGAAGTGGAACAAGGATGTCGGGTGTCCGAAAGGCGTTTTTCTTTCGTTCAACATCGACGCAAAAATTAATTCTGCCTATGTCGCCATCGCGTTGTTATACGGAAAAGGTGATTTTACGAAGTCCATCGATATCGCAGCACGCTGCGGCCAGGATGCGGATTGCAACCCTGCAACCGTTGGCGGAGTTTTAGGCGTGATGCTCGGATATTCCAAAATTCCGGATTTCTGGCTCAAACCGTTGCAGGAGATCGAAATGTTGAATTTTGAAGGAACCCCGATGTCACTGAACAGGGCCTATGAACTGAGTTTAAAACATGCCCTCGGGGTCATTCAGCTTAATGGTGGCAAGGCAAGCGCCGATTCGGTCATGATTCCCGTTGCCATTCCTTTGCCTGTGGCTTTCGAACAGAATTTTGAAAAGACATTTCCGGTTTCCCGTGATAAGATCGACCGATCGTTCACCGGCGAATTTTCATTCGACTTCACAGGGAACGGTTACATCCTTTACGGAAACATGGTGAAACG
>Ga0247842_10006540_pt1 | contig 13132 bp, 9 predicted proteins | sample LaCruzMarch2015__3_FD_192411 | JGI IMG/M metagenome (GOLD analysis project Ga0247842, IMG submission 192411) | Freshwater microbial communities from meromictic Lake La Cruz, Castile-La Mancha, Spain - LaCruzMarch2015_19m | ecosystem: Environmental > Aquatic > Freshwater > Lake | place: Spain...
CACCTGGCGGTGGAGGCCATCGCCGGCGGCAAGGTCCAGGTCGACGGCCACCGGGCCAAACCCGGGCGGGGCATCCGACCCGGCGCGCGGATCTCCATCCACAAAGAGTCGCTGGCCTGGGAGATCGAGGTGCTGGCCGTGACGCTGCAACGCCGCCCGGCCGCCGAGGCCGCGCTCCTGTACACGGAGGACGAGGCCAGCCTGGCACGGCGCCTCGAACAACTGCGCCAACGCCGCGAGGCCGGCCCCCAGGACCAGGTCGGAGAACGCCCGACCAAACGCGACCGGCGGCAGTTGGAGCGCTTCAAGGCGCCATGAGTGTTGGGCGGTCGATCGACTACCTAATAAAGAGTATTTGGCCGCAAATCAACGCAAATAAGCGCAAATAAATCTACTGGTTCGCGGCGTCACCGGTGCCACCCGCACGGTGAACATGCGGAAAATGACAAGTCTTTGATTATTTGCGTCAATTTGCGTGCATTTGCGGCTAAACTGCTTCTTCTGGGCCGCGCAGGCTGCCGTGGCCTCGTCGCGGCTAAAGCCGCTCCCACAGGCCCCGCACACACCAACCATCGGAACCAACGCCATGGGTCGTATCGTCGCAAGCAGTTTCCGCCCGGCCTGGTGGCTGCCCGGACCCCACCTCCAGACCGTCTGGCCGAGCCTGGCGCGCCGTCGGCCCGCACTGCCGCTCGAACGCCGCCGCATCGAACTGGCCGACGGCGACTTCATCGACCTGGCCCTGGGCACGGGCCGCGGGCCCCGCGTCCTGGTAATCCACGGACTGGAGGGGGACCTCCAGTCACACTACGCCGGCACCCTGCTTGAGGCTCTGGCCCAGGCGGGCTACTGCCCCGTCTTCATGCACCTGCGCGGCTGCTCCGGTGAACCCAACCGGTTGGCCCGCAGCTACCACTCCGGCGCCAGCGAGGACCTGCGCGAGGTCCTGATCCACCTGGCACGCGACCCGGCGGGCCCCCCGCTCGCCGCCATCGGCTTCTCCCTGGGCGCCAACCTGCTGCTCAAGTACCTGGGCGAACACGGCGGCCACCCGCCCGGCGACCCGCGGGGCCCCCTGCTCGGCGCCGGGATCGCGGTATCAGCCCCCTTCGTCCTGCGCGACGCCATGCTGCGCCTGGATCAGGGTGCCTCGCGCGTCTACCGGACCTACCTGGTTGACCGGCTCAAGCTCGCCTTCCAGAGCAAGTTCGCCACCCTGCCCTGCCCGCTGCCCATCGACATCGCGGCGATTCACGGATTCAACGAGTTCGACGACCAGGTCACGGCCCCCCTGTGCGGTTTCGCCGGTGTCTTTGACTACTACAGCCGCGCCAGTTGCCGCGGCTACCTCCCCGCCATCAGCACCCCGACCCTGATCATCCACGCCCGCGATGACCCCTTCATGTTCCCGGCCACGGTCCCCTTCGAGCATGAACTCGGCCCCGGCATCACGCTGGAGCTCAGCGCGCACGGGGGGCATGTCGGCTTTGTTGCCGGCAATCGGCCCTGGCGGCCGCAGTATTGGCTGGAGGGGCGCATCATCGGGTTTCTCCGGGACCTACAGATACCGGATAGCGGGTGAAGCGTGACGCCGCGAGCCCTCTGGCATTCGCACTGTTTACTGACCTTACTGCCGCCTCTGATCCCGTATCCCGCGCAGTGAAATCACCAGCACCTCGGTTTGTTGGCACATCGGCTTCTCGGATCGCTCAAAGGTCACAACCTCGTCGGCCGCTCCCGCGACTGCGACCGCCAGGTGCAGGGCATCGAGTGGCGCGAGGTCATGGCGTGCGGCCAGCCCAAGCGCCGCTTGGACCACTGCCGCGGTCACGGGGATATCCTCGGCAACCGAGAAAACGGCTTGCATGAAAGCGACTTCGACCGCCCGGCGGTAAAACCCCGGTTTGGGCAAGACCTCCAACCGGACAAAATCGCTGGTCAGGATTCGGCGCTCTGGATCATCCATCACTGCCCGCGCCCACGCGCGGGACTCGTCGTCGCCGTTCCAGGCGGCGATCAGGACATTGGCGTCCAAACAGGTGCGTCGCCTAGTCATCGTGTTCGCCCCGGCGTCGCTGTGCCTCCGCCAGCACGGCATCCCAAGCCATGGGCGCCGGGAGCTCCCCCGCATCGACGGCCTGGGCACGCAGAGACTCCAGTCGACGCCACAGGTCAGTGCGTGGTGCAGCGCCTTCGTCGATCGGAGTGATCGCTGGGCCGGCGGTCCGCGCCCCGCCCACGTCGGGTGGGTCCACGATGACCGCCAACTGATGTCGACCAGGTAACACGCTGGACGGCAAGCCCAACACCACGCCGCGGTGGGCATCGACGTCGCAATCGAGGGTAAAGGTCTGCATGTCAGTCGCTCGTTCGGGTTGCGGGCAAGGCTTATGCTGCCGCGAATCCGCGACGTCGTCCATCCGCACGGACATCGGCATCTTACCGTGAAAGTCGCGCGGCGACGCTGTGGGAGCGGCTTCAGCCGCGACGAGGCCTCGCGAGCTGCCGCAACGTCGCAGGTTACCGCGGCGCCGCATCGCGGCTGCAAGCCGCTCCCTCGGGAGGACTTTCATCTGCCGAGGCGGCTGATGTTCCTCCCATGGCCGTTAGCCCCGGTTCACGGGCGCCGCAACTGGGCTAATATGCCGATCAAGCGGGGGCACGAGGCAAACCGCCGCCCTGTCCCCTCCGTCCACCGCCCGGCGACTTATAACGACTCCAGACCCATGACGACCGCCACTCGCCGCAAACGCCTGCCCATCGGCATCCAGACTTTCGCGAAGATCCGCGAGGACGACTGCTATTACGTCGACAAGACCGGCTTTGCCCTGCGGCTGATCGCGCAAGGCAGCCACTATTTCCTGTCGCGCCCGCGGCGCTTCGGCAAGTCGCTGTTCCTGGATACGCTGGCGGAACTGTTCGCCGGCAATGAGCCGCTGTTTCGGGGGCTCGCGGCCCATGGGCGCTGGGATTGGAGTCGGCGCTTCCCGCTCATCCGGCTGAGCTTCGGCGGCGGCCTGGTCCGCAGCCGCGCCGAGCTCGACCGGCGCATCCGCGCGCTGCTGCACCGCAACGGCCGGGCACTGGGCGTCAGGTGCCGCGACGCGGGTGACATCGCGGACTGTTTCGCCGAGCTGATCGAATCTGCCCATGACATCGGGGGTGAGCGGGTCGTCGTGCTGGTAGACGAATACGATAAGCCGATCCTGGACAACCTGTCGCAGCCGGAGACGGCACGCGAAATCCGCGACGGATTGCGCGACCTGTACTCGGTCATCAAGGACGCCGACGCCCATATCCACTTCGCGTTCCTGACCGGGGTCTCGAAATTCAGCAAGGTCAGCCTGTTTTCGGGGCTGAACAACCTGCGCGACATCACCGTCTCGGCCGAGTATTCGGCGATCTGCGGCTATACCGAGGCCGACCTGGAGGCGGTCTTCGCACCTGAGTTGCCGGGGCTCGACCGCGACCAGGTACGCGCCTGGTATAACGGCTACAACTGGACCGGCGAGTCGGTCTACAACCCCTTCGACCTGCTGCTGTTGTTCCAGGACCGCCAATTCCGCCCCTGGTGGTTCGAGACCGCCACGCCGAGCTTCCTGATCGACCTGCTGGTGGAGCGGCAGGTGTTCATCCCCCATCTCGGGCAGACGATCGCAAGCGAGGCGCTGCTCTCGACCTTCGACGTCGACCGCATCAGCACCGAGGCGCTGCTGTTTCAGACGGGCTATCTCACCATCGACTCGGTGTCTCAACGCGGGGCACTGATCGAGTATCGGCTGCGCTGGCCGAACCTGGAGGTCGAGGCCAGCCTCACCGGGGCCCTGCTGGAGCAGCTCGCCCCGCGCTCGGACGATGCCAGTGCCAGGCCCGGGCGGCTCTATGACCTGCTGCTCACCAATGACTTCGCCGGGATCGAGCGGCTGTTCGCGGCCCTGTTTGCCGGTATCCCGCCCGACTGGTACCGCAACAACCCGATCGCCCGCTACGAGGGCTATTATGCGAGCGTCTTCTATGCCTGTTTCGCCGCCCTGGGCCTGGACCTGACCCCGGAAAAAGGCAGCAACGCCGGGCGGCTGGATCTCAGCGTGCGCTTCAACGCCCAGGTCTATCTGTTTGAATTCAAGGTAGTCGAATTGGCACCGGAAGGCCGCGCCTTGCAGCAGATCAAGGACCGGGGCTACGCCGATCGCTATCGCGCCGGGGGGCTGCCGATTCATCTCATCGGGGTCGAATTCAGCCGCGAGCGGCGGACCCTGGTCGCCTTCGAGGTCGAGACGCTGGCCTGATTTCAGGGCGGCCTTGATCGTCATCCCAGCCAGCCGCGGTCCGTCCCCAACCGGAGGTCGAGGCTTTAGCCGGCCGGTCTCGACTCCGCTCGGGCGCCACCGGCTAAAGCCTCGACCTCCGGTTTAAGCGCAAGCGGCCGCAACGATGATCAAGGCCTTCAGGGCCCTGCTGCAACCGGCTTGCACGACGTCCTTGAGTGCGCCTAGAATCGGGCACCTACCCAGTCTCGAGTAGTTGAATGACCTCCCCGTCCACGGAACCGCCGGCGCCACCCGCGGCCCAGGTGACCCAACCCGCGCCGGACCCGCTCGACCAACAGCAGTGGCTCCAAGCGACCTGCGAGGTCGTGGTCGATTACGTTCCGCTGGTGGTGCGGGATCAGGCGCAGTGCGAGGGCCTCTATACCAACCTCCTGAGCAACATGGTGTGGGTGCTGCCCAGCACCGCCTTGGCATTGGCACTCCTGTTCGCCCGCCTCGTGCGCCGCCGCCGGAATCAGCCGCGGTCCGCCGCGACCGACCCATCCACCGTGATCGCCGACACCCCGACCTCCGCCCGGCGCTGCCTCACCGAGCGTCTGGGCTCACGCCGCCGCGAGCGGCGCTACGCGAAAGACCTGGCGCGGCACCACGCGGACCTCACCGTACTGCATCGGGCGCTACCGCTACGCCTGGCGGACATCTACGTCGGACTCAAGGTCGCGGCGCATCAGGCCCCGCGGGACCGCCTGGACCCGCCGTCATCCACCGCAGCCGCCCCGACGGCGGACGACCTGCTCGGCGCCTCCGGGCGCACCCTGACCCTGCCGGAGGCGCTGGAACTGAAACTCCCGCACGCCGACCACACGGCCCGTCGGCTGCTGATCCTGGGCGAGCCCGGGGCCGGCAAGAGCACGCTGCTGAAGTTCCTGGTGCTGGCGATGGCAAGGCCCGACCCGCGCTTCGGCCCCTTCGCCCGCGCCCTGGTGCCGAACCGCATCGCGAACCTGCTGGAGGGGCTGCGGCGGCGGCTGCACGGCCTCAACCTGGCCCGTCCGAATCTATTGCTCGCACTCGCGGCCCTGCTGACCTGGCTGATCGGCATCTTCGTCTCCGGCGCCCCGGTCACCCATCTGCTGCTCGCCCCGGTATGGTTGGTTGCCGGTTTCTTCCTGATCGAACGGCACCGCCACCGACTCTGGATCGGCCTGGCCCTGGCGGGCCTGGTGCTGGCCTATGCCTGGGCCGGTTGGACCCCGGCTTGGCCGGTCGCCGCCTGGACCACCACGCTGAGCGCCGTCGCGCTGCTCTATCCCTTTTGGATAGTGCCGCCCGTGCGGCTGCTGGCCGCCCTGGTACGCCGACGCACGCGCTACCCGCTGCCCGTGCTGCTGACCCTGAACAATCTCACCGGGGACGGCCGCCCACTGGAGGCCCAGGCCGCCGCGGCCATCGCCGCGGTCGGCAGCCTCTCCCCGACCGCGGCGCGGCGCCTGCTGGACTGTCGGCTGCGGGCGGGCGCCTGCCTGCTGTTGCTCGACGGCTTGGACGAGGTCACTGACCCCGCCGCCCAGGCACGGGTCCTGGCGGAGATCAAACGCCTGCGCGATGCCTACGGCGGCGGCAATCAGATCATCGTCACTGCCCGCACCGGGGGTTACGGCTATCCGCTGGGTGGCTGGCTGACGCTGGAGGTGCAGCGCTTCGAGACGCCGCAGATCGAGTCATTCGTGCAGAAATGGTTCGCCGCGGCGGGCCACCCGCATCCCAAGGAGCAGACGCAGGGCCTGCTCGCCGCGCTGGCGCACAAGCCCGGCCTGCGCGCCCTGGCCGCGAATCCGCTGCTGTTGGCGTTGATCGTGCGACTCTACGAGCAAAACGGCGGACGGGATGGCACCCTGCCGGAGCGCCGTGTCGCACTCTACGAGGCCGCGCTGGACCTGCTGACCGAGGAGTGGAACGCGGACCAGGCCGTGCGCACGCGACCACGCCCGCAGGCATTGCCCGGCGAAGTCATGCGCTGCGCACTCCGTGAGGTCGCCGCCGCAGTCCACGGGCAACGCCTGAGGGTCATCCCCGAGGAGCGGCTGCTCGCGCTGCTCGCCGAGGCCCGCGGGCCCTGTGCCATCACCGCCGATCCCGCGTCCTTGCTCGCCGCCGTGCTGGCCGATACCGGCGTCCTGCGCCGGCTCTCCGCGACCAGCTACGACTTCGCGCACCTGACCTTCCAGGAGTACCTGACCGCCCTCTCGATCAAGCAAGGTGGCGACGACGCGGCCCTGCTCGCCCACACCGGCGACCCCTGGTGGCGCGAGGTCATCCGGCTCTACGCGGGCCTGACCGTGGACCCGGCCGGGTGGCTGCAACGCCTGCTGCCGGTCGACCCGCTGCTCGCGGCCGGCTGTCTCGCCGACGCCCGACTACCCACGGGTGCAGCGGGCAGCGCCGCCGCCGACCCGGTGATCGCGGCCCTGCAACCCTGGCTGATCGACCCCGACGGGGACCCGGAACGGCGCCAGGCCGCCGCCGATGCACTGGCCGAGATCGGCGACCACGGCGCCCGGGAAATCCTGGACCAGGCCCTCGCCAACATCGCACAGGATCGGCCTGCGGCGCTGGCGGCCCTGCTCGCACTCGCCCCCGGCAACGAGGCGACCCTGCACCAACGCCTGCCCGACGGGCTCGGCGGCCTGCTGAAGTTGCTGCACGGCGCCTTGCCGGGGGCCTTGCCGGCCCAGCGCGGGCGCATCCTGGCGCTCTTGGAGGCCCTGGGTCATCCGCTCTGCTTCGTGCCGGCGGGGAGCTTCCGGATGGGCAGCGACGCCGGCGGCTATGCCAACGAGCGGCCAGCGCATGAGGTGGTGCTCAGTGAATACTGGATCGACCGCTATCCCGTGACCAACCGTCAGTTCGCCGCCTTCGCCGCCGCGACCGGGTTTGCGGGCACCCACTGGCGCGCCATGGCGACCGGCGACCGCGAAGACCATCCGGTGCTGTTCGTCTCCTGGGACGATGCCAACGCCTATGCCGCCTGGTGCGGCAAGCGCCTGCCGACCGAGGCGCAATGGGAGAAGGCCGCGCGTGGCACCGATGGGCGGCGCTACCCCTGGGGCAATCACTGGGATGCCGAGCGCTGCAACACGGCCGGTCGCGGTACGACCCCGGTCGGCAGCTTCCCCGGCGGGGTCAGCCCCTACGGCTGTCACGACCTGGCGGGCAACGTCTTTGAATGGACCGCCGACTGGTACGACGCCGACTATTACCGGCGCAGCCCAGCGGAGAATCCAATGGGGCCTGAGACTGGCGGGTCGCGGGTGGTGCGCGGCGGCGCTTGGGACTACGACCAGCACGACGCGCGCGCGGCCTGCCGCTACGGCCTCGGTCCGCTCAACCGCGACGGCCTCATTGGGCTGCGTGTCTTGTGCGTCTCCCCCATTCACTGAACACTGGATCACTGATCACTGATCACTGATCCTCTGTTCACTGACGACCGCGCGCAGCGCGGTCGTTGGCGATTTTTTTTGAGGTCATACACATTTCGGCGGAACCATCGGCCGCCGGACACCGCGGTCGGCGCTGGTCCGGGAGGAATGGCGCGGATGCGTGTTCTTGTTCCCACGCGCAAGCAGGGGAATGCCAAGCGGGCGCTCCGCGTCCGGTCTGCGCACTGGACGCGGAGCGCCCGCACTTGCTCCCACGCAGGAGCGTGGGAGCCAGAAGAGGTCTTACGCCAAGGCGCCAAGCTCGCCAAGGTTCTTCAATGCGGCAGCGGCGCTGGGCGACTCACTCGTCAGGTGATAGGGATAGCACCATCATCCCCTGGTCTTCCTTGGCGAGCTTGCCGCCCTGGCGTGATCATTCCCATTCTTCTTTGTGGCTTTGTGCCTTTGTGAGAGAGTCCTTATTTTTTGCCTTTGTGAGAGCATTCTTACCTGGAGCAGGGCGCCAAGGCGCAAGCCTTGGACTCCAGTCGCGCGCATTGATTCTCCGGCGTCCGCCTCCAGTTTCTGCCGTTGCGCTACCCTGCCCCCGATCAATGGTCGGTCGCTGATCAGGACCCTAATCCGATGCCGTCACCACCCGCCCGCCGCCCGCTGAAGACCCGCGACACCGCCTGGGCGCGCGCCCTGGCGCGTTGGCTCGCGGCCCGGCGCGTCGCGCCCAACCACATCTCGCTCGCAAGCCTGGCCTTCGCCGCACTGGGGGCTGCGGCCATGCTGCTGGCGCCAGCGGCGTCGCCCGGGGTCCGGGCGGGGCTCTACCTGGCCGCCGCCGGCTGCATCCAGTTGCGGCTGCTGTGCAACCTGCTCGACGGCATGGTGGCGGTGGAGGGGGGGCTGGGCTCGCGCTCCGGAGACCTCTACAACGAGATCCCGGACCGCCTGGCCGATCCGCTCCTGATCGTCCCGGCGGGCTATGCCTGCGGACTCGCCTGGGGGCCGGAATTGGCCTGGACGGCGGGCTGCCTCGCCCTGCTGACGGCCTATATCCGTGCCTTGGGCGGCAGCCTCGGTCTGGCCCAGGACTTCCAGGGGCCTATGGCCAAGCCGCACCGCATGGCCGCGATGACCAGCGGGCTCATCATGGCCGCCCTGGGCGTTGCCTGGGGGCTGGACGGGCCGGTGCTGTTCCTGACCCTGATCCTGATCGCGGTCGGCGCCGCGCTGACCGCCGTCCGCCGCGCCCGCGCGATCCGGGCGGCCTTGGAGGCGCGATGAGCGCGGCGCCCGCCGCCGCCCGGCTGCTCGCCTTCCTGACCCGGCTGATCACCGGGGTGCGGGCGCGCTGGGTGGGCGCCGCGCCGAACGGCGTCCAGCGGGTCTATTACGCCAATCACAGCAGTCACCTGGACACCCTGGTGATCTGGGCCTCCCTGCCCCCGTCCATCCGTGCCCGCACCCGTCCGGTGGCCGCGGCGGATTATTGGGATCGACCGGGGCTGCGCCGCTGGCTGGCCGGCGCGGTCCTGAACGCCTTGCTGGTCGAGCGTGCCGGGGGCTGCGGCAGCCGCGAGGCCCTGCGCCGGATCGATGCGGCGCTCGCGGCGGGTGATTCGCTGATCCTCTTCCCCGAGGGCACCAGGGGCGACGGCAGCACCGTCGGTGACTTGAAGCCGGGGCTCTATTTCGTCGCGCACCAGCGGCCCACGGTGGAACTGGTGCCGGTGTATCTCCAGGATCTGAGCCGCATCCTGCCCAAGGGCGAGGTGCTGCCGGTACCGCTCCTGGGCAGCGCCACCTTCGGCGCACCGTTGGCCCTGACGCCGGGGGAGGATCGGCACGCCTTTCTGCAACGCGCCCGCGCGGCCTTGATCGGTTTGAGTCCGCAGAAAGGGCATTCGGCATGAACCTCGAAGCTGAGTGCCCGCGGGAAAGAAATGGACAGGATCAACAGGATTTCTCAGGATTTACAGGATTGGTGGTACCGCATGATCCTAGAAAGAGCAGTCATCCACAGATGAACACAGATGAACACAGATGATTCATTGGCTTACGCCTGGTCGGGGGCTCACCTTGCGGGTGATTGTGACAGTAGCGATAAGCACATGAGAATTTGAAGAAAATCTGTGTTCATCTGTGTTCCTGTTAATCCTGTCCATTTTTTCGCGGACCAATCGGAGACTGCACGATGACCCTACTCGCCGACCCGCAGATGTTGCTCCTGCTTGGTGGCATCGGCGCCCTGCTGACAATCGCAAGCCTGATCGGCTGGGTGCTGGACCGGCGGGTGCGCGACGATCAGGCCCGCCTGGTCGTGGCCAACCTCAATGCCCGCATCCGCTCCTGGTGGGTGATGACGGCGGTCTTCGCGGCGGCGCTCGCGACCGGCGGGGTGGGGTCGGTGATCCTGTTTGCCCTGACCTCCTTCATCGCACTGCGCGAGTTCGTCACCCTCACCCCCACCCGCCGGGGCGACCACCGCACCCTGTTCTGGGCCTTCTTCGTCTTTGCACCGGTTCAATATCTGCTGGTGGGTATCCAGTGGTATGGGCTCTTCGCCATCTTCATCCCGGTCTATGCCTTTCTGTTCATCCCGGTGCGCAGCGCCCTGGCCGGCGACACGACGGATTTTCTGGCCCGCACCGCCACCATCCAGTGGGGCCTGATGATCGCCGTCTACTGCGTGAGCCACGCCCCGGCGCTCCTGATGCTTCAGATTCCGGGCTACCAGGACCAGGGGGCCAAGCTGCTGCTCTATCTGATCATCGTGGTGCAGTTGAGCGATGTACTCCAATACGTCTTCGGCAAGACGCTGGGCAAGCACCGGATCGTCCCCAAGGTCAGCCCCAACAAGACCTGGGAGGGCACCATCGGCGGGATCGGCAGCGCCAGCCTGGTGGGCGCGGCGCTCTGGTGGGTGACGCCCTTCAGCCCGGGTCAGGCCTGGCTCATCGCCTTGCTGATTTGCCTGGCGGGCTTCGCCGGCGGGCTCGTGATGTCGGCGATCAAGCGCGACCGGGGGGTGAAGGACTTCGGCACCCTCATCGAAGGCCACGGCGGGGTGCTGGACCGGATCGACTCGCTGTGCTTTGCTGCACCGGTGTTTTTTCACTTGGTCCGGTACTTCTACACCTGAGTAGAGCGGTCAGCAGTCAGCGGTCAGCAGTCAGCAGTCAGCGCCGAGTTTCACGCGTTTCTTTGGCGCCGGGCGGCTGACCCGTGGGGTGCGCGCGCCCGAGGCTCCGGTGCGGCTCCTGAAGCGCTGATCCACATATGGCCGACGGCTGACGGCTGATCGCTGACGGCTGATCGCTGACTGCTGACTGCTGACTGCTGATCGCTGACTGCTCTTTCCAGGTTCGCCGCCGCTCAGGCCTCGGCCCCCTCCGCGAGTTTCACGCATAACACGTCGCAGGTGACGCTGCGCAGCACCGCCTTGGCCGTGGAGCCGAACAGCCCCAGAAACCCGTGGTGCCCATGGCTGCCGATGACGACCAGGTCAGCCCCGACCTCGGCGGCTACGGCGTCGATGGTGGCTCCCGGCGGCCCGACCCGCACCAGGCGATCCGCCGCGGGGACCCCCAGGCCCTCACCCACCAGGTCCAACTGGCGGCCGGCCAGTTCCAGCAGTTCCTGCTCCAGGCCGAAGTCGTCCGGGACCGGCAGGTCCCCGCCGAACCCCAGAGGCAGGAATTCCTGGGCCGCGGTCACATGCTCCAGCACATGCAGCAGGGTCAGCCGCGCCCCGAACAGGGTGCGCAACTGCCGGGCGCGCTCGATCACGGACGCACCGCTCGGCTCGAAGTCCACCGCCAACAACAGATGTTTGTAGTTCCCCGTGTCCACCGCGCACCTCCGATTCGGTTACTGGTCTTGACTCAAGATGATCGTGTAAAGCGCACGGGGCCGTCAGCCTTCCGGCGCGGGCGCAGCACGGGCCGCGCGCCCCTGACCCTTGCAGATCCCCAAGCGTCCGGTATATTGCCTGATTGTCGAAGCCACCGCGCGGGGTCCGGTCCCGGGGGTGCGATCAGAACTGATGTGCTGCTTGCTTTTTAATGTTTAATCCCCTCAGAGCCTCCCCATGCTGCGAAAGATCCTGATCGCCAACCGCGGCGAGATTGCGGTGCGCGTGATCCGCGCCTGTGCCGAAATGGGGATCCGCTCGGCCGCCGTCTATTCTGAGGCGGACCGCCACTCGCTGCACGTCAAGAAAGCGGACGAGGCCTACAGCCTGGGCGCCGACCCCCTGGCCGGCTATCTCAACGTCCACAACCTCGTGACCCTGGCCCTTTCGACCGGCTGTGACGCAATCCATCCCGGCTACGGTTTCCTCGCCGAGAATCCGGAACTGGCCATCGCCTGCACCCGCCGCGGCATCACCTTCATCGGGCCGACCGCGGAGGTGATCAGCCGCATGGGGGACAAGACGCAGGCGCGCTTTGCCATGCAGAAGGCGGGGGTCCCAATCACCCCGGGCAGCGCCGGGAACCTCGAGGACCTGGACCAGGCGCTGCGGGTCGCGGCGGAGATCGGCTACCCGATCATGCTCAAGGCCACCTCCGGCGGCGGCGGGCGGGGCATCCGCCGCTGCGACGACGCCGCGGCCCTGCGCCGCAACTTCGAGCGGGTGATCTCGGAGGCGACCAAGGCCTTCGGCCGCGCCGAGGTCTTCCTGGAGAAGTGCGTGGTCAACCCGCGCCATATCGAGGTCCAGGTCTTGGGCGACCATCACGGCAACTGCATCCACCTCTTCGAGCGCGACTGCTCCATCCAGCGGCGCAACCAGAAGCTGATCGAGATCGCCCCCTCGCCCCAGATCGACGAGGCGCAGCGCCAGTATGTCGGCGGGCTCGCGGTACTGGCCGCGCGCGCGGTCGGCTACACCAATGCCGGGACCGTCGAGTTCCTGCAAGACACGGACGGGCGTTTCTATTTCATGGAGATGAATACCCGTATCCAGGTGGAACACACGGTCACCGAGACCATCACCGGGGTGGACCTGGTGGAGGAGCAGATCCGCGTGGCCGCCGGTCTGCCGCTGCGCTTTCAGCAGCACGAGATCAGCCGGCGCGGCGTCGCCATGCAGTTTCGCATCAATGCCGAGGACCCCAAGAACAACTTCCTGCCGAGTTTCGGGCGGATCTCGCGCTATTACGCCCCGGGCGGCCCAGGGGTGCGCACCGACACCTGTATCTATACCGGCTATACGGTGCCGCCCCATTACGACTCCATGCTCGCCAAGGTGATCGTCTGGGCCCTGTCCTGGGAGGACGTGCTCAACCGCGGCGCCCGCGCCCTGAAGGACATGGGCGTATTCGGCATCAAGACCACCATGCCCTTCTACCAGGAGATCCTGCGCCATCCGCAGTTCCGCTCCGGGCACTTCGACACCGGCTTCCTGGACGCCCACCCGGAGCTGCT
>Ga0247842_10006551_pt1 | contig 13110 bp, 7 predicted proteins | sample LaCruzMarch2015__3_FD_192411 | JGI IMG/M metagenome (GOLD analysis project Ga0247842, IMG submission 192411) | Freshwater microbial communities from meromictic Lake La Cruz, Castile-La Mancha, Spain - LaCruzMarch2015_19m | ecosystem: Environmental > Aquatic > Freshwater > Lake | place: Spain...
TGTGAAAATGGAATTTCAGGAATTGCAAATACTGGCGGTGGCGGCGGGGGTGATGCTGGCGGGTGTGGTATTGGCGGTTCAGGCGGTTCAGGAATTGTAATTGTTAGATATTTAACTCCAACTCCAACTATAATAAATTGGACAAATTTAATAGATGGCGGAAATTATAGCTATTTTGTAAATATAACTGATTTAGCTGGAAATAAAAATTCAACTTCGGTGAGGCACATAACTTTAGACACGACAAATCCAAACGCATCATTACTAACTCCGACGAATAATAGTTACACAAATCAAACTGCACAAAATTTAACTGCAAGTTTGACAGATAATTTGGGAATTAAAAATGCGACACTTTATGTTTACAATGAAACTGATTTGGTGAACCAGACTAGCATAACTGGAATTAGCAAGGCTTTGAGTTTTGATGGTGTGAATGACTATACAAATCTAGGTAGCAAAACAAATTATGATAATGAAACTTATGCTTTTTGGTTTTATGATTTTGGTTCTCCGCAGACAGAGGCAACAGGAATACCTTATGGTGGTGCATCAATTATTAGTCAAGGAAGAGTTGGCTGTCAAGGGTTAGCAATTCATATGGCGACAGGCAATAAAGTTAGAGCATATGATTGGGATGGAAGTGCACATAATTTAATTTCTGATGCTACATTTAATGTGGGCTCTTGGAATTTTGTTTCTTTTGTTAGAAATGAAAATGGTTTAGCCTATTTGTATTTAAATGATAATCCTGCTGTTAGTCAGTCTGGTTGGTCTAGCAATTTTGATACCTGTGGAAATGATTTTTATTTTAATAGAATTACTCATAATTACGATAGTCTTTTTAATGGTTCTATAGACGAGGTTTTGTTTTTTAATCGTTCATTAAACTCAACAGAAATTTCTCAATTATATAATTCAGGTGTAGGGCTTTATGCGGACACTTCAGTTGTACCATTTAATTCAGGTTTATTTGCAGGATATCATTTCGATGAAGGAAGCGGGGCAACAGCAGAAGATTTTGTAGGAACAAATGATGGAACAATCATCGGAGCAACTTATGTAGCTGGAAAAGTTATTTCTACAAGCACAACTTTTGAAACAGGTATTTTAACTCAAACAGTCGGCATTGCTGTAAATTTAATAGATGGAATTTACAAATGGTTCTGGAAATTATTTGATTGGGCAGGAAATGAATATTCTACATCAAACAATACTGTAACAATTGATACAACTTTCCCATCTTTAGTTTTGAATGATCCAACTCCTGAAGATAATATGGGCGCTTCGGGAGGTTTTGTTGTTAATGCTTCAATTGGAGATATTAATTTTGCTAATTTCACTTATAATTGGAATGGGACAAATTATTCTTTTGGAACACTGACGCCACTTGATTTAACAAATGGTTTAGTTTTGTTAATGAATTTTGATAATGATACTGGGCTTAGCGGGAGAGACGGATTAACACAGGCGAATGCAGGACATTCATGTAGCTATATAAAAAGTGAATATCCAAGTTCTGCTGACGGAACTTATTGGATAGACACTAATGATAGTTCTACTTTTGATGCATTTCAAGCGTATTGTGATATGACTAATGGTGGATGGACTAGAATATTGACGTTAGTTGACGAAGAGATGAAGACAAATAGTTTATTAGACAAGGGAATCCAGTTTACAAGATTTCGAGCAGTAAAGGCGGCAAATTACAGTGTTTATCAGGAAGCAACATTTAGTTCACTTCAAACTGCTACAACTGGATTGAATGCGAGAGCTATTGAGGCAGAGACAAAAGTAATGTTAAGTGGTCCGGGAGGCTATGGTATTTGGAATTGGAATGGAAGTATAGAGGCTAATCAGTGTAGTTGGCTTAATGTTACAATGTTTGGGGCGGGTTGGAATGGGGCAACTTGTGGTTCTGAGAGTGAGTTGAAAGTTGGAAGGTCGCTTGCAGGGTCAACAGCGTTAAATGAAAGATTCGATGTCGAGCTTTATGCTTATGAAGAAGTATCGAATACTTCTAGCATTAAGGATTTGTCAGGGAATAGGAATGACGGGGTCGCCTTTGGTGGAGCTTTATTGGAAACTGGAAAATTTGGAACTGGAATGAGTTTTGATGGTAACGCTAGTAGTTATGTTCACCTTAATAATACTGGCGTTTCTTTGATGAGTAGTGGTTCGTTAGGTACAACGAGTATGTGGTTCAAAGCAAATACTCTCGTTCAAGGAGGCAGTCCAGGTTTATTGGAACAAGGAACTGGTGCTAACAGATATGTTTTATGGTTTAACGATGGAGATAATACAATTAACGATTATTATAATGCTATAAAACATACAACTTCCGCAATAAGTTCAAGAACTTGGTATCATATTGCTTTGACAAATGATGGGTCTCAATCTAGAATGTTTTTGAATGGTGTTGAGATAGGTAGTTCTCAAGCATATTCAACTGGGGGGACTTCGCAAAATCTACGAATAGGGAGTGCGATGGTTGGAGGACCTTCTTTCAATGGTTCTATCGACGAAGTGATGATTTATAATAGAAGTTTGTCAGCAACGGAAGTTCAAGCACTTTATACAAGTCAGTTGAAAAGATATACGGATACGGGCCAAACTTATTATAATCTAAATTTATCTGCGAATACAAGTGCGACTCTTAGTGCTGAGGGTTCTGGTTCAGAAAGATTGTGGAATCTATTGGTTAATCAAACGGGATTAGTAATAGGCAGAACTTATACTTGGCAGTTATTTATAAAAGATGCAGTAGGGAATACAAATGAAACAGGAGTTAAAACAATAAAAGGAAATGTTGCTCCGATTTTTGTGAGCTTTACAAGCAGTCTTTCTTCAACGGATTTAAACTCTATTGATCCCGGAGTAACTGTAACAGTGGCTGCAAATATTTCTGATAGTGATAACAATTTCTTTAATAATTCTGTGCTTCAATGGAAAAATTCAAGCCAAACTTGGGATGAGGCGACAAATATTACAATGAATCAAACAACTTCGCAAGGATATACAAATAATTTATTTTCTGAAAGTTTTATATTGCCGATTTATGAAGGAAACATAAGCTATAGGATAGTTGCCACAGATGATACAAATGATTCTAGGGTGAGCACTATTTATAATTTATCTTCGTATTGGGATTGTACGTGGTTGGTGACTTCAGAGTTTAACGCAACCGCTGGTTGGGATGAAAATAAATTTATTGGAAATTTAACAATTAATAATACCGGAGACAGCCAATATGCTACCAACAATTGTAGTTTGGATTTCAGATTAACATATAATCTTCCCGAGGGGAGAATTTATATTGATGGTGATGATGTAAAGCCAAGTAATACCTATACAATAGCTGCAAAGGCAAACCAAACAATAGGAATAAATGCAACATTCTTGAGAGAAACTAATCAGGAGTCAGCAGTAATAACTACTAATGAATTTAGGGGCAGAAGCAACAGCTCGAGCAAAAATACGACTGCAGTTCTTGTTTCTAATCAAGCAGGACCTTATTTATATGAATCTATTACAACTAGTCCGGCAAGTGTTTATTTGACAGCAGGAAATTTTAGTCTTCAAGCATATTTGAGAAACTTAATGGGCTCTGCAACTATTAATGAAAGCAACACTGCATATAACGTAAGTTTCTATTGGGAATTACCAACTGGTTTGACAAATATTTCAGGAGTAATAAGTACAAGTTATGAAAATCTTAGTGATAATAATTTTAATTATATTGATGCGGAGATTGGATTTATGGATTTGGCTTCTTTTGATTCTGGAATAAAAACATTTTATTTGTATACGCAAGGAGTTAATTATTCTGGCTCACCGATAGTAAATGCTTTAGGAAGTAGCAATTTATCTACTAGTGTTAATGTAACTTTCTCATGCTTTAATGAATCAGATAGAGTTTATGTAACTGCGTGTGGTTCTTTAGACGGAGATTATGTTGCGCCTACAATAGAAGTACTAGGTTCTTCAGGAGGAGGCGGAGGAGGCGGAGGCGGGGGAGATTCATTTGCAAAATCTGAACTAACTTTTGAATTAGTTAGAGGAGAAAATCAACAGTTTATTTTACCATTTGAGAATAAATTATCTTCGCCAAAGAAAAATATAGTTATCTCCGTTTCGGGAGATAACTCCGAATATGTTTCATTCAGTCCTAAAGTTATTGACTATCTGGCTGCAAATTCAAAGATAGATGTTATTGTAACAATTACCGCACCATCATACTTTGCAGCAGATAAACACTTACTGAAATTTGATTTTGCAGGAGAGATTGCAGGAAATATAACTTCCAAATTTACAGAACAGAAATTTGTAACTTTAAGAATTTTAGATATTCCAAGAAAAGAAGTTGATCGAATGATGAATTCGTCCATAGATATTATACAAAAAATGAATTCATCAGGATTGATTATAGCTGGAGTTGAAGAATTATTTTCTTCAATGAAAACAGATTATGTAAATTATTCTTTTGCAAGCTTGAAAGATTTGTATAATCAACTAGAACTAATTTACAAATCAGCAATAGAAGCAAATAAATCTTTAGAAGAGGTAAAATACAATATTGCAGATGCTGAAAATAGAGGTCTAACTGTTTCCGAAACAAAGAAATTATTATACTTGGCTGAAATTATGTTTAATAGAGGCGACTATGTATTGGCTGCTGAAAAATTAAAAGAGGCAAAACTAACTTTTGCACTAGAAACAAAAGGAGAGTTTAAACTTTTATATGCGATTAAAAATAATCCGGGAGAATCAGCCGGAATTGTTCTGTCTTTATTTTTAATCGGAATTGGTTCTAGCTACGTAATCCGTTTAAGATTATTAAAAAGAAAGCTAAGACTTTTAGCAGAAGAAGAACAATTATTATTGCAACTAATGAAAGTTATCCAGAGAGATTGCTTTGAAAATAATAGGATGTCTATGGAAGAATATAACGAAGCAATGATGCAATACGAAAACAGATTGAGCGAAGTTATACAAGAGAGAATTAGAGCAGAAACTCTTCTTACAAATCTGATGAAAGTAAGAGGGGAAGGAAATGCTCTTGTTCAAGAGAAAGCTCGATTGATAATGTTAATAAGAACAGCCCAAGAAGATTATTTGAACAAAGGCAAATTGGAAACAAGAGTTTATGAGAATATGTTAAAAACATATTCTTCCAGATTGAGTAAAATCGAGGAAGAAATGGTTTTCGCAGAAGCTCAAGCAGAAATTAGAAAAGTTACTGGCTGGCATTTATTTGGGAGAAAATAAACAATCTATTTAATTAGTCCAGCAGCTCTTTCGATCTCTTCATCTGTAAATTGTTCAAGAGTAATTCTATACAAAACTTCGTCTTCCTTATTAATATGCTCCCTAAGCTTTAAGATAATCACTGTTGCATGTCTTCCAAGAGCTTCTTTAATTTTAGAATCGTTTCCAGAATTTATTGCATTAATTAATGCCTCTTTATGAGGACTAAGCTGCGAATGCTCAAAAAACATAAGCCTAACAGGAACGACTATCTTTTCGTGTTTTAGTATAGGAAAAATCATTTCTTCTTCTCTTTCGTGTTTATTCCAAAAATCGTGTAACCTTTTGTAAACATGTATAAGATTGGGGTAATTAATTATCTCAGAACTAATTATTTCCTCTAACTCAATCAACTCTCTTTCAAGTTGTCTATGCTCCTCCTTTAGCGCACGTATAAAATTCATAATATTATTAAGCTCAAGAACTATAAAAGTCTTTGTAGTAATAGCGCAGAGCGATAAATTTTTAAAGTATCTTTATTATAAAACCTTATGCAACTAACACAAACGAATTTGGTTCTAGTACTAGTGTTAGTCATGACTCTCTTGTAAAGGGCCATAAATAAAAATAATTTCTGAACATGGCTCAAACATTCTCTATAAATAATTTGTATTCTGAAAAAGGAGGTTTTTGTAATTGAAAATGAAAATTTTATCATATCTAGCAGAACGTTCCAAGGCCAATCATTACGAGGGGCAAATTTATATGGATACTGATAAAGGACCTAAAACAGCTTGTTTTCATGCAGGAAACTTTTGTATACATGATGGTCGATTCTTTAATCCGAACAGCATACCCTTTTCATCCGAAGAGGAATTTAAAGAATTACGTTTTAGTCTCTCTCAAAATGGAATGGTAGTTACTCATTCAGAGCTAGGGGAGCTAGAAATAGCAATTAAAGAAGCAATAGTTGAGAAAGCATAAAACCTTAAAAACATCAAAATAATAAAAATATAAGATGGAAGATCAAATAGACTTTAAAAAAATAGAAGAAAAATGGCAATCTAAATGGGAAAAGGCGAGAATATTTGAGGCAGAGGAAGACCCGAAAAAGAAAAAATATTACGTTTTAGAAATGTTTCCATATCCTTCAGGTGCGGGTCTACACATGGGTCATGCATTTAATTTTACAATCGGCGACGTTTTTTCAAGATTTAAAAAAATGCAAGGATTCAATGTCTTGCACCCAGTAGGGTTCGACTCCTTGGGTTTACCAGCAGAGAATGCCGCCATTAAAGCAAAAACTAATCCAGAAGATTATACAAATAAATCAATTGCAAATTTTGTAAAACAAGAAAAAAGACTTGGTTTAACTTACGCATGGGAAAGGCAAGTTAATACAGCAGATCCAGATTATTATAAATGGGACCAATGGATTTTCCTGAAAATGTTTGAGAAAGGTTTAGTCTATCAAAAAGAAGCAGCAGTTAACTGGTGCAATAAATGCAATACAATAATTTCCAATGAACAAGCCCAAGGTGGAGCATGTGAAAGATGCGGAACAAATATAGAAATCAAGCAAATGAATCAATGGTTCATAAAGATTACAAATTATGCAGACAGATTATTAGAAGGACACAAAGCCTTGAAATGGCCAGAAAAAACAATTGCAATGCAAAAAAATTGGATTGGAAAATCTCACGGAACAGAAATTGATTTCGAAATAAATGGGAAAAAATGGCCAATTTTCACAACACGTTCAGATACAATTTTTGGAGTTACATTTATGGTTGTTTCAGCTCAACATAAAAATTTAATGGATTTAGTTACAAAAGAACAAAAGTCTGAAGTAGAAAAATTTCAAAAGAAATTAAAATCAGTTTCCGAAAAAGAATTAGCAGACATGGAAAAAGAAGGAGTTTTCACAGGTTCATACGCAATAAATCCGGCTACAAATGAAAAAGTTCCAGTTTATGCAGGCAATTTTGTCGTCGCTGATTATGGTGCAGGAATGGTTATGGCAGTTCCAGCTCACGATCAAAGAGACTTCGAATTTGCTAAAAAATATAACATCCCCATTAAGCAGGTAATTGCTCCTTTTTTTAAACATACTTTTGAAAAGGACGCAGTCAGAGAAGATAAAAAAACAGAAGTTAGAAATTCTGTTTCAATAATTGTTAAACATTGGAAAGAAGATAAATACTTTTGTTTAGATTGGAAAGCGCACCAATGGAAAAGCTTTTTGCTTGGAGGTATAGAGAAAGGAGAGACTCCTGAAGAAGCAGCAATAAGAGAAACGAAAGAAGAAACGGGATATCAAGACATTAAATCTATTAAAAAATTAGGATTTGAGATTCATTCAGAATTTTATGCAGCGCACAAGGATGTGAATAGATATGGAAAGTATAATACCTTTATAGTAGAACTTGCTTCTGGTAAACATCAAGAGCCAAGTGTAGAAGAAACAAAAAACCATGAAGGTATATGGATTGAAAAGAACAAGGTAGCAGACTTCTTAAATTTGGAAAATCAAAGATATGGCTGGAGTCTTTATCTTAATGGGGAAAGCGCATTTACAGATTCTGGAAAACTAATTAATTCAAAAGAATTCGACGGAATTTCAAATGAAGAAGCAAAAAATAAAATTGCAGACTGGCTAATTTCTAAAAAACTTGCTAGAAAAGTTGTAAATTATAAATTAAGAGATTGGTCAGTTGCAAGACAAAGATATTGGGGAACTCCAATTCCATTAATACATTGCGAAAAATGTGGAGTAGTTCCAGTTCCAGAAAAAGATTTGCCAGTCAAATTGCCAAAAGAAGTAAAATTCGGAGAAGGAAACCCACTCTTAACAAATGAAAAGTGGCTAAATGTAAAATGCCCTAAATGCAATGGAAAAGCAAAAAGAGAGGCAAACACAATGGATACTTTCGTAAACTCTTCCTGGTATTTCTTAAGACACTGTGATCCGCAGAACAACAAAGAAATATTTTCAAAAGAAAAAGTAAAATACTGGATGCCGATTGATATGTATATTGGAGGAGCAGAACACGCATGCATGCATTTAATTTATTGCAGATTCTATACAATGTTTTTACACGACATAGGTTTAATTGATTTTGAAGAACCAGCTCCAAGATTGTTTCACCAGGGAATGATTAATGGTTCAGACGGAGAAAGAATGTCAAAAACAAAGGGAAATGGCGTAGAACCCCTAGAAACAATGGCAAAGTATGGAGTAGATACAACAAGATTCTTTTTACTTTCAGAAGCTTCACCGGATAAGGGGTTTAACTGGTCCGATGCTGGAATCCAGGGCTCATTAAGAATAATTAAGAAAATATGGAACATCTCTCAAGAAGTAAAATTTGGAAAAGATTCTGAAGAGTTGAAGACAAAACTAGCAAAATCAATTAAAAATATCACAGAACAAATCGAAAATGTGGATTATCGGAAGTCAACAATAGAGTTAAGGGAATTATTCGACTTAATTTCAACTCAAAAAGAAGTATCAAAAGAAACTTTTGGAGATGCACTTAAGCTTCTTTCTCCGTTCTGCCCACACATAGCAGAAGAACTTTGGGAAAAATTAGGCAATAAAGGATTTATCTCTTTAGCAGAATGGCCAAAAGCAAAAGAAATTGCAAAAGAAATACTCAAGAAAGAGGATTTAAATATAAAATTCTCAGAATATGCAAAGCAAATTATTTCCAAGCTAGAGTCAGAAGGTAAAAAAATATCAAAAGTTTATCTTTATATAATGCCATTTGAAAAAACACAAGTAGATGAAAGAGTTATCTCAAAAAAAATAAACAAAGAATTAAAAATATTTACAGTAGACGATTCTAAAAAATACGATCCAGAAAACAAAGCTAAGAAAGCAAGACCGGGGATGCCAGGTTTATTTATAGAATAATAACATATTTAAACAAAGAAGTTCTTAGTTTTTTATAAAATGGGATTGTTAAGTTTATTTAAAAAAGAGTCAAAGCAAGATTTATGCAACATGCCTAAAAATGAGAAGAAAAACTTTCTTGCAAACGATTTAATTGAAAGAATGGTGAGGATAGAGCAAAGAGTCCACGGTTCTTTCGGCGGGGGGTTTATTCCTTATTATAAAACTGAATATTTTAAAAGTCTTTCAGAAGCAGAAAAATGCAGATTTAAAAATTATCTTATTGCAAAAGAAAAAAGAAAAAAGTGGAAGTTTTTACCTTGGTTTGGAGTAATTTTAGCAGGCATCTTCTTGAGCACACAAATCACCGGCAATGTGGTTGCAGAAGACACCATCGCTCCAACAAACCTACTCTTAGCCGGAGTCTTTGTAGTAGGCATGCTAATCTATTTAGTAATTTTCATTCTACAAATGCAAAGGTGGAATCGGCTAGAAAAGCATTTTGCGGTAGTCGAAAAAATAATTTCTAAAAGAAAGATAAGAAGAGACTAATATGAAACTTTGTTGTTTAGCCTCAGGGAGTTCTGGTAATTGTTTTTATGTTGAGAATGGCGACAAAGCAATTATAGTTGACGCAGGAATTTCCTCAAAACAAATTTTTGAAAGAATGGAGATAATTCGCGCAAATCCCAAAAAAATTCAAGGAATTTTTATCTCTCATGAGCATACCGACCACACAAGAGGAGCAGACGTTTTAGCAAGAACATTAGGCATTCCAATCTTCGCAACTAAGGGCACGATTAATAACTCTTCACTTTGCGCGGAAGAAGGGTTAATCCAAACAATAAAAGCATCAGAACTGATTAGCCTTGCAGGGCTAGAAATAGAACCAATTTCAAAATCTCATGACGCAGAAGAGCCAGTTTCTTTTGTAATAAGAAATAAAAAAACTCTTTCTATTTTAACAGATATAGGCTATTCGTGTAAAAATATAGCAGATGCAATAAACGAATCTGACTTTTTAGTTATGGAGTCAAATCATGATATTAAGATGCTTGAAAATGGGCCCTATCCTTATTTTTTGAAAAAAAGAATTCTTTCGGACAAAGGGCACATATCTAATCTACATTCAGCAATTTCAGTTTTAGAACATTCAAGAACTCACCTTAAAGGAATTTCATTAGCACATTTAAGTAGAACAAATAACACTTCAAAGTTAGCGCATTCTACTTTCAAAACTCTCTTAAAAGAGCGAAAAGATTTGTCTCCTCAAATAACAGTTTCAACTCAAGATTCCCCAACAGAATTTTTTAAAATCACCTAATCATTCAACAACAGCCTTTATTCTTCTAATCCCTGCAGAACTGGATTCTTCCTTCAAAATTTTAAACTTGCCAAGCTCAGAAGTATTTTTTACATGCGGACCAGTGCAAATTTCTTTAGAAATACATCCTTTTTTATCAACAACAGTATAAACAGAAACAATTTCAGGATATTTCTTTCCAAATTCTCCATGCGCACCTTGCTTAAATGCTTCTTCCGACTTCATCTCTTCTCTTTTAACTTCCAATTTTTTCTTAATTTTATCATTAACCCAGTCTTCAACTTTTTTCAATTCATCATCAGTCAATTTTCTAGGAAAATTAAAATCAAATCTCGCCCTTTCTGCATTTATATTAGAACCCTTTTGTTTGATATTTTCATCTTTCAAAACTTCTCTCAAAGCTTCATTCAACAAATGAGTTGCAGTATGTAATTTTGTCGTTGCCTCAGAATTATCAGCCAAACCAGACTTAAAAGTCCCAGCAGAAGCTGTTCTTGAAAGTTCCTGATGTAAATTGCATTCTTTTTCAAATCCTCTTTCATCTACTAAAATTCCCTTCTCTCTTGCCAGTTCAGAAGTCATTTCAATTGGAAAACCAAAACTCTGGTAAAGTAAAAATGCATCCTTGCAATCTATCTTCTCATTTTTAGAAATCATTTTTTCAAACTCTTTTAATCCATTTTCTAGAGTTAAATTAAATCTGGTCTCTTCTTTTTCTATCTCATCCAAAATAGAATTTTTATTATACTTTAAATTTTCATAATCATCATAAATATCAAATACTTTCATGCAAACTTTTCTAGAAAATTCTTTTAACCCCAATAATCTTCCATATCTCACAGCCCTTCTAATTAATCTTCTCAAAACATAACCTCTTTCAGAATTAGACGGCGTAACTCCATCAGAAACAATAAAAACAGAAGCTTTCAAGTGATCTGCAATAATTCTCATGGCTTTCTCATTCCCCACATAGGTTTTCCCAGACAGCTTTTCAATTTCTTTTATTAAAGGTTGCCAAATTTCTGTAAGATAACTATCGTCAAATCCGTTTACAACTGCAAGAACTCTTTCTAATCCACGACCATTATCAATATTTTTTTGTTTTGCTGCGTGATATTGCCCATCTTTTTCTTTTACATATTGCATTAAAACATCATTCCAAATTTCAACCCATCTCTTATCTTTAGGATCAAAAATCTTTGGCGCAGGAGTATTATTGTCTGTCCAATAAAAAAATTCAGTGTCTGGTCCACATGGCCCAGTTTTTTCAGCAGGCCCCCACCAATTATCTTCTTTTGGCAAAAACGCAATTCTTTCTTCTGGGATTTCTAGTGAAAGCCATATTTTTGCAGATTCTTCATCTCTAGGCGCATCATTATCTCCTTCAAAAACGGTTACAGCAATTCTTTTTTTATCAAATTTTAATTCAATTGCCAATTCATAGCTCCACTTAATTGCTTCTTCTTTCCAATAATCTCCCAGACTCCAATTACCCATCATTTCAAAAAAAGTATGGTGGCACGAATCTCCAACTTCGTCTATATCTCCAGTTCTTATGCACTTTTGAATATCAACCAATCTTTTCCCAAGCGGATGTTTTTGTCCAAGTAAATATGGGACAAGTGGATGCATTCCAGCTGTTGTAAAAAGCACAGTCGGATCGTTTTCAGGAACTAAACTAGAAGAAGGAATTTCCTTATGGTCCTTGCTCTTAAAAAATTCAATATACTTTTTTATAAGTTCTTTACGAGTTATCATAAAATGTAGAGAAGATGTGGATTTTTAAAGTTTGTTTAAAAGAAATAAATTTAAAAAGAGCTAGAACATAGTAAACTAATGGTATTATTAGAAGTTGTATACCCTCTTATTATGGGCATAATTTTATTATTTTTAAGCCCGCTATTCTTAATGATTTCAACAAAAATTTTTAAAACAGCAGACAACAGCTATGGAACAGCTTTTAGAGTTGTAATATGGCCAGTCATAATTTCCACAGTTTTATCAATAATACTAAATTATGTAGTTATACAAAGCAAAGCCCTAATGATTATTTTAATGATAGTACTCTGGGGAGGACTGCTGATATTTAATATTTGGTTAGTCGCATCAAATTATTATGTTACAGTTGGAAGAGCATTCTTAATATTGCTAGTTGGAGGATTAATGTTAATAATTCCTTATGTAATTATTGCTTTAGTGATTGGATTAATTATAGGAATGATATCTATGGCAACACAGTTTGCAAGCTTAGGCTAAAAAGTTTTTAATTATCCGCCCAATTCTTTAATCTTCTTATTCAATTCTAGAAGTTCTTTATCTAAATTATCAATCACAAAATCATTCTCTGTGCTTTCCACTTTAATTTTTGCAACCTTCTGTATTTTATCATGCTCTTTCTTTTTTATTTTCCCTAAATTCATTCCCTTAGGCATTGTCGGATCAGGCATTTTATCTTGTAGCCTTTCAACAACAAACCTCGAAGAAGAAACAAGCTTGTTCAAATGTACAATTAGTCTTCTTTTATTAGAACGAATTGCATGTAGCTGATGAAAACTTTTTTGAATAGTTACTAGATTCGCCCTGCACTTCAAAAGCTCTGCTTTATTTTTCCTGTATGCAGGATTTTCAAAAGAAACATAAACTT
>Ga0247842_10006558_pt1 | contig 13100 bp, 10 predicted proteins | sample LaCruzMarch2015__3_FD_192411 | JGI IMG/M metagenome (GOLD analysis project Ga0247842, IMG submission 192411) | Freshwater microbial communities from meromictic Lake La Cruz, Castile-La Mancha, Spain - LaCruzMarch2015_19m | ecosystem: Environmental > Aquatic > Freshwater > Lake | place: Spain...
TCCGTAAATACTTCCAGAAGAATTGCATGCCTTAAGCGCCCGTCAATAATGTGCGTTTTTTTTACGCCGCTTTTGAGAGCCTTCAGGCAGCATTTAACTTTGGGAAACATCCCGCCTTCCACAACACCATCCTCAATGAGTTTCATGGCTTCTTTATCATTCATCGCGTTGATGAGATTCTTATCTTTACCCAGCACACCTTCCACGTCAGTAAGCAGTAACAGTTTGTCCGCCTGTAAGGCTGCCGCAACTTCTCCGGCCACAATATCAGCATTAATATTATAAGTCTCTCCCGCATCGCCTATTCCTGTGGGCGCGATTACTGGAATAAACGCATTCTGGCTTAAAGATACAATTAATTCCGAGTTGATAGTTTTTACTCTTCCCACCAGGCCTATATCGATAATTTCCGGCGGCGTGTTCTTTACTTTTTCTTCGCTTAAATAATATTTTTCCGCCTTGATCAGGTTACCGTCCTTACCGCTCAATCCCACGGCATTGCCGCCATGCCGGTTAATCAAACCAACTATTTCTTGATTGACCATCCCGACCAAAACCATCTCGACAATATTCATCGTCTCTTCATCCGTTACACGCATTCCCTGGATGAATTTTGATTCTTTGCCGAGCTTTTTGAGCAATGTCCCTATTTGCGGACCGCCGCCATGAACAACAACCGGATTAATACCGATATATTTCATCATGACTATGTCCTGGGCGAACTTGTCTTTTAATTCATCATCAACCATGGCATGACCGCCGTATTTAATGACAATGGTTTTATTATAAAACCGTTTGATGTAAGGCAGGGCTTCGATCAGTATCTCCGCCCTTTCCATCGAACTTTGAATATGTTCCATTTTTCACTCCAATTACAAAATGTACCGGCTTAGATCTTCATCTTCTACGATATCATCGAGTTTTTCCTGTACGTATTTTGCGTCAATCTTTATTTCTTTTTCTTTCATGTCCGGCGCTTCAAAAGATATTTCATCCAATAATGTTTCCATGATTGTATAGAGCCTTCGAGCGCCTATATCTTCCGTTCTTTCATTGACGACTGTTGCCACTTGAGCAATTTCGGCCACGGCATCCTCGGTAAACATTATTTTAATGCCTTCCGTCGCCATCATTTCCGTATATTGCTTGACAAGCGCGTTGTTCGGTTCCGTTAAAATACGAATGAATTCTTCTTTGCCCAATGAATCCAGCTCCACCCGAATGGGGAAACGTCCCTGGAGTTCCGGAATTAAATCGGAAGGTTTGGATGAGCTAAACGCGCCTGCCGCGATAAAAAGTATGTGGTCCGTTTTTACCATTCCATAACGGGTATTGACGTTGGAACCTTCAACTATCGGCAGCAAATCTCTCTGGACACCTTCGCGCGAGACATCAGGACCGTGTGACGTGTCACTGCCAACAATTTTGTCAATTTCATCAAGAAATATTATTCCCGATTGCTCTACCCTTTCCACAGCAGTTTTAGTCACCTTTTCCATATCAATCAGCTTTTGTGCTTCTTCTCCCGCCAAAATTTCCAACGCTTCCGGGACTTTGACTGTTCTTTTTTTCTTTTTCTGCGGCATCATATTGCCTAGCATATCTTTAATGTTGAGCCCCATATCCTCCATGCCCGCGGCAGAAAATATTTCAATCATCGGGCCGCTTCTTGGTTCGGCAACTTCCAATTCTACAACTCTGTTGTTGAGCTTTCCGTCTTTGAGTTGTTTGCGCAACTTTTCTCGAGTTGCATCGTATTTCTGCGGTTGCTCCAAAACAAGCTCGGCATTTTCGTTATTACCAGAACCATCGAGCATTTCGCTTGCTTTCATTTCCGTAAGTCTCGGCGGCAGCAAAATATCAAGCAATCGTTCTTCCGCGATCTCGGCCGCTTTGGTTCGTACATTTTCCTGTTCTTCGGATTTGGCCATATTCACGCTGAGCTCAACTAAATCGCGAACCATCGATTCCACGTCTCGTCCAACATAGCCAACTTCAGTAAATTTGGAAGCTTCAACTTTCAGAAAAGGTGAATTATCCAGTTTAGCCAATCTGCGGGCTATTTCCGTTTTACCAACACCTGTCGGTCCGATCATGATAATATTTTTCGGCGATATTTCATCGGCAAGTTCCCGAGGCACATTTTGCCTGCGCCATCTGTTACGAAGCGCGATGGCTACAGCTCTTTTCGCGTCACCCTGCCCGATTATATGCCTGTCTAATTTTGCGACTATTTCGCGGGGTGTTAACCCAGTACTTATCATATTTTAATCCTATTCCTTACCTTTGCCTTTTTTCGTTTCTTTTGCTTTATCTGCAGCGACTTCAATTTCTTCCATTGTTACATGATTATTAGTGTAAATACAAATATCCGCCGCGATTTTCATGGCTTCCTTGGCAATTTCTGTTGATGACAAAGCGCTGTGACGCACCAGCGCTCGTGCCGCCGCCTGCGCGTAAGGCCCACCGGAACCTATGGCCATGACATCATCATCGGATTCAATTACATCACCATTACCGGAAATAATCAGTGAGTGATCCCGGCTTACCGCGATCATCAATGCCTCCAGGTGCCTAAGTACGCGATCGGTACGCCAATCTTTGGTCAGTTCTACTGCCGCTCGCAGTAAATTGCCGTTATATTGTTCCAGCTTCTGATCAAAGCGATCAAACAGGGTAAAGGCATCGGCTGTAGCGCCGGCAAAACCGACAATGACTTCGTCATTATAAAGCCTGCGTACCTTACGCGCTCCATGTTTCAGAATTGTCGTATCCAATGTAACCTGACCATCACCGGCTACCGTTATTTTACCATTATGCTTTACGGCCAATATTGTGGTGCTTCTTATCGTCATTTCTTCTCCTTTAAATTCTGGTTCCCGTGTCGCGCTTCGCTTGCACGGGATAAATTCGACTAAGGGTTTTTACTGCGGCCTCGCCTTGTGAAAACCCAGTCTCATTTACTTTTAGCACGCGGATGGGCTTTGTCGTAAACTTCCATCATCCGATTAATATTCACCGCCGTATATTTCTGTGTCGTGGAAAGGCTCTCGTGCCCCAGCAATTCCTGAATCGACCGCAAATCCGCTCCGGCATTTAAAAGATGTGTGGCAAAAGTATGACGTAGCGCGTGAGGACTTATCTTGCGTCCTATACCGCTTTTCACTGTCATTGCGTCAACTATCCGGGCAATGCTTCTTGCCGTTATTCTTTTCCCCCGCGCATTTAAAAACAGAGGATTCTTAAAGAGATCATCATCACACTTTTTTCTGACCTCTGTGGTCTCCTTTAAATACTCGTCAATCGCTTGCAGAGCCTGCATACCTACCGGAACTATTCTTTCTTTTTTCCCTTTTCCGCGTAATTTAACCAGCGCCTGTCTAAAATCAAGGTCTGTTACGTTAAGTCCGGCAAGTTCGCTTAAACGCAATCCGGAAGAATAAAATAATTCCAGCATGGCGGAATCGCGTAAACCTGAAACCGAATGGTCACCCTGATCTCCCAAAAGTTTAAACGTCTCGTCCACCGAAAGAAAAGTAGGCATATATTTTTCTATTTTCGGCGTCTGGACCATTTCTGCCGGATTATTTTTAACTTTTCCGGCACGCAGCAAATACTTATAAAATGACCTAAGTGAAGATACCTTGCGATTCACTGTAACTTTTTTTACTTTTTCCCGGTATAGATGGCTCAAATATGAACGGATAGTTTCCGGTTCAACATTAATTATGGCATCGTCTTTTTTTGTTATATCACTTTCTTGCAGAAAATTGTTGAATTCTTCAACGTCAGCCATATAAGCTTTTAGTGTATGTTCAGAAACATTTCGCTGCACTTCCAGATAAATTTGAAAATCCGCAATAAGGTTATCCATATACTCTACACCAGATAGTTATCAGACATAAATATAGTCCCATTTAGCTTCTCTTCTGAAACTTGGGACTCAAATCCCCATTCCGTCGTAGATGCCCCCATGGTGACCTTTAGGTTATTCAGGGTACTCCGCTCAGGGGATAATTCGTCCTGCAAGTTTCAGCGCGCTTCACTTGAGGTGTCATTTATCCCCATTCGCTTCGCTCAGGGGATAATTCGACTAACGCTTCAAATTTCGTTGCACTCATTTTCAGCGAGTCTCATTACATCTTATATTTACCGAAATCTTCGGCGGAAAGATTTTCCAAAAATTCCTTGATCTTTTCTTCTTTCAGCTTGTCCAAATCACCGATCTTAATACCGAAATCAACACTGCGCGCTTTTTCAATAACGCTTTCTTCAACAAAAATGGGAACATTAGCCCTCAGTGCCACAGCAATGGCATCACTGGGACGGGCATCAACAGTAAAATTATGCCCTTCCCTGCTTAAATAAATATTGGCAAAAAAAGTATTATTACGAATATCAATTATCTCCACCCGGCTTACCGCTACATTGAGAATTTTAAAGCAATCATTAAATAAATCATGGGTCATCGGCCGGGAAAAAACTATCTTTTCGAGTTCCGTTGCAATGGCGCTTGCTTCAAAAAGCCCGATCCAAATCGGTATAGCCTTAGTTTCCTGCAAGTCTTTCAATATCACTATGGGTGTATTGGTAACAGGATCGATAGTCAATCCGGAAACTCTCATTTCAATTAACATTCCCCACCTCCTCCATCAATTTGCCACGCAGTGAATGCAAATAGGCTTTGATAATTTTTACATCAACCAATTTACCAACCAATTCCTGATTTCCATTAAAGTTTACAATTTTCCAGGAACCGGCGCGACCCATCAGCTCATTTTCAGAATTTTTGCTTTTTCCCTCTATTAACAATTCCTGTTTACTTCCTTCCAGCGCTATATTCTTTTCCAATGTATGCACATCCTGCAGCGCCTGCAATTGCTCTAAGCGCCTCTGTTTCTCAACATCTTCGATTTTTCCTTCCAGTCTTTCAGCCGCCGTTCCTTTTCTTTCCGAATACTTGAATGAAAACGTTGAATCAAACCTGATTTTTTCCATCATGTCAATGGTTTCTTGATAATCATTTTGTGTTTCTCCCGGAAATCCAATGATAATGTCCGAAGTAATACTAATTTGGGGGTTCAATTGACGCAAATGATCAACTTTTTTCATGTATTCTTCCACTGTATAGCCTCTGTTCATTAACGCCAATATCCGGTTTGATCCTGACTGTATCGGAAGATGAATATGTTCACACAATTTCCCCTCTTCGGCAAAACAATTTATTAACTCCTCCGAAAGATCACGGGGATGTGATGTCATAAATCGAATTCTTTCGATACCGGTAATTTTGCCGATTTTTTTAATCAAAGCCGTAAAATTCAATCCATTGCCCAAAGTCTTGCCATAGGAATTAACATTTTGTCCCAGAAGCGTGACTTCCCTGATACCGCAGTCAGCAAGTTTTCTGATCTCTTCGATGATCTCATCAGGCGGCCTGCTTATTTCCGGACCGCGCAGATAAGGGACAACACAGTAGGCACAAAAGTTATTACATCCCTGCATGATCGTGACAAATGCGACCACGGAACCGTTTACCGGCGGCACATAAATCCCAATCGAGTTAAGCGATTTATGAAAATCAACATTGGTAATTTTTTCTCGTTTCTTTTCAACAGAGGCAATCATCTCCGGAAGTCGATGAATATTGTGCGTACCGAAAACGAAATCCAGATGCGCGACTCTTTTATGAAATTTTGTTCCCAAATGCTGCGCGAGACATCCGCCCACACCAATAATCAATTCCGGATTTTGTTCTTTTAATTTGCCTATCCTTCCCAGTACACTATAAACCTTATGCGCCGCTTTCTCCCTGATGGAACAAGTGTTGAGCAGGATCAAATCGGCTAGTTTTAAGTTATCGGTCATTTTATAGCCACCCTGAGCAAGCAGAGCCGCCATTTGTTCGGAATCATGAACGTTCATCTGACAACCGAATGTTTGTATATACAAGTATTTATTTTTCATCTCATTCTCTTGTAGCAAGCTGCATTCAAAAGGATACCGAGGCGGCAAGGAGGAGGCTCCGAGGCGTATATGAATATACGTTGAGGAAACCGACGACATAGCCAACAAAGGTAGCCGAATGAAGGCCGGCTTGCTATTGTTAAATTTGCGGATAGCCTTAATATTTCAATATAAGTTAGTCAATAAGATTTTATGACAAGTTCGTATGAATTTGTTATTGCCGGTACATGATATTACTGAGATTCCCAAATTCTTCGATGGAAAGAGTCTCGCCCCTTCTTTTGCCGTCAATACCGGCTGCGTCCAATGCCGATTTTAAGTCAGCCTCCGACAATTTTTCCAACAATTTTGATTTCTTCAAATTATTGATTAACATTTTCCGGCGCTGAGCAAACGCGGCCTTTACCAGACCTGTAAAAAATCCTTCATCCATCAAAGGAACAAATGGTTTTTCCCGAAAAGAGCCCTTGATCATAGATGATTCAACTTTTGGCTGCGGATAAAAGCAAGTCGCAGACACATCAAATATTTTCTCAACAGACGCGAACATTTGCAGAATCACGGAAGGTACACCATAAATCTTGTTATTGGGGACGGATACCAGGCGTTGCACAATTTCCTTTTGCAACATCAGCATAAAATCGCTGATGACCGGGCGGAAGGATATTAATCGGAAAATCAAGGGACTCGATATATTATAGGGGACATTACCTATTATTTTAATTTTGGAATTATGCGTTTCCGCTACTGAATTAAAATCAAATTTTAGTATGTCCCCGGAGTGAACTTCAACATTATCAAAACCTTCCAGATTGTCTTTTAATACCTCAACCAGATTCCGGTCTATTTCGACAGCGATAACTTTTTTTGCTTTCCTGGCAATACTCTCTGTCAATACGCCGATACCGGCACCTATTTCAACTACGATATCATCGCCAGAAATATTTGCCGCATCGGCAATTCTATTAATGATATTAATATCGATAAGAAAAGACTGGCCTAATTTTTTATTAGGTTTGATGCCATATTGGTTAAGAATTTCTTTGGGTGTGGTCATATTTTTTATAGATTTACGACCAGTGGCCAGCGCGATATCGCATTTAGATCCAGAGAGTCACGACGGCCGCTTTTCAACATAATTTCGCCGATTGCCGCAATCATGGCCGCGTTATCCGTGCATAAAATTACCTGCGGAATGAACAAGTCAATTTTGTTCTTTGCTGCAACCTCGGCAAACTTTTCGCGCAATCTGCCGTTTGCCGCTACTCCACCACAAACAACTACTTGCCGAATATCATTATCCCGCACTGACCGCATAGTCTTTTCCACAAGAACATCGACTATTGCTTCCTGATAGCTTGCCGCTATATCCGGTAATTCCTCGGCACTGAAATCCCGACCACGTTTTTTGAGCATTGTCAGCAAAGAAGTTTTCAAACCGCTGAAGCTGAAATCGGGAGAATCTTTCATTGCGCGGGGGAAAGCTACCGCCTGTGGATTACCGCCCTTGGCGATCTTATCAATCACTACACCACCCGGGTATCCCAGATTAAGAAGCTTTGCCGCTTTATCGAATGCTTCCCCGGCAGCGTCATCTCGTGTCTGGCCTAGCAATCGGAAATCATGATAATTCAAAACCTGATAAATATTAGTATGTCCGCCCGAAACAACCAAAGCCGCGAAAGGAAATTGAGGCACTTTATCGGCAAGAAACGCGGCGGTAATGTGCCCTTCGAGATGATTAACACCAACAAAAGGAATATCGAGCGCGTAGGCAAGCGCTTTGGCCGTGGCCAAACCGATAAGAAGCGATCCTATTAATCCCGGACCACGGGTTACTGCAATCCCTTCAATTTCTTTAAGCGCCACACCGGCATCGGACAAAGCCTGCTCAATAACAGGATTGATCGCTTCGATATGCTTTCGTGAAGCAATTTCCGGAACAACACCGCCGTATTTGCTATGCGTCTTGATTTGAGATGCAATTACGTTGGAGAGCATTTTACCGTTCTTAACAACTGCCGCGGCTGTTTCATCACATGATGATTCAATTCCAAGAACTAACATTACATCCTTTTTCCTGATTTAATTTTCTCTTTGCTAAAAAAGAATAATCTCTATATAAAAGCAATGACGATTTGTAAACAAACTTTTGTTCGCAAACATTGAATTGGGAAACCGCAATGGAATTTAAAACAGATTTCTTAATTTTAGGCAGTGGGATCGCGGGCTTAAGCCTGGCTATCAAGGCATCGGCACTGGGTAGCGTCGCCATAGTAACCAAAAAAGAAAAAACAGAATCAAACACCAACTACGCCCAAGGCGGAATCGCCGCTGTGACCGATCAGACCGATAGTTTTGATGATCATATTCAGGATACCCTGATTTGTGGCGCCGGTCTTTGTAAAAAGGACGTGGTCGATTTTGTTGTAAGAGAAGCGCCGCCAAGAATTCAGGAGCTCATTGACTGGGGTGTGAACTTCACTAAATCCGAAACCCCTCCTCACCTTTATGATTTGGGTCAGGAAGGAGGACATCACCGCAGGCGTGTTTTGCATGCCAAAGACCTCACCGGCCGTGAAATCGAACGGGCGCTCAATGATCAAGTTTCTGCCTTGAAAAATGTTCGAATTTATGAAAACCATATCGGCATTGATTTGATCATCAAAAAGGACAAATCAGGGAAACAGGTAACCTGTCAGGGCGCTTACGTTCTGGATATAAACAATAAAGAGATTCATACTTATCGCGCGAAATACACAATTTTATCCACCGGAGGCGCGGGCAAAGTATATCTAATTACAACAAATCCCGATATCGCAACAGGTGATGGAATAGCCATGGCTTACCGCGCCGGCGCTAAAATCGCCAATATGGAATTCATCCAGTTTCATCCGACATGCCTTTATCATCCGGACGCCAAAGCATTTCTCATCAGTGAAGCTGTCCGCGGTGAAGGGGGCATTCTGAGATTAAAAAACGGAGCGACATTCATGGAAAAATATCACCCCATGAAAAGCCTCGCCCCGAGAGATATTGTCGCCAAAGCAATTGACACGGAAATAAAGCAATCGGGGGATGAATACGTACTTCTTGACATAACCCACCGTGAACGCGATTTTCTTATTAACCGCTTTCCCAATATTTACAACAAATGCCTTGAGCATGGCATTGATATAACGTCTGACCCGATACCTATCGTTCCTGCCGCTCATTATATCTGTGGCGGTGTTGATGTTGACGATTTTGGCAGAACATCCATCGCCAATCTTTTTGCCTGCGGTGAAGTATCCTGCACCGGATTGCATGGAGCAAACCGACTGGCGAGCAACTCCTTACTGGAAGCAGTTGTTTACTCCCATCGAGTCTATACTGAGATTTCCCGGCACTATGATGAAATGAAACAAAGTGAGGATAACATTCCCCCGTGGGATGCAAGCGGAACTACGGAAAGCGACGATAGCATTGTCGTCACGCACAACTGGGATGAAATAAGAAGATGTATGTGGAATTATGTGGGCATCGTCCGGTCGGATAAAAGATTGGAAAGAGCGGCACGCAGAATAGATCTTATCCAAAAAGAGATTCATGAATATTATTGGAACTTCAAACTCACCAAAGATCTTATCGAACTGCGCAATATAACAACAGTTGCCAAACTGATTGTCCGCAGCGCAAGCCTCAGGAAAGAAAGCCGTGGTTTACACTACAATATAGATTACCCCGATACATTGGATGATTTCAATAAAGACACAATTATTGTTAGAGATTGAATCCACTTTTATCTTTTATCTCCAAACACCCGGTTAAAGACAAAATCTAAATTTTTTAAAAAATTATTCACATTAAAAATTGCCGCCAATTCCTTTTTAGACAGATATTTAGTTACTGTAGAATCCGCCTCCAGCAAATCCCGGAATTCCAAACCTTCCTGCCAGGATTTCATCGCGTTATTCTGAACGATGGCATATGCGTCTTCTCTGGTGGTGCCTTTTTCAATGAGTGATATCAGCACTATTTGCGAAAAAATAACACCGTGGGTCATATTCAGATTTTGGATCATTCTTTCCGGATATATCACCAGTTTATCCATCATATTTTTAAATCGAGACAACATAAAATCAAGAACAATTGTGGCATCCGGCCCAATGACGCGCTCCGCGGAAGAATGGCTGATGTCCCTTTCATGCCAGAGTGGAATGTCTTCAAGCGCGGCAACCGCGTAGGAGCGCACAAGCCTCGCCAATCCGGAGATATTTTCCGAGAGAATTGGATTACGTTTATGCGGCATGGCTGAAGATCCTTTTTGACCGGGCGAAAAATATTCTTCAGCTTCTCTAACCTCTGTCCTTTGAAGAAGCCTGATCTCCTGAGCGAACTTATCGAGTGAAGACGCAATAATCGCGAGTGTTGTAAAGAATTCCGCGTGCCGGTCGCGCTGAATAATTTGTGAAGAAACAGGTGCCGCGTGCAATCCGAGCTTACCGCAAACATATTCTTCGACAGATGGATCAACAAAAGAAAAGGTGCCGACAGCGCCGGATATTTTCCCATAGCTTACAGATTCTTTAGCCTGAACGAGACGCTGCCGATTGCGCTGCATTTCCTGATACCACAAGGCCATTTTCAGACCGAAAGTGATCGGTTCCGCATGAATTCCATGCGAGCGACCAATCATTATAGTATTTTTATTTTCTAAAGCTCTCCTTTTTAAAACTTCCAATAACTGATCAATATCGCCCAGCAATATTTCAGCCGATTCTTTTAATTGAACGGCAAGCGCGGTATCGAGCACATCGGAAGAAGTCAAACCCATGTGAATGAAACGTCCGTCTTCACCGACTTTTTCCGTAAGCGATGTTAAAAAAGCGATTACATCATGCTTTGTAGTCTTTTCGATCTCATCAATACGCGCTACATTTATCGCAACATTTGCCTTAATATTCTTCAGCGCAGTTTCGGGTATTTTGCCCAGCTTAGCCATAGCCTCACAAGCTAAAATTTCTACATCCAGCCATTTCTTATATCTGTTCTCCGGGCTCCAAATCTTTGACATTATCTCGCGGGAATATCTCGTTATCACGTTTTTCTCCTTTAATTATTTAACTCTACCCGGCGGTCTTGATTTTGCCAACCACTGATAATTGATATTATTACGACTTCTATCAATGAGTCAAGAATTAATATGAAATTATATGGATCTTCTCAAATCATTCTTGAAATATCCGTTTTTAAATGCTAGAAACGCCATGCCGTAAATATTTGCGGCATTAAAAAAGGAGATAAATATGCGAAAAACTTTCCAATATATACTTTGTTTGCTGATTATTCTGCTTGCCACCGGTTCACTGTGGGCGAAGGATAAATACACGGTCACCATTTTACCTTTTACACTCAATAGCGCGGATAATATTGATTATGTGAAAAAAGGGATCTCAGAAATGCTCACCACGCGAATATCGGTTCCTGACAAAATCGAAGTGACCGATAAAGATGCTGTTGCCGCCGAAATAAAAAAATCTAAAATAAAAGAAATAACATTAGTTGACGCTCATAACCTGGGGAAAAAATTAAAGTCTGATTATATAGTCTGGGGTAGCATAACAAAAATTGGCAATTCTTTGAGTATTGACGGGAAATTGATTGATATTGTCGCCTCTAAATCGGACATTGGCATCTTCACTCAATCACAAAATCTTGATGAAATAATGCCCAAAATTAACGATTTTTCTCAAAGGATCGTGCAGCATATTCTCGGCACATCATCAACGCAGGCAGCGCCCGCGGTTGCCGCTACCGGACCTTTCAGGCCAATCGCACCGGGCATTTCCCGCGAAACACAGATAATTGCCGGCATGAAAGCAGGCGGTAAAAAAGGGACTTTAACCTCGGCAATCAATCCCGATTTTATTAACGCGCCGGATCCTTTCAATCGCCTGGGATTTTGGATGAGCCAGAAATTACCCACGGAATTTAAGGGCATGGACGTAGGCGACGTAAATGGTGATGGCTTGAACGAAATAGTAGTTATCGACTCTAATAATATCTATATATATCAAAAAACTGACAAAGAGCTAAAATTACTGGAAAAAATAAAAGGCAAATCTTACGATAATTATCTAGCTATAGATGTTGCGGACATTAATAAAACCGGGATAAAGCAAATAATTGTGACGTGTCTCAACGAGACAACGGTTAATTCCTTTGTTCTGCAATTTAAAGATGGCAAATATGTTACTATTGCCTCTGATATTCACTGGTTTTTACGAGTACTGGAAACGAAGTCGGGCATTCCTTTATTATTAGGACAAGGATATGGTTTTGATAAACCATTTGATACGCAAATTTATGAAATTGTATGGAGAGGCGGTAAATATGTTGATGATCATAAGATGAAGATACCGTTGGGCCTGTCTATCTACGGCATTGCTATTGATGATTTGGGCACCGGTGGTAGTGAAAAAATAATCTCCCTCAATGAGCTTGATTATTTGTGCATCTTTGAAAAAACAAATAAACCTTTATCCAGAATTTTTACTTTTGGCTTTAAAAATGATGACTTGATCTGGACAAGCGATGACTATTTTGGTGGCAGCAACAACTACTTCGAAAATATAAATAAAACAAGGCCTGAAGAAAATGAAAAAAGCGCCTATGTCAATTTACGCATCAATACTTTTGATACAAACAATGATGGGAAAAAAGAGATTATTATTGTGAAAAATTTATCTTCCGTCGCCCGCGTGCTTAAACATATGAAACTTTTTACTTCCAGCGAAATCTATAATCTGGAATGGGACGGCATGGGTATGGCGGAAAACTGGCGCACAAAAAAAATTAACGGCTACGTAGCCGATTATTGCATTAAAGATATAGACAATGACGGCAAACCGGAAATTGTACTGGCATTGGTTCTGTCTGTCGGTACTTCTGTGCGGGATAAAAGTGCAATTGTTGTTTATCGGCTGGATACCGGCGCTGCTCAATAAGTCATTGACAAAATTTGTGCTCGCAGATATATCGTCGCACGGATCAAGTTTGGCAGTATCATGTATTACAATAGCGGCGGTGTAGCTCAGCTGGTTAGAGCATACGGCTCATATCCGTAGTGTCCCCTGTTCAAATCAGGGCAC
>Ga0247842_10006559_pt1 | contig 13100 bp, 11 predicted proteins | sample LaCruzMarch2015__3_FD_192411 | JGI IMG/M metagenome (GOLD analysis project Ga0247842, IMG submission 192411) | Freshwater microbial communities from meromictic Lake La Cruz, Castile-La Mancha, Spain - LaCruzMarch2015_19m | ecosystem: Environmental > Aquatic > Freshwater > Lake | place: Spain...
TAAGGTTACTAAGACTTGGATTACCCCTTGGATGAAAGTTTGGATTTTAGACACATCAGCTGATGCCGCTAAAACCGGGGAAGCGAGAAGAAGGAAAGAGACAAATGCACTGGAAAAAATCATTAATTTTTTCATACGAGTCACCTTATTAAACTGATAAAAGTGGCAGGTATAAAAAATCGTTTTTATGACTGTAAAAGATACAGTTTTTTATACAACTTTATAGTTAATAAGGTTATAACAAAAGTTTTGAAGGAAATCAAACACTTGTTTTATGACTTTGGAAATTTTTCAGACAATCAAATTTTTACTCTTAGAGTGGTGCTATCACACTGCATTTGGCTATTTAATACTCCCCAATATCGCCATCAATTTTTCCTCATAACCAGTTTCTGGTTTAATATCACTTTTAGTAAAAAACATTTGAAAAATAATTAGTTTATTACCCTTATTAAAATAAACAAAATTGCCGACACGGGTAAAATCAACATTATTTACTCTAATTCCTTCTGGTTTCAAATCGGTACTATCATTAAATTGATTAAAAGAATATTTTTCATCGTAACAAATATAGGAGAAAATCGATTTTTTATTATTTTCATCAAACACCGCTTGGGCTAGGGGAATTTGAGGTAATGGCAGTTTTGTTGATGATTTTTGCCAATTACTGGGTATTTTAAAAGATAAACTACAAATTTTATCTTGATAAATACCATCCTTACCAACAACAGTAGTCGTATTATTCAAAGAGAGATTGGTGTTGCTAAACGATTTTTTTCTGTTTTTATTTAAAGACAAAATGATAATTATCAATAAAATTAATCCACAAATAATAGAAACACCCACAACTATAAACTTCAAATCATTCTTATCTTTTTTATCCATCTTTAATTGTAATTATAATATATATACAATTAATAATTGGTCTTAGGTTATACGCTTTTCTACGGGGTGCGAATTGGAACAACAGCACGAACGCTGGGGTTTTCACACTCAATTTGAACAATACTCCGGGTAACTCGGGAAACAACAACATTGGGTTCCGTTGCGTGGTATCTCTGCAGTAAATATTGTGGTCAGATCTTTAAGAATTTTTAATTCTAAGCCGTGCCAAAAAATAATTACCAGCCTAAAACCAGGCGTTCTTTATGAACCCAAAGACTTTTAATAGGGAAGCTTTATGCTTCCCTATTAATATCTATATAATTAATGTTTAATCAAATAACTAGCTATGAAAATTTTTTAAAAGCCTATTTTAAAACCAGAAAATGTCGCCGATTTAAACCCAATTTCCAAAGAATGGAAATCAATTATGAGTCTGTTTTGTCCCAACTTCAATGGAAATTAAAAAATCATCTCTATTATCCTAAACCCTATACTAAGTTTATTGTTTTTGAACCTAAAAAAAGAAAAGTTGCTGCACCTAATTGTCAAGATCGAATTGTCCATCACGCCATCATTAATATTATTGAACCCTTATTTGAGGAAATTTTTATTAATCGCTCTTATGCTTGCCGAAAAGATAAAGGAGGATTTGCGGTTAAATCTGAATTGGCAACTGTTTATCAAAAGATTTTCCAAAAACACCCTAAATTCTATGCTCTAAAATGTGATATCAAATCTTACTTTGCTAATGTCGATCACCAAATTTTAATCCTACTCCTAAAAAGAACGATCAAATGCCAAGAAACTATAAATTTGCTCAAAAAAGTTATTGATTCCTATCATGAAACGCCTAATGTTGGTATTCCAATTGGCAACTTAACCAGTCAATTGTTTGCTAATATTTACCTTCATCCGCTTGATACTTTTGTCACCAAAATAGTTGGTGAAAAAAACTATTTCCGCTATATGGATGATTTTTTAATTTTATCTCCCGACAAAGATTATCTTATTAATTTAAGGGTTTTAATTAGGGGGTTTTTAAAATATTACCTAAAATTAGATTATCACCCTAAAAAAAATAATATCTTTCGAGCCGATAAGGGTGTTGATTTTGTCGGTTATCTTTTTAAACCAAATTCTATCACTCTGCGTAAAAAAACTGTCAGGAAATTTAAAAAGAGACACAAGAGAAGACTAAAATTACTCAAACAATTAATTAATCAAAATCAACTTGAAGATGCCCAAATTCTCCAAAAGAAACTATTGTCTTCTAAAAATTCCCTCCGGGGATTTTTAGAAGGTACCGACTATCTAATTACCTCAAGTGGCCCTATTAAAATTAATGGCATAACCATGCCTAAGGAACTTTAATCAAACACACTATCTATTTGACAGTTGTTAGGTTTTAATCATATAATCATTACATCTATTAAAAGATGTAAGGTATATGAAAATCGGAAAATTAATCCAACAGTCTACGGGCTATAAGGCGTTTATCCCTAATAAATTTCCTCCTAAAGAGCAAATTATCTTGAGTAATAAAACTCAGCAACTTCATGCTAAAGCTGTCTTGATGCTAGGTAAACTAGATGGAATTACTCAATTACTTCCAGATCTTGATTTTTTTATTTTTATGTATATTCGTAAAGAAGCTACCAGATCAAGTGAAATTGAAGGAACAAAAGCTACTATAGTTGATGTTCTTAAAAGTGAAGCTGAAATAGAAAATGGTAAATTCCCCAAAGATGTTGAACGAATTATTCACTATATTATGGCAATGGAGTATGGTTTGAAAAGGCTTGAGACATTACCTTTATCATTAAGATTTATTCGTGAAATCCATAAAGTTTTAATCGAAAAAACTGTAGATGCCTTAGGAAAAACTCCAGGAGAGTTTCGAACATCACAAAATTGGATTGGTGGAGGTTCTCCTGGTACGGCCAAATTTGTTCCACCAACTCCTTTGGAAATGCACAGGTGTCTTAACGATCTGGAAAAGTTTTTATATACAAAAGATGAATATCCTCCACTTATTAAAGCGGCACTTGTTCACGCCCAATTTGAAACAATCCATCCTTTTCTTGATGGTAACGGCAGAGCTGGCAGATTACTTACGACTTTTTATCTGTGTAAATTGGGAATTTTAGAGAGACCAGTTTTATATCTTTCTGAGTACTTTTTAAACAATCAAAAAGCATATTATGATTCTTTGCAAGAATATCAGCAAGAAAATGCTGATGTATCAATCTGGCTTAATTTTTTCTTAGATGGTGTGGCAATTATTGCAACGGAGGCCATAGAAACATCTAAAAAAATAAATATTTTAAGGCAAAAAGATGTGGTTAAAATTCAGTCATTAGGAAGACGGGCTAAAAATGGGGTAATAGTGTTGGAAAATTTATATAAGTTACCAATTGTTAGTGTTAAAAAAGTTGAGGAATGGACTCAACTTTCTCGTCCTCAAGCAAACGATTTGGTAAAGAAATTAGTTGAGTTGGAAATACTTGAACAAAGAGATAAAGATGTAGAGTATGGACGGGAGTTTTGGTATAAAAACTATCTGAATTTGTTTATTAGTAAAAAAGAGGCTAGGGATTCAGAAATTTAGAGGTTTCTTTTTTTAGCGATTAAATAAAGATATAGTTAGCGATGAGGATTTTTTGTTATACTAATTTATGTATTTATTAGTAGCTTTGTTATTTTGGCTTTTTTCATTTCGGCCGGTAATGGCACAATACGCTATTTGGGATGCTCCGGTGGTGCATTATTCTTTTGAAGAAATGGCGGATGGTAATATTAATATTAAGGATAAGATGGGTAATAATAATGCGACTACTTATGATAGTGGCACTTCCATACCCACTATAGGAGTAGGTAAATATGGTCGGGGTTTGAAATTTAATGGCAGTAGTAATTATGCGATGGCGCCAGATAGTGCTGAATTTTCTCAAACTGGAAGTTTTTCGGTTGAAGCTTGGGTTAAAATTACTTCCATTGGTTCGACTGGAAGTTTTCAAACGATACTAAGTAAATGGGACGAGACAACGGATCAACGGACTTTTCGGTTAACAATTAACACGGATACTGATAATCGGGCTTGGTCACAGTTTCAAGTATCGACTGACGGAACGGCGGGTAATATTAAAACGGTGATAGGGCAAACACAAATATTACCTAATCAGTGGTATTTATTTCAAGGATACTACAACGCCAGTTTAGGAACTATTTATATTTATGTTAACGGAATAAGGGAAAATGTGACAGCCAGTGTAGGTAGTTCTTTAACAAATACTACTTCTAATTTTTATTTAGCCACTACTAAAACTGGAGCCTCTACTTATACTTCATTTTTAAATGGAACAATTGATGAAGTGAGATTAATAACTGGTACAAGAAATGACGGTTCCCTAGCCTATTCACAGGAAAGAGGTAAACCAGTAGTAAAATTGGATTTTGATGATGGTTCAGGATATCAAACCATGAATAGAGCTCCAAATTATTCTAGAGTGGCTTTAATTAATTTTTCTGGTAATAGTCAGTGGATTACTGGAGTGAAAAATTATGGTTTACAACTAACGAGTGCCAGCAGTCAGTATGTTGATTTGGGTAATAGTTCTAAATTTCAGCTAGGTGGTTCCGTTACCTTATCAACTTGGATTTATGTGACAGCACTTGGAAATTATGCACTTATTTCTCAACCAAATACTGGTGGTTATACTTTTCAAATGACTAGTGGTGGCGAGTTAACTTTTGGCAGTTTGGGTGGAACAATGGTGACTAGTAGTGGGGCTGGTATTCCAACTAACACTTGGACACATGTAGCCGTCTCTTACGATGGAGCTAATGCTTATTTTTACAAAAATGCCCGTTTAATTTCTTCACCAGCTTTGGCATTGTGGTCGGTAACACCGGGGGCGGTTTTAGTGGGTAAAGCTGGTACAACTCCAAATTATTTTAACGGCAAAATTGATCAGGTAATGATTTATCCTTATAACAGGACTTTATTTGAAGTAGCGGCTGATTTTTCAGGTGGGGCAATAACTTTGGGTAAAAATTATTCACTTCAAGCTAATAATGCCCAGAGGGCTTGCCCGACTGGTTTTGTTCATGTGCCTGGAGATTCACTTTATGGTACCGGTGACTTTTGCGTGATGAAATATGATGCCAAGTGCGCCAGTACGGCTGATTTAACTACTGGTATTGCCCCTGCTCATGCTGATGCTTGTTCTGGTGAAAGCGGTGGCGATTATTATGGAACTTACAAAAACAATACGGCCGGTTGTTATTGTAGTAGCGCTAATAGTAAAAATATTGTGTCGGTCGCCTCTGGTTTTCCTATTGCCTATATTGCTCAAGATGATGGCACAGCCAATGACGCAAAAAGTTATTGCGAGGCCAATGGTTGGCACTTGATTACCAATAATGAATGGATGACGATAGCCAGAAATGCAGAAAAGTTGGGAAGTAATTGGTGTGATAGTAATGGTACTAATTGTGGCTTTACCCCTGGTCAAAGCGGTAAAAAACTAGCCTCAGGACATAATGATAATACCAATGAAGCAGCGGCTGGTGGTGATACTGGCAGTGCCATTATTGCCAGTACTGATGACAGTCAAGCTTGTTACGGGACAACAACTAATGGTTCAAACACTTGTGGTGGCACTGGATCTCAAAAACGAACTCTGACTCTTTCCAATGGTGAAGTGGTTTGGGATATGGCGGGAAATGTTTGGCAGTGGACTGATAATACAGTGTTAAGAAAAGATCAGCCGGATTCGGCGACTTCAGGAACTCCTGATGTTGGTTTTGGTTGGACTGACTTTTCCTCTGGTTCGACTACCAGAATTTTGGTTAACAATGGTCAGAGTGCTTCAATGGGGTACGACGTTGTTAGACCTTCTAATGCCACTTGGAATGCTAATCAGGGTGTAGGAAGAATTTATACTTATAGTGATGTTAACGATACTAATTCTACTGTTTGCGCTTTTCTGCGGGGTGCGCATTGGTGCTACAGCACGCACGCTGGGGTTTTCACACTCTATTTGCTCCATACTCCGGGGGACTCGGGATCATCAGCGTTGGGTTCCGTTGCGTGGTATCTCTGCAGTAATTTAGCGTAGCTATCTTTCTTAAAAATTAAAATCTTGGATTTATTTTGTAAAGCGCGAAGCGCTCCGAATAAAAAATTTATTTATCAATCTATGACCGACCATCTAATTATTTTTCAAAAACTTTATGATCTTTATTTATATACTCACAAAAGTGTTACAAAATTTCCCAAGTGCCAGCGATTTTTGATATCAAATAAATTATTGGAATCAAATTTGGAAATGTTTCGACTAACTATTGTGGCTAATTCAAAAAGTGACCGGAGAGAAGAGCAAAAACAAATTTCGGTGATACTTGATATTTTTAGAATTCATGTTCGATTATCAAAAGATCTAAATTTGTTATCGATCAAAAAATATAGTCATTTTATGGAATTAATTAATGAAATTGGTCGTTTATTAAATGCTTGGCAAAATTCGATTAAACAAAATCTTTAATATCCAAAATGAATAAATATGCTTTGAATCTTTTCAAAAGTTGGATTTATTGTTTATATATATAAGATTGCATAAGATTATATAAGATCTGTCAAGTAATTAATATCTAATTATTATCACTGTTTTCTTTTTAAGGGGTCTTACCCCTCATTTAGCAAGGGTTTCCGTTTCACTCCAATAAACTGCGCTACGCTTGCCCTTGCCAAATTTCACCCTGCTTTTTTAAAAACTTTTAATTTAGGGTAGGTAGGCACCTACCTAAATTTAAAAATTATAAAAAGGAGAAAAAATGAAACTTTTAACAAAAGAGTTGAGGGAAAGATTTAATAAAGTTGGTAGACAAGAAGAGATTAAGGATCCATTAGTTATTGCTAAGTTTTTTAATCCCACAGGAGTGGGGACTTGGTATGCCACTGAATATAATCAAGAGATAAAAATGTTTTTTGGTTATGTTTCCATCTTTGGGGATTGGAATGATGAATGGGGTTATTTTTCCTTAGTTGAATTAGAAAGTCTTAAAGGGCCCTTTGGTTTAGGGATTGAAAGAGATCTTTATTTCACTTCAAAACCATTTAGTCAGATTAATGAAATTTATAAAGGAGGACAACTATGATTAGAGTTCTACCAGTATTCAAAGGTTATACAGTTGATTTAAGACTTCAGGAATTTAGAAAAATAGAATCTAATAAATTACCTGAGTTTGTTCCATTGTTAAGTGATAAAGGACCCCGTCTGTTTTATGAATTTAAACAGACCAAAGAGGGTCAAAAAGAACTAGATCACTACTGGAAACGTGTATAAGGAGAAAATACCCCGGGATTAATTATCTTCCGGGGCTGTTTCCATCTCCTCAAGAGCACTAACCCATCTATTTGATGGTTTAATGGATAGATAAAAATCAATTTCTTCTTGATTTTTTTCAACCATAGTTCTCGGGATAAAAGATTGTAAATATTTTTTGATTAGGTCGTTGGGGCAGAGTATTAAAATTTTTGGGAAAGGATGACTGGTAACTTCTTGCCAAGTATTGGCGTCATAATATTCCAAGTATTGTTTAATCTTAGCTCGGATAACAAATCTGGGTGTTCCCTCATCAATAATTTCCAAAAAGTAACGTTTGATTTTTTTACCTTTCTTTGTGGCCACATAAGCATCCGGGTGATTAAGGGGTAAATATTCATGATTTAACAAATCAATCTTAGTATAAAAAAAGATCTTTTCAGCCTCAGAATATTTTTTAAGATTAAGATAAAAATCAGCTGATAATAAACAATGATTAATAAACTTTGGTAATCTTTTTCTTTCTCCATAAATTCTATCCAGCATTTTAGTATCTTTTTCCAGTTGATCAATTAAATAATTTTTACTTTTGCTTTTTAAATAATAGACTGCCGGTTTAATATTGTCACCAAATTTTTTTGAATAATTTCGTCCAATTATTTTTTCATCATAGAGATCTTTTAGCCAGATATTAATTTGACTTATTTTTTTATGATTAAGTAGTTTTTGTATTTGAGATCTATTTAAGAAACGAAAGCGATAGAGTAGTGTTATTATTTCCAGTTGTTTTTTAGTTAATTTGTTTTTTTCCATTTTTTTTTATTTTATTTATTCTAGAAACCTTCAAGAGAGTTTGTTTTATTCACTCTCTTACTTTAGTAAAAGTAAAGAGACTAAATTTAAAATTGATTATCCCTGAATACAGGATAAATATTAAAAATTTTTAATGTAGAGCGCTACACTAAAATCTCTTTTTTCTTGACTACCTTTTTTAATGGTTTTTTATCTGTTTTAATTTTGTTTTTGACCTTGATATTGGTTGTCTTTTTTATTTCTCTCTTGTAGACAATGGCATAATTTTTTCTTGAAGTCTCAATTAGTTTTTTAAGTCTGGCCTCGTCTCGATCCAAGACTATCGGAATAGTTTCTCCCGAAAATGGTTCTTCCGGTTCCACGGCTGATAGTTTCATGTAAAACCTAAATCTGGGGAGGTTACCAATATCTCCCTTTTTCACATAAGGGCTAAATTGAGCTAACATTAATTCTTCATCAACCGGACTGGCTGTTCTAAAACAAATGATGGTGCCGGTATTAGCTAAGATAACATTGACCATATTTCGATCATCTTGTTGAGCTGTTGATTGTTCAGCAATGGTTAGTCTTAATCCAAATTTTCGGCCACCTGATAATAATTTAGTAAACGATGAAGTGGCAAAATTTTGAAATTCATCCACAAATAAGTAGAAGGGTTTTCGGCTTGAGGCCGATGTCCTGACTCGTCTCATGAACGCTTGTTGTAATTTAGAAATGATTGTTGTTCCTAAAAGTTGGGAAGTATCCTCACCTAGTTTTCCTTCAGCTAAATTACAAATCAGAATTTTTCCGGAACTTAATATTTCATCAAAATTAATAGTGGAATGAGGTTGTTCCAACATTCTTTTAGCAGTGGGGGAGAAGAGGAATCGACCGATTTTAGCGGTTACTCCGGACACCATTTTAACTGCCTGGAAGCTTCCCGCTTTCTCAAACTCATTTAGCCAAAATTTCTTTAGATTTTCATCCTCTAAATTAGCAATAATCTTTTTTCGAAATAGAGGATCATTAAGCAGATCATAAACTGTAAAAATGGTAGCATCTTTAATTGTAAAGGCAGTATAAATAGTATTTCTTAGAATATATTCAATTCGATGGGAATCAGTATTTTCATTTTTGGAAAATATCCGTCTAAAAACGGAAATGACACTTTCACAAACTAACTCTTTTTCTTGTTCCAATTCGTCTTCGTCCAAATCGGGAGTGAGTTCCAGTAAATTGATACCAATGGGATGACGGATATCAAAGGGGTTTAAATAAATACAGTCATGGAAACGATTTTGAGGGACGGAATATAATAAATCTTCAGCTAAATCACCATGAGGATCAATCACGGCCACACCCCGACCTTTTTGAATATCATCTTTGGCCATGTGGAAGATAATGGTGGTTTTACCTGATCCGGTTTGACCGATGGCGTAAACATGACGAGAACGATCATCATCAGTTAAACCAATATCGCTGACCACATTGGCATATTTATTCTTACCAAATATCACATCAAAATTAGCATTGTTCTTAACTGAAATAGGCGAGGGTAATTCTTGACTATGAATAGTCACTATTCCTTCAGTTTTAGTGGTGGCATTATAAGGGAAATGGTAAAGATCACTTAGTTCTGAAATTGACAAAATCGGATTTGAATTAAAAAGAGAATTAATTGATAAAGACTTTTGTCTAAACTGTTTTATTTGTTTTTTAATATTTTGCCAAAAATAGTTTTTAGTAATCAGTGATTGATAAGGACTATTTAATTGTCCCAAGGAAGCTAAAAGGCCGTTGACTCTGGTTTTGTTTTCTTCATCCTTACGAGTGATTACTAATAGTCTAATGGAAGTTTCAAATAATGATCTGTCAATTTTATCTTTAATTATTTCCGATAATTCTTGTTCATAAGGGTTTAAAATTTCTTGAGGAGAATTGGGTGGTGTTTGAAAAATTGGTACTGACTTACCACTAGTGTCTATTATGGCCGGAATAATACTGATAACAAACGTGAAGAGAAGATGGAATATTTTTCCGATTCCTTTAACAAGAAACCAAATAATAGAAGTTATTGGTAGGGCTACCAATTTTTGAAAGGTATTTTTTTGGACAGCATCAGTTAGTGGTAAACCTCTATATATTAGGGTTTTTAATTCTTTTAATTCCATCATTATTTTTTGATGAAAGACATCCATGACTGGACTGACAATTATTTGAAAAGAAATTAATTCATCGGCTTTAAGATTGGTCATGTTTCCCGTTAAGTAGGAGATGGGGTCATTTTCCGATAAAGTTTTTTGAGTTTGTAAGGGCAGAGCAAAGTGACTCGATAATTTCAATTCTATCAGTCTGATTGATTGTTTTGTTGTTTGATCAGTTTTATCAATATTAAAATAATCTTCGATTTCTTTAATTTTGATTCCGGGTAGATAGGATAAAAGATTATGACTGATAATTTCTATAAATTTAGAATCAGCCGAAAGTAAATAACGGATACCTTCATTTTTAGTGGAGACAATTTCCAATGAATATTCATTTTTTCTTTGAGTTATCCGATCCCTAAAACTTACTTGTTGAGAAAGGGTATGGAGTAGAGTGTATAACTCTTCAGTCGCATAAGCCGATTTACTGGCATCTGAAGGAAAAATTAATTGAATCATTTTCTTATCAGTTCTCTTTTTGGAAAATTTTGAAAAAATCATTGGTACCACTGTTTTAGTAATCCCTAAAACTATTTTTATTAATATGACCAGGGAAATTATTATTAGAATTGGCCCAGCTACTAAAATGACAGTCATCCACATCGGAGATAGCATTGATAAGGGTGGGGAAGTCAACCAATGATAGAAATTAAGCCTCCAGGAAACAGGCAAGGGAAGTCTCATGGCTAAATAGAGTGAAAAAATCTGGTCTTTAGATAAGAGATGTTGTTGAATCTGATGCAATAACTGAAGTTGTTGGTAATCAACTGAAGTCATTTTTAATCTCCATTAGGGTATATATAAGAATATATCGAAATATAACATATATATGTAAAAATACTACATTTTAATAGATAAACATTTAACAAAAATGGTTATTTGATTACTTGACACTATAAATATATTTATATAAACTATAATTATATTTATAGTTAAAACCTAACCATGAGCCTAGAATTAGAACAATTTCAACAAGTATTTACCAGAGAAGAAGTTATCAAACCCTTTGTTCAGATATTTGATAAATCAGCCAATAATTTCAAAAAAAACCTTTCAATTATTGAATCGCTTGACATTATGTTTCCTGAACAAAAACGTCAGGATAAAGATTTAGTCAATACAAAAGAAGTATTAGGAAAATTATCGGAATCATTTTCAGATTTGCAATTAAAAGAAATTATAACTGATGTTGATTTTCTGGTGGAAAGTTGGCTCAATCAATTCGAACATGGGATATTTGAAGGAAAAACATTAAAAGAATTATTTCATGAAAAAGGAGGTTTATAAAAAATATTATGAATGATAAAAATCTTATGGAAAACAAAAAAGCCATAATTTATCTGCGGGTCTCAACAGAGGAACAAGTTGATAATTTCTCATTGGATACCCAAGAGGGAATCTGTCGCAAAGAAGCAGAAAAACGGGGTTATGAAATAGTTGAAATGTTTAGAGAGGAGGGTAGATCAGCCAAAACAATTCTTGGCCGACCGGTGCTTATTAATCTTCTTGAATATGCTAGAAAAAATAAAGATAAATTTCAAGCTTTATTTGTTTATCGCTTAGACCGAATCTCTCGACAGACAGCCGATTACTTGGCAATTCGTAAAAAACTTGGTGAGTGTGGCGTTAGTATTATTTCTGCCACAGAACCAACAGGAGATAGTCCGACAGAAAAATTAGTAGAAACAATTTTAGCCGGATTTGCACAACTTGATAATGACATTAGAAGCGAGCGTGCTAAAAATGGACTACGAGCGCGTTATAAATCTGGTTTAATCAGTGGAAAAACACCAATCGGATATAAGTTTGAGCTAGGTTTTGCTGTCAAAGATCAAGAAAATTGGGATAAGGTTAAATCGGCTTGGGATATTATGGCATCAGGTAAAACAAATCTTAAGCAGATTGCTAAGATAATGACAGATGATGGTCTGAGGGAAATTCATGGTAAACGACCTTTTAAAATTCGAGCTCAAACAGCAAATTGTATATTTAGACAGAAATTTTATGCTGGTATTTTAACCTCAAAAACCTATCTTGATGAGATAAAAGGGCAACATATTCCCATGGTTACCCTCGATCAATTTTACAAAGTTCAGGCTGTTTTGGATGGACGAAAAGTTAGTAACATGATTCTTGTAAAAAGAACTCGCGAAAATGAAGATTTTCCATTAAGAAGGATTGTCAAATGTGGAATATGTAATGTTGGACTTACTGGTGGCTGGAGTCGTGGTCGTAACGGTCGATATGCTTATTATCGTTGTGCTGGAGACTGTACCAAGTCAATTAAGGTCAGTGTATTGGAAAATGCTTTAATAGATCTTTTAAAACGAATTAGTCCTAAAAAAGAAGCAATAGATTTATTTATAACTCGAATGTATAAGGTTTATCGTGAACGCTATTCAAGATTAAAAATGATGAAAGAAAAAGCCGACACTGAAATTATTAATCTTCAAGAAATGAGAAGGCAATTGGTAGAAAAAAATTTATCTGGTATTTATTCTGATGAAATCTTTAAAGAACAAAACGCTATTATGGAAGACAAAATGATTAGAGCCCAAATTGTCAAGGATGATTCAGTCATTGAAAAATATAATATCGACAAGATCACTGATTTTATGAGAACAATGCTGGCCGACCTTGGAGAAACTTATAAACGATCTGATCTTTATCAGTCTAAAGTGCTTCTTGGTTCAATCTTCCCCTCAGGATTGGCTTGGGACTATAACGGTACATTGAACCACACTATTAACCCTATCTATCAATCAATTTCTTCGTTTTTGGATAAGGGTATCCGGTCTGGGGTGGTATACCGGACTTGAACCGGCAACCTCAGCTTTCACAGAGCTGCGCTCTAACCAATTGAGCTAATACCACCATGAGGTTAAACAGT
>Ga0247842_10006563_pt1 | contig 13092 bp, 16 predicted proteins | sample LaCruzMarch2015__3_FD_192411 | JGI IMG/M metagenome (GOLD analysis project Ga0247842, IMG submission 192411) | Freshwater microbial communities from meromictic Lake La Cruz, Castile-La Mancha, Spain - LaCruzMarch2015_19m | ecosystem: Environmental > Aquatic > Freshwater > Lake | place: Spain...
TCCAGCTCATGGGCCAGGTCTTCTAACTCCTCAACCTCAGGGGGTGTTGTCTCCTCAGGTTTTTCCTCTACCAGGGGCAAAAACTGATCAACAATAGCGGCCACCTTTTCTTTTGGCGTTGGGGCGGGTTTAGGGGGCTCAGGGAGATCAGCATCCTCGGGTACAATGATGGAATTCTCATCTCCAGATAAGAACCGGTTAATATCCGCCGTGGTTATACTTTCACCGGCTTCGGACTTAAAACCGCCCTCATTTAGCATCTTTGCGATGTCTTTTTTGGAGCGTCCGAAGTTTAGCTGCTTGCCTATCCACCCATCCAATGAAGTCATAGAGTAGCTATTGATGGGCAAGAATATAAGCCTTCTTAGGGATTCTAAAAGCTCCTGTTATGCATATATAGGATACTATAGTACTCTAAATAATGCTTATAACATCCTAAAATGCTCATGATATTCCTATTTTTGATTCTCATTTCTCAAAAAAATTTTGGAATACCATCTTTCTATTCTGAAAAATGGGTTTGCTGAAAAGGGGTAGAGGGTATCTGTATAACCCTGAGGTGCTGTCGCCTCAGGGTATTGGATAATATTAGTTTATTGAGGAAGTATCTAGGATTGTCGGAGGAGCTACCGACGATTTCTTCCAGGTCCCGACGTTCGGCACCCCCGCCCCGGCTCACTTTCAAAAGAACCTCCCCCGGAGGTCTCCTGTTATTGCTTTTCTCCAGCGTCGGAGGCTATTGCTTTTCAGCTACCAGGCCGTCTTTACTATGGGTAAGTTGCATTCTCCCATGCATGGGAATTACAGAGTTATATAAAGCAGATATTTTTATAAGGTATCTTTCCAGCCCGCACCCCCTGATGGTACGCTCTGGATTCTACAGGGGTTATAGAATTCTACTGATGCTGATTATTCGTTATCGGGCAATTGACGATAATTCATTCCATAGTCTATGGAACTATGATATAGGCAGAAGGACTTTTTTGGCGGGTTTGCCCGACTTTGGATTTAAGTAAAATGACTGCATATAACTTGCAATAGGAAAATGAGGAAGTTAGGGCCGGGGTTTTGCCAGGCAATGCCTTGTCCCCTTTGCATGATATCGATTTCATGTTCAATCTCTTGAAATAATGGTATTATAAGCAGCCGGTTAGGTACTACTTACATCCCATATCCCCCAACTTACCACTAACTTACATCTTTTTCTAATAGTTCTATATAGATTTGCGGGCAAAAGGGCTGACATTTTTTCCTCTATGACTCTAATGACTCTACTTTTACAACACTAATCTATCGCGAAAAAACAGTTTTTTTTAGTGTATAGAAATAGAAGGATAATATAGAATATAGCATAAAATGGATAGTAGTTTATGTCCAAAAAACTGAGTCATTAGAGTCATAAAAGAAAAGCTCTGATATCCAGAGCTTTGCCGCCAAAGTCTTAGTTAAGGACTGCAATAGGCATTTGCCCGCCATCGGGCAACCATAGAGCACTATCGGCAAGGCATATATCAAAGCCGCACTCTTCTTTAAACATCATACTCCTAACCTCTTCTCTATTCTTCCCTACCAGTTGCTTGAAGATTGCATCTCTCTGAGGAGAGAATTCCCTTCCCATAATCCAGTAATCATATCCGTCTCTGTTCCCCTCGGACTTCAAGCCCTTCAACCTTGTCAGCTTGATATTCATATCCTTGAACATACGGGTATAGCCGTTCTGAGATGAAGGCATGGACTCTCCCCTCATGAAGGATAGCTCCTCTAAGACCACCTTAAACTCATTGAGGTTAATCCTTGAAGAAGGTCTTTCAACCAATAACCGGCTTGCAGCTTCCTCTAATATCCCCGTCGGAGCCGTAAATGAATCATGCAGCCTTATTCTATCTTCAAGGTCACCCTGATGGCTAAACTCATCATTCTTAATAAGCCGCTCCAGTCCGGCAAGGGACCAATTCAAGATACCCGAGAGCATAGCCGGGGTAGTAAGCTTAGACTCCCTGAGTGAGTCCCTTTTGGGTGAGTCGCCACCAATGCCAAACTGATTAGGAAATACTATGAAGATAAACCGATCATAATAAGCATCAGAAACATCATCAGATGACATAACCTTATTAGCCATAAATAGGCTCTTTAGGTTGAGTTTAGCGGTAAAAGGCCGCCCGTACTTAGCCTCTATCTTTACAAAATCATTACCTGTAGCCGCCTTAAAGCCGGTGCTATCTGTTATCCTTGCGTGAGGAAGCTCACCAACAGAATTGAGCATCTTAAGGTACATATCGGAGAAGTTAAACCTTGCAGTCATATCCTGAGGCTTTACACTGCAAACCAGGCTTGAACCAATTAGATTGATAAGGGTATTCACCACTACCGTTTTACCATCCCTACCGGGTCCTACAAAGACCATTGACTTAGCATAACGCTGTTCTTTGAATAGGCAGTACCCAAAGAATTCTTGAATCACCTCTATATCCTTCTCGGGTGTCTCAGTGCTTTGCTGAAGGTGCTCTATGAAGAAGTCACACTTTGCCGCCGGGTCGTAGGCCGCCGCTATTGCACTCAAAGGCGGTAATTCCCCCTCATCATAGGGTTCAAACCGAAGTTTGCCGCCTCGGAGGTTATCCAAATAGAGCACGCCGTTGCTACAATAAAGAACGAAGGGATCAACAGGTCTCCAGTCTACCGTCTTTATCTTCAAAGACTGGAGAGACGTAGCTATCCCATCGGGGTCTACGTGCGGGGTGTATGCCATGCCGTACCCTTGCAGCATGTTCATGGCTACAAAATCAGGCATTGATTTATAGCCGTTATTCCATACAAACAAGTCCCCCATTTGGTTAGTTGCTACTTGATTATTTGCTAAGAATTCCTCTTCCATAAGGAAGATTAGATCTTTACGCTTATCCGAGGTTGTGCCGGTTAAATTAGGGACCTTATAGCCTCTTTTACGAAGCTCTGCAAGGACCGCTTTGTACTTATCCCCGGTAAGGCAGCCCGGCTTTGCTTCGCTGCAATCGAGAAGCCCCATAGAAACGGCAAGAAGCTGTAAGGGGCCGCCGCCGCTATCGCAGTGGAAGCATCTCCAAACATTCTTCTTAATGTTAATGCTGAAGTTGCCCTTGTGCTGACTTGAACCGTGAAAGGGATTATCCCCGGCTATTTCCCCGGATGTCTCCCTATTATCCTTTAGGCTTCCATCTGGAAGCTTCGCAGGCATGGCTATCTCCGCGATAGGGATCTTATCTTGCCAGGAATGATCAATAGCCTGATGCTTTTCTTTCTCACCTTTGACGGGCTTTACTATCATGCTTAGGGTTATTCCCATATCGGCAAGCTGCTTATGGTACTTCCTAAGCATGGTGTAAAGCATTGACTCTTCTTTATACTCCAGCTCTTCCCCGGTAACGGCTTTGTCTATGATGTCCCCTAATCGAGAGACATCATTCTTGTTAAAGCCCGTACCGTCTACTGTCTTCGCATTATCGCATACACTTTTTAGGGCTATGACCGCCTCGGAGACCGTTATCTTGCTTTCCTTGCCGCCGGTGTCGGGCTCCTCTCCAGCTTCTTCAATGATCAGCTTTGAGGGGTCTTTTACGTTTGCTGTTTTGGTGTCCTTTGTCTTTCCCAAAAATATCTTAGTGATATCCCCCGGCGTAATAGTGGCTATGGGCAATGCGTCTTTTTCCTTCCAGTATTGATAATAGGCGTTTGCCGGGTTAGGGTCTTCCCGGTTCTCAAATCTGGAGCCGGGTCCCACCACCATTTGCCCTAACCATTGCATTTCCCCTAAGTGCAAGGCTTGAAGCTTCTCCTTGCCATCTAAGATGACTGTCTCATTAAGAACTACGTCGTGAAAAATAACCTTCTTAGGAAAACCCTTGCAGAAATAGTAATAGTGGTATCCGCCGCTCCTACTCCTTACTCTGTAAGTAGGCGGCAAGGCGGCAACTATGCCTATCTCTTCAAGCCTGGCATATTGATCAACGTCTATAACAAGGAGATCGCCAAAGCCGCACATAACACCATAGTTACCGCCTTCGGCTATCCATTTCTGAAGTTCTGGAGCATCATAACTATAGCCGCGTTTAGTCCATTGAGGTTCAAAAGCCTTCTTGTCTCCCTTTAAGACCTTGCAGAACTTAAAGTCAGGGCGGCAAAGGGTCTCAGTTGGTCCTTCAAGGAGAGAAAAAGCTTTATCTTTAGGGATCTCTTCCATTATCGATCATTCCTCAGGGTGGTTTGATCTTCAGGCAAGGGGGCGGCTTCAACTCCATGATTTTGCTCCCTTGTTCTTCTTCTGTCAAAGTTACTTCTTTTATGGTTTTGTTCTCTAAGGGGATGAGGTGATGGTATTCTGAAGTCTCCTCTCTGATAGGCAACCAGTCCATAGGTGAGGATTTGACTGATTATGTAAGAATTCGTTAATTGTGTCTCTTCCCCGATATGATTTATAGCCTGAAAAACCGCTTCAGACGGGCGACAACTTAAGGGGGGTCTCTTAGTCATATGCTTCAACTCCATTAACTTTTAGATGTAAACCTATAGTAGACCTATCCTATATATATCTTTCCTATATAAAATTCAAATATACAGCATTAACATGGTGTTATCCTGTATATTTCAGGTTTTTACAAAGCTTATCCCTATCGAATTATTTCCTTAAGGTTATGAACTTACCTAAAGTATATTTACTAGAAAATCAAAGTCTCAGCATGGCATTAGTTTCATTAAAATTGGCGGATTTTAGCAACTGTCAACGGGGCTATCTGGTTTTGGAAGAGCCAATTCCGGCTTCCGCTCTTGATCCTGAGATCTCACAGAAGGTAGAGATCCTTCATTTCATCCTCGATGGGGGCGGCAAAACCCTGGTAGACGGGGCTCATGCCTTCGGCTTCACCTATGCAGGGGGCCAAATATTGCAGGTCGTGGCGGCCTCGGAGCCCGGTGCTACCAGCGTTATTGAAATCACAAAGCATGGGGTTCTTTCGTTGCCCGATAGCCGAGCCGAAGCAGATCTCTCCCGAGAGTGGGATGTGACAGTTTTGCCACGCTCCATTATCGAGGTCAAGCAGATCAGCACACAATCACGATCTAAAAAGATAGATGTCTTCCTGGTGATCCAAAGTGCCGGAATATGTGAGAAGAACGATCAGTGAAAATCACCCGCGGGTCCTTTGTCCGGCTCTGGAGGAAAGGGCGGAATTGCCACCCGGCTTAACCCCCGAGCAAAGGCTTTGCCTTACTCAGGGCCGCCTAGCCGCCGATTATGCCGCAAATCTGCTTATAAAGAAAACCGGCATAGCGAAAGGCTATGGAATGGGCATAACAATTGTTATGGAAGAGCAACCTATGAAGATGATGCAAGAAGCTCCCTTAAGTGAGGAGATTCCTGTAGAGCCGCAATCCTTCTTAAGTACAGTGAAAGCAAAAGCATCCAACGTTATAGAAAAGGTGAAAATGCTATGGAAGAGATGAAGGAAGAAAAAGCTCACTGCTTACTTCTTCAAGATAAATCAGAGTTTGATATTTCTGCAAGTGATAAAGAAGATGTTTCAAAGATTTTTGGTATCCATCCTTGACTTTCCAAGTCTTCCGTTACTGATTTTGACTTTCAGGCGATCAAGGCTGCTTGCTGGTAATCTACCTTCATTTTTTAATATGTCAATAATTTTCAAGACATCCGGGCTTTGCAAATTCTTTGACTTCCGCCAATTCCAGCAATAACGAGGATACTGTCGCGAAATAGCATTCGCTACTTTCGGTATGCTCAAGCCCATTTTGCGAAGTTTAAGTACCTCATCAATGATTTCTGAGTTATAGTCCATGCTTTTTCGCATTCTCCATATCGACACGAAAAGTATGTCGAGCATAACATATATATATTATCATAGCACAAGAAATGCTATTGTGCTGATGGTTTGGTTGATTGCCCATCAGAGCACAATCAAAACTCCATTAGTTCAGGCCGGGCTTGCCTCCCTAAGAAAGGCCCGGCACTGAGGGCTTTTGGGCCTCAAACGAAAGCCTTCAAAGAGTGGGAATATCGGGTACAGTGCTCGTGTGTACAAGCTTCGCAAACAAGGTCTTCTAGCGTGTCTAATTTAATTACCAAGGTGATCAGGGGGCCGGGAAGGGTTCTAACTCCTCCCTTTTCCGGCACAACCTTTCGCTTCTTCTGTACTTAGTATATCATAATTCTCTCCATTTGCTTCCTCTGCAATCGTCTTTTGACATCGAGAAAACCTTTGCCAATATTTTTCGCAGGATTGGTTCATGTTCTGGATTATCTATGGGACGGTATGCAAGATATTCATCAATCGTGAAATACTTTGGGTGTTTAACTTTCTTCTCAAAGCATTCTTTGCAGACAATATTCTTGAATTTGCTTGCCCTCCATCGAGCATCTGATGTCATCCAATGAGGAAATAGTTCGTTACATTTTGAGCACTTATAAATGAATGCACCAAGTTGGGAATCAATATATTCTTCCTCCGACATACCTTCATTTCTGAGGACTTTCCTTGCATGTACAGAATCTTTTAATTGGATGATCATAAAGGACTCCTTCCGGCCTGGTTGTCGCTGGAGTAGTGCTCAAGAATAGCTTTGAGCTTATCAGCCTGATCAAGCTCACCATTACTGCGATGTACAGCTTCTCTCTCTTTGACGTAATCAAGTAGTCCGCTCATAGCTTTTCAACCTCATTTTTATGACAGGGATAGAGCCGGGAGGGAGTAGCATTCTACTTGCCCGGCTCCATACCTTATAGGATGGTTATCCCTTTTAAAACCTTTGCTAGGTTTAAAAAGGTAATAGAAGGTTTTAATAAGTAAAGGAGACAAAAGCTTAAAACATGAGACTTATAAGTATTCCACCTGTAGATGCTTCTGCAAAGAGGGGTAAGGTGGAAGAAGGAAAAGTTATCACACGGTTCTTGAAGATGGACAAGTTCGGAAGAATCACTTTGAGCAAGGTAGATAGGGACACGTTGGGACTCACTGGAGGAGAGACCTTTGAGACCACGTTAAAGCTTGTTAAGCCTCTTAAAAAAGATGCTTAACCCTTTATAGCATAGTGATTTTGCTGTCTCTGAAGTAGAACTTTTATCTTCAACGTTGCTGTTGGCAACGGTTCGGAGAGAACATATATCCGGCCAAAGAAATAATATTTGCTTGCTATTATAATAGAAACGAAACTGAAACGGTAGTAGCAAGTCAACTAAAGCAAGCAGCAAACGCTTATTATCCTTCTCGGACTTATGGAAATTATTTGTATATTTTTTGACTATATTAATTAGAATGGCCTATAAGCTCAGGCTTACATCCCTTCCAGACCGTTGCCAAAGGTCACAGTAACCGAACTCTGGAAAAATGCCTAAGTCGCCCCGTTTGATGGTAAGCCTCATCGTTTGGCGGCCATCGTTGGGCCTATGGTCGCACCTCAGGGCAGGCCATAGGGCTTCGGCTCTCCTCATGGCTCTGATGGTATCCCTTCGGCTCACGCCTTCCTTACTCTTTCCTGAGAATAGTAGCCGTGCCTGTTGAGAGTCCAGGGCAACGTCTCTTTTACTGGAGCGGTCGTCTTCTCCATAGGTCTTGATGTAATCAATAATTTGGATGGCCCTTGCCATGATCTTTGAGCAAACTTGAACGATCTTTCCGCCTTCAGCCGGGCGGCTCTTCAGAGCATCGCGAATCTTGGTTAGGAGCTGACGGATGTAAGCATTGAGGAGCATCAGCTTTGTTATAGGGGATCTCTCTGCTTTCAGAGCCCTGGCGTGGTCCTCTGTGAGCCTGGCAAGCTCCCTCCCTCGGAGTATGCCGGCGTCTCTGACAAGTTCGGCAAGCTCGTTATGAGTGAGAAGCATCTCATTTAAAAGGCTCTGAAGCTCCGAAGCTGGAAATTCAAGAATAGGATCATCCGTTATAGGTTGCATCCTCGGACCCTCCCATCTAGCGGAACTATTATATCCTTGGAATGCTCTCTATCCATTAGTGCGGTGATATCCTCCGGTATGCTTGGTAGGCCAACCGGAGGCTCATCTTTGCTTATCACTTTTAAAGCCTCCATATCTTGCTATGAGCTTTGCTTATGTATCGTAATATCTTAAAGGTATTCCTCACTTATCCTTTCCAGAATTGCCACCATCCCTTCTTTTTGGCCTCTTCTTGTGAGGGCGGCAAGGATAACTGTGATATGCTTTGAGTGAGCTGCGATACATGGCCCCTGAGAAAGGCAATCTCATTATCCTTCAGGTTCATTGCCTCGATGGACTTTTCCTTCTCTACCTTGCACCGCTCCAGCTCTTCTTTGCACCGTGTAAAATCAGTATGCTCTAGCTCTGTTGATTCTTGCAGCTTAGTTAACTTGCTCCTTAGCTGTTCTATTTCGGTGCTATTTTGCTCCTGAGTGCGGCGTAGTTGCACCGCCTCTCTCCATGTTTCCTCCCTTTCGGTGCGGGCCTGCTCCAGTTCACGACGTAGGCCCTCTATATCCTCTCCTTCCCGGTGCAAGACAGATTCTATTGCAGAGCTTACCCATTGAGCCCTACTAATGCCCTTTTCTTTGGAGGCTTGATCTATCCGCTCCAGGGTTGTATCATCAACCGGTGCATAGACTCTTGACATGGTGCATCTCCTAGGTGCAAGGTAGTACTATTGACGGTGCATATGATCATTGTTGCGGTGCAAATACGGTGCATTGGTTTCTCTTCAATATAGGATTTCTCTGAAGTAGAACATGATATGGTGAGACACATTCTTCTTTTGTAATTGGGGAAAGATTGAAATGCTATTAGATAGACAAAGCAACCTCATGTATGGAGGAGGGAAGCGTTCTTGCAGAAGATCCTTTTAGCTGTGCTCAGTCTGACTATGCTTGTCGGGCTGGCGATGTCGGCGGATGGTCCGCTTGAAGAGAGGTCCAAGGGAGTGCAATTCAGCTATGAGGATAGCACCAGTGGTAGTGGACTTTTTGCAAGCAACAACAAAATTGTTGCACAAGGTCCACATTCTGACCCTCGCGTGCTCAGTAGATTAGCTGACGTGTACCTCCAAAAAATGACTCATGGCAGTGGATCAATTGAAAGAGAATCGATTATAACATCAACTGAATCAACAAAAACTCAGATCGATCCTGATGTGATTTATGCTTTTGGATTGATTGCGGCCTTGGATAATAATAGTATGGTCTATGGGCCTAAAACTATGTCCATTGGCACTGGTTACTACGACACTCATCCTGTGAACTTCAACTCTCTTTTAGGCGATAAGACTCAAATCAAGAATTATGCTTCAAAGACTTCTATGGGCCAAGAAATTAATTATGCACATGGTATCAATATGGATCAAGTGGCCAGCGTAGAGGATGATTACTACGATACAGGCGTTGCTAAAAGCTTGACTAGGAGTGTTATGAACCTAAATGGGGGTGTCACGAGCGGTACAGCCCATTTAGAAATGCTGCAAGGCGGTAGTCGTAAAAGTAAAAGTGCTTGGAGCAACCCCGATATTGATGTAGATCAGGTCTATACAGGAACCTTTGAATTTGCAACCAAGATGAATCTGACAGTGCCAGTGTACAAGAGTGTGAGCGAAGATTACTGGTTGCCTTGTTGTTCCGGTGGCTGGGTGGATATGACGTATTCTGACAAAAAGAGCTTTGGAACAGATGCAAAAGGAATCTTTGATTGCACCTGTCCCAAAGGGCTAACAAAGGCTTAGGAGGGATAACGAAACATGTCATCATTAAAGATATGGCATTTGCCTCTCATACTATTCCTGATAATGGCAATTTCATGCGTTGTGAGCGGCCAAGATAAACCCAATTTGATTATTCCCGGAATTTGGCAAACTCCAGAAGATCAAGCAACCAATCGAGAATACGCAAAAGCTCTTGATGCTTTTTATGTTGAAACATACTATAGCGAATCCATTAAGGAAAATCCTGAGGATCTCATTGCCGTAGATCAAGCTACGCCCTCGATCTGGCTAGGGAAACCAATCTATGTCCCAACGGATCGTAATGGATTAACGAGCAATCTATTGGATGGAAAAGGTGACCAATATGGTACCATTTATGCTCACAGTGGGGGAGCAAGAACGGCAGTTACAGCATTGTTATACCAAGGTGTAACTGCCGATAAACTTGTGTTGATATCTCCTGCGAAGGGTATAAATTTTGATCCTGAAGCTGAGAAAAAATATAAAAAGGATCTTCAGGAGCTATTAGATAAAGGAATTGTGAAAGAGATCGTTGTTTATCAATCAATTGATCCTAAAGCTGATGCCGCCTCTATGCACGATCTTTGGCAAACTAGGTTTGAAAAAGGTGATATAAGTGGCAACTTTAGGATAGAACCAGTAACTAATGAACAATTGTTGGAAAAAAAGGGGAAGGAAGGTCATATACAGATGTGGCCAACAGTCCTAGGATTGGCGAGCCAGGAAGTGCGGAAACTACAGGAACTAAAGGAACTACAGAAACAGCAGTTTATGCAGAAACTGACAAAACCAGTTGGCATACCAAAATCTCTACTCAAAAAAGAATTCTTGGCATCTCTTGGACCTCTTGGACTAGGAGCACCTCTGTTATCGCCACCAACTTCGGATATATCAGGGTTTTCTGATCCGAACAAGAAGGGACCCGATGTTTCAGAAACATCCGGCGGTGAGTTGTACACAAACAAAAAAACGGATGTGTGGTACATCGACGCCTTTTCCTGGTCTGGTGACCGAAGTCTTCTTCCGCGGCCAGCCGCTCCGTTGAAATTTGTTTCTGGAGAATTCAACTCGTATGGATACAATTGGATATATCTCCCTTATGACCAAACAGGGATGACGTATAGCCAAGGATATTTAACTTGGGTTGAGGAATATTTAGCCTCAATCGGAAGCCCCGGTCCCAGTGCGGGCGTTGGGCTGCTAGTTGATGAAGGAAATGGAGGAGGGGGTTGGTAAATCAAATTGCCACCCTTTTTCTTTCTTTGGGCCTAATAAAAGAGATTTTATCCCAAGGTCTACTTTCCTATCGATTCTACGAAAGCGGCAAGTTCTTCAAGGGCAACGCCTACCTTTGCTAATGTAGTTAGTAGCCCTTCATCATCGATAAGAGCTTTTGCTATTTCATAGGCGGATGCATACGCTTTATCTTTATCATGATGGTCTACGATTATGGTTAGGCGATCGATATCAGCTACAGTATGACTTACTTGATCAACTCATTTTGGCTTCAATGAATAGCGGTCTGATCTTAGGGGCTTTTTGCCTTATCGATCAAAGCTTGATCAATTTCGTACCGTTCATCTACCTCAGTGAAAAGCTCATTATGAATAGAAGCCCTATTGTAGCACAATTTTACTGTAATGCCGGCGTCTTTTGCAGCTTTCACGGCGGGTACATAATCACTATCCCCTGTCACGATTACTGCATATTCTATTTGATGAGCCCAACTCATCCTAACAAGGTCCACAGAGAATAGGACATCTACCCTCTTTTGCTCATACTTCCAGCTACCATTAACCATATTCCTTGTCAACTTACCAAGTCTTACCTCAAATCTTGGAAGGTTATCCAAAGCAGTAATGAACTTTTGCATATCGGCGTATCTTTGCTTTTGGCCTTCTGTCGGAGGGTTTTCCTGGTACGGTAGGCAGTCATAGTAATAGGTCCGCAATCGCTTATAATCATTACAAATAAGGTCAGAGAATACCGAATAATCAATTTTCTCACTAGCGAATTGGCCCTTTAAAATCTTACTAAGATAGCCGCCATCAATAAAGACCGCTGCTTTCTCCAAAAAGATCACTCAAATATATTTTGAACTACCGTTCCCGAAGGAACGGTAGGGAACATATTAGCCTATCCTAAGTTAGTCAAACTATTTAAGGCTAATGCGAAGTCCTAAGTCTTCAGCCTTCGCACGGCGGGCCTTTGCAAGGGCCTCATCCTCGGATAGGCCCCTCTTGCCTTCAGCCGGGCCTAAGTGAACTTGCTTCATCTTACCATCGCGGCCTCTCCATTCGCACTTCCAATACCTGTAGCTCTTATCCCCTTTTTTCTTTTGGTAGACAAATACGCTAAGCTCTTCCAGCCGGATGGCCGGGTTTAGAGCTACAGCCTTCTCCTTGAACCCTTCAGACCGGAAGATGGCATTCTCTTCTAAGCCTGAAGGCAATAATTCAGGGTCTTTGTCATAGGCGGCCCTCAGCCGGGCGGCACCATCCTTCAGGTCTTCTGCCTTCCTGGAGAGCTTCCTGCGTTTGGTTCTTAAATCGGCTGCAAACTTCCTACCCATGTAGGATAGTTCTCATTCATAGATAGATAAACCTATGGGCTATGAATGAGAACTTATTTAAGCTGGAAGCTGAGATTAAGGGTATGGCTAAACGATTATTACTGGAAAAAGTGCGGGGCTACAAAGAAGGTAGCGGGAAGCAAGATGCTATTCTACGTATACCGATTGCCTTTTTGATGCTGGAAGAGTCCATTTCTGAGAAATATGATGAGGTAAAGGATCTTACCGACTTTGAGGTTAGCGATGAGGGTGAGCCGAAGGCGTGCGGCTTTAAGGAGCCTGAGCGGGTTGAAGGTCTTCAAGAGGAGATCATAGGGTTGAAGGAGAAGCGTAAGCAGATTGAAGCCCAACTTACAGCTCTTGAAGAGATCTTTGAAAGCTATGGAGTTGGGATATGCTCTATGAGTGAGCTTGATAACCTTTTAAACGAAAAGTTAGATCTTCCCCGACAGCTTGCCATCAAGATAAACCGTGAGGTCCGCCGCTTATTGGACGGCAACCCGGCTATGCTTTTGGCTGAAATATGGAGTGCTCCTACAGTTATGGAGCTGGAGAGCACGCGAAGTAAGGCTCTTGGAACTATTGACTCAGAGGTTAACGCCTTGAAGACCCTCAAAGAAGAGGTAAATACTATCAGCCGGGGTTGTGAGGACTTGGTTAAGAGTATCTTACATCCCCGCCGGGTGGTCTTAGACCCGGCAAGAGTTTCAGAAATGTTAGCTGCTTAAGTTGGTGATATTTATGATTGATAAAGAAGTTCAAGCAAGGTTAGAAAGAATTTTGCAGGGTAGAGAACCA
>Ga0247842_10006565_pt1 | contig 13087 bp, 14 predicted proteins | sample LaCruzMarch2015__3_FD_192411 | JGI IMG/M metagenome (GOLD analysis project Ga0247842, IMG submission 192411) | Freshwater microbial communities from meromictic Lake La Cruz, Castile-La Mancha, Spain - LaCruzMarch2015_19m | ecosystem: Environmental > Aquatic > Freshwater > Lake | place: Spain...
AGGTGACCCATGATCATCAACAAAAGACGGTCTTTCTCAATCTCACTCCGGATCTTAAGAAGACCCTGAAACGTATTGGTCTGGACACGCTCTTTCAAACCACTGATAACGAGTAGGTGTTAAACCAGCGCTGTTTGGGTCCGGACCAAAGAGTGTCGAATATCCTAGCTCGCGGAGCCATTCGAGCATGTGCTCTTCGACATGGGATTCGGCGAGGCGGGCGGAGTGGGTCATGGTTCCTCATTATTGCTTTTTTTGGGAAATTCACGGAATAGGAAAACATATTCCTTGCCCAGCGTCCTCCGTTTCAGGTAGCCCAGTTCTTCGAGCCGGATGAGATCGCTGCGTGCGGTTGCATAGGCGACGTGGTAGGTCTCCTCGATCTCCTTGATCCGGAGCGGTTTTTCCGGGTGTTTCACAATTCGCTTGAGAATATCGATCTGCCGGTAACTGAGACCTTCTGATTCCTCTATGCTGTGGAGCGCTTTGATCTGCTCTGCCTGCTGTTCGCCGATATACTTTCGGATCTCCGTGATGGTCTTTTCGATTACCGCGAGATTGTACTGGATGAAGTAAGTCAGGTCGTTCTCATCGGATTCGGTATAGACGTAGGCTTTTTTGTACTGCCCTTTGGTATCCTTGATCGCCCGCGAGATCGCCATGTACTCGAAGAGCCAGTAATCATGCCGGAGCACGTACCAGTAAAAAAGTGTCCGGGCAGTCCTTCCGTTGCCGTCGTTGAACGGATGGATGTACCCAACAAGGAAATGCAGGAAGATCCCTTTTATGACCGGGTGGATGAACGGATCTTTGTCGTCGTTTGCAAACCGGCACAGTTCATCGATTAGTTCCGGAACGTTCAATGAGGCGGGGGGAGTATGCAGGATGGTTCCCGAAGAATCCACGACCCGGATATCATCATTGTTGCGGAACCGCCCTTCATCAGCCGGGTCTTCAAGCGTCCCGTTCGTGATCATTTTATGGAGCAAGAGAACGAGAGCCGGGGTGAGATCTTCTTTTTCAATCTCCCGGATCTTTTTCATGGTCAGGTAGTTGTTGACGATCATCCGCTCATCGCGGTTGGTGGGTTTCCTCCGCTCGCGGAGCATCTGTTTTGCGATCGTCCGGGTGGTGGCTGCCCCCTCAAGCTGGCTTGATGCGATCGCTTCTTCCATCAGGGAGTTGACGATGTACCGCTCCCGGTCATGCCCGATCGTATCCAGTACGCTCGTGAGGTTGCCGGCTGCCGTTTTATCGAAATGGTGGAGCATCTGCCAGCAGGAGTCGTTGAGGGTATAGGGGAATCGCCAGCCGGCAAACGGGATCTGTTTCGATTGTGTCCTCCGTAGGAATTTCATCAGTATCCAGACTGACTCTGCATCTGCGGGAAGGGGATGGTGCCGGAGCTCTTCCCAGTGGAGGTACCGGTCATTATACTGGAGGGCAGCTTCGAGAATCTTCGGGTCGCGTGCGAGGCTGATGGCGGCACTGATCTCATCATCAGAAAATTGCGGGACTTTCGGGAGTTTCATCGCGTTTGCTACCTCATCCGTTCTGAATGATACTATCTTTGAGCTATCATATATCAATATCTATCAGTTTGTGACATGTTGATAGATTCTGATAGGTGGGAAAGAGTAAGGGATAGAAAAGAAGTTGTTAAACCGTAACCGGTAAATCCGGCATCTGATCCCACGTCCTGCCTTCCAGTACCCTTCCCGTCCGTTTCTTGATAACGCCGCCCCACTGTTTGAAGAAGAACGGAACATTTGCGGCAATGCATCTGTCCCGGATATCCGTCACCCATTCTTCCTGCATCGGTCGTGCACCGGGTCCCGACTCCCCGCCAACAATTACCCAGTCAATGCCATCAAGGTTCAGACCCGGCAGCGGACCGAGTAACGGTTCAAGCGAGAGAAACTTTACCGGTGCGTGGGTGACCCGCAGGTCATCGATGCGATAGAGATAATCCTCGCACTCGACACTGACACCGAACCAGACATTTTTTGGGATACTGATCTTCTCTTCGATCTCCCGCAACCGATCCGACCGTTTGGTGAGTACCTGAAACGTGTGCCACGAGGCTTTCCGCATGACATCAAATGTCTTTTCGATAAACTCTGTCGGGACATCCTTATGGAAGAGGTCGCTCATGGAATTGACGAAGATCATCCGGGGCTTTTTCCACGTAAGCGGGAGCGGCAGCATCCGCTCGTGCAGCGTGACCTTGAACCCGTCCCGGTAATTCGGCTGTCCCATTGCCTGAAGCCGGAGTGCCATCCGTTCGGCGTAGCAGTTCTTGCAGCCTGGACTGATTTTAGTACAGCCGGTGACCGGGTTCCATGTGGTTTCTGTCCATTCGATGCCGGAGTTTTGAGCCATTTCACACAATGCCTGTTTTATGTTATTACTTATTGGTTTTTTCATCAGATTTATACCTTAATACGGATAATTGAACAATAATGGAGGATTTCTATCGAGATGAAGATGGCCTGCTTTATGATTGTGTGAAGTGGCACACACGCAAAAAACATGCGTTCATCGAATTCTATCTGAAAATTTGGGTAGATCACGTAAAGAAAAACCCACCTTCATTGGATATTTTTGATTTATTTGCTTCTACCGGATTGTGCTATTGCGAGGAGAGTAAAAAGCATGAGTTGAGTGAACCAACTTGGCCGGGTTCTGCCATTATTGCAGCGAACTGTCTTGAGAATTATCCAAAAGGAAGGACTCTTTTTTTAAACACATACCATCCGAAAGAGGCGATTTGTAGAGAACAAAAAAAGAATCTTGAGATCCTTTTAGCAAAATATAAAAAAATCAAACCCGTCATTTCAACACTAAACATCAATGAAGCAGTCAATGAAGCCTGTCATTATATTGTTCCAAACTATCCAAGCCTCTGGATTCTTGACCCTCACGGAGCTTCTGATCTACCATGGGAGATTGTGAAAAAAATTGGGAATCTGCGTGGTCAATGGACAGGCAAAGATGGTCAGACCCGTGAGCGGCGACCAGAACTGATTATCACGCTCATGACATATGGGCTTCAGATGAATGTGAATATCAACTCGCATACTATTAGCATAATGCTTGGTATGGATGAGTCTGAATGGCGACCCAAATTCGATGTTTTAATGGGAAAATATGACAATACACGAAAAGCCCTTGTCGAATTATACGCAGAACGGTTGGCAAATCTCTATGACAAGCCTCCCATTATCGTTGAGATTAACACTACGAATCAAACTGCAATAGTGTATGTTTTGTTCCTTTGTACCGATAGCAACGCAGGGCATTATCTTATGAAATTAGAAGGTATGAAAGAATACAACACTTGGATTCACAAATGGAAAAATGATGCTGAAAGGATCAGTGTCGAGAAACATATTCCGAAGGAGCAGACCCGGTTATTTTAACAATCCCAATTCAAATATTTTCATCTTATTCTCGTGCCTGGTCAAGGAAAGTCTCAACCGGGAGCCCGGCCAAAAATGCCGCTTTCTCCAGGCTGACATTTCCTTTCGTATAAAGAGAGAGTGCGGTGGGAATCCGCTTTCTTATCACCCTTTCATAAACAGCCGACTTCTCTATGAAATCCGGGTATGAAACAAAAAAGAAAATGAGTATTTCATCACGCGACAGGTCATTGAGGAACTCCTTATAACCCCGAATCGCATCGGTCTGTTCTTCAGTAAACGCAGATTTGGATTTACTGAGTACCGCAACCCCATTGGGAGTTATATGGTATTCGTGATACTTTTCCTTCACGAGCCCCAGGGATTTTAAATTCCTCATCTTATTTTCGGCAACCTCGCTGTAGGGACCGAAGGCGTGAGGAATGAATTTCGCCAGCTCACGGATCTTTTCGATATAATCTGCGATAAGGAACATCTCCTTCTGGAATGCCACCTTTCCTTTGAGAGGATCATTATTACCGGCATGCAGCAACTGTAATATTGCGAGATCCAGATCGGTAAGATCCTCGATAATATCCTCGAGTGAAAACTCCATCGCAGATTCCGTTTCCTATTATTATGTACGAGCAGTGATCTTGAATGCTTCTAAAGATAGTTTTCTGGTTGGGAGATAATAATTGATGGGCGGGGGGAGGGTGAAAGTGATTATATCTATAAAGGAGCAGCGGTGCAAGATAGATTTCAACTTACGAAAACATTATCACAACCTGTGACAATGATTCAATTAAAACGTGTGGAGTTCAAGTTTGCATTCTACATTGCCCTAATCATGGCATTGGCAGTCGAAATGAAAATGGAGATTACCATGAACATGACAGCAGTAATTACGGCATATTGGGTGATCGCTCGCGTGGAGGGATGGTATCCTTCCGCCCTTTGTTGTGATTGGCAAGAGTAAATGTGAGTTTGAGTCCACGTTGAGCGATCCGGGAGTTCGATTCTCCCGCTCCACATTCCTAAAATGTTTGTTGTTTTATAGTTGGTGCTTGATCTCTCTCATGCTGAGGAGTATACCACCAGAAATTGATCGGTTTGTTTGGGTCGATGGTTTTGAATCCTCTGTTCGATTTGAGACTTACTGTTAAACTATTATCTTTACATTTCGCATCGAATGAAACAATTAATGGGCATCTTTGTTGGTGTGATCGACTAAACGTGAGGTTTTCTTCTGAATCATTGTCACTTTCAAATAAAGTGGTCTGCGTATTATTTTGTTTCTGCCATCGTTCAATTGAGTCATAATGTTCTCTTGAGTAGACGCCCAACCCGACAAATAAATCTGCTAGCTGAATGAATGGTTCGAGATGAGATTGTTTTGGACAAATCTCTGAAATCCCAAATCTTCTTTTCAATTCCACTGAGTATTTACTGAATCCTGAAGTTCTTCTGACAATCTGTCCTTCAATACTTGCCCCCAGCAGATATTCACTTAAATCTGTCCAATCTATCTGTTCTTGCTCATCGGGGCATAATCGCCATATTGCATCGTCAGACCATCGATTCTTCAAGACATTTTTAAAAACGTGATAATACATAATCTGAAAATTCCGGACATCATCGCGGAATCTGATATTATGTCTACTATCATGCGTATCCCAAGTCAATACATCAATTCTGATATCATTCGTACGTACCTTCCTTATTGTAAATTCACACATTTTTTCGGCGAGTTGCCTGTATTTTGTCTCATCTATTTTCTTAAACCCGAATTCATACGTTCCTGCATCACTAATTATTTTGTGTAATTCTTGGTTGAGAACAGGATAATTTTGAACACGCATTGTTACGATTGAAATTCCCCGGTATTGTCCCGTGTTCCAATGGGACTCGTCAGAAAATGCGATGTGGGAAAAATCACGTTCGGGCATATAGCTAGGATTGCGAAATTGGTACCAGGATCTCTCCGCTCATCAGTTTCGGCAGCAATGCGTCGCGGATCTCGGTGAGCGTGAGGGACTCCACATTGTTGGAGATAATTTTGTTCAATAGGGGAGACAATATTTTATCCATCGCACTTATCAGGTTATTGTGAGGAACGAGAACCTTTGCATCAGACAGATGGTGGCGTTGAATGTGTCCCATCGTTGTTGCTTTACCCTCCGCGATGAGCTGGAAATCGAGTAAGTGGTGCAATACCCAAAGATAATAAAACCATTTTGGATATTTTTCAGAACTGACTTTGAACAAATGCTGATTCAATGCTCCTCTCCCACCACACCAGATCATAACTTCAAGACTCCCAGACCAAGAGAAGAGGATATCCCCATCGTCCACGATATATTCAGGAGAGATTTTGACACTCGCTTTGTCGCTCCCTTCAGTGTCACCTTTACGTAATTGTGCAATTTTTATAACTGGAAGATAATCTTCTCCATCAGGAGGATATTTTTGCAACGCTAGACCATTGAGGAATGTTGCGATTTGATCGAGCGGCTTAACCCCCCACCCTCTCGGCACCTCCTGCCCCTCAACCTCCTCAAACCCATCCGGAAACAGCGCCGCAATCTCCGGCGGCAGCCCGGTGTCGCGCCCCTCCGCCTTCGCCCGCACCGGATCGAAGTCCACGAACCACGACTGGAAGATCGCCCGTGCCATCGCTTCGAGCGTCTCGTTCATCTGGCGGTTGAGCTCGATCTTATCATCGAGCGAGCTGAGTATTTGAGCAATGGTTTGTTGTATGGGAAGTGAAGGCCAGAGAATTTCAGTCGGGTGAACGTGATTTCTGTTAAGGGTTGGATTTGCAGATCCCACATCTAATTTAGCTAATCTCGGGGCGAAATTCCTGAAAAAATAATAAACGAATCGGGGATGATTCCCATGGAAATCTTTTACCCATAGTGTCGTATCGTGGGGCCAATATTCGGTTTCTATATAGTAGACGCTCCCCACGACGCCTTTTCTACCAAGAATTACTCCAGGGCCGGACAATTGTGACGTATCATGATAACTCGAAATACCCCCAGAAGATATTACTGGAACCTTACCCAGCCGTTGTTCAGATCTTGTGATATCGAAGCCACGTTGTAAAGTGACTTGTTCTCCGATTGTTGTTTCAATCCATTTTTCTTGCATTATCAACCTATTATTCCCGAAGAGTCACTGATGAAAATCAAAAATTGTTTCCCCATTTCGGTAGTTCGTGACGCGAACATACCTTGATCCGTCATTGTAGTATGGAGGAATGTATCAGAATTCAATAATCCATTCGAATACAATTCTTTCACAATTTGATCATAAAATTCTCGTCTATTTTGCAAGTCTGGGAATGTAAATTCCAACACAGAGGATGTGCCTCCAGAGGACCAGTTAGGATATTTTTTTCCTCGGCTTTCACCATATTGTCTCGGGCTGTCGAGGAATTGTAATATTGTCAAATGCCAGGGAGTATAACGATCGACAAGGTTTAGAAATATCAATTGTAGATTTTCATCTATAGTTGGCATCGAAACAGAATTTATGACCGCATTTTGGAGTGAATCGATTTTCTCTTTCTGATGTGTTCTCATCGCAATTTGTGTTGCCTGAAGAAAAACGCTGAAAAATTTTTCATTCTTTGCAAGATTTTCTGGTTTAAACTCCTCTGAATTCTTCTCCAGCAATTGCAATCGTTTGTAGATTTCAATTAACCATTCAGTGCGTCTCTTTTCCAAAGGAGGGGCAATAACAAATGAAAAAAACTCGGCAATCGGGCCGCCTATATACGGTGCGGTTGAGAGTCCGGCTTTTATTCCGGTGTTGATATAATCACCGGTACTAGGCTTCAGATCTTCTTCAATATCTCTCCCCTTGTCCATATTCCCCCCAGATACCAATTCAATGGTTATTACTGAAATTCAATATCCCATATGATCTTATTGGGGTAAATCGCTGTCCCGTCCAGAACATAATCACGGATCGGGATACCACCATTATGAATGCGAATCACCCAGAGGAAGCGTGCCGCCGGTTCACGGACAATATCCTTCTTTTCCTCAAATTTCTTCGTGAGAAGGAACTGCCTGTACCGGTGAATATCCGTGAGGAAGAGTTCCGTCTGAGTATCCGGGGGGTAGGTTCCAGAGCTTACAAATATTTCCGTACCTCTTTTGAATTGCAGAAAGGCCCTGTACACTTTCCCAAAACTCAGACGAATCTTTGGGTACACCGGAATGAGTAAACGTTGTAATTCGTATTCTTTTTCGACTCCATTGGATCCGGATTCTTTCCACGATGTGAATTTTCCCCTGCGGTTTGGTTTAATGCGATGATATGGCCCGATATTGTCATCATGCACATAGATCTCCCTGACTTTCCCGTGGGTATGTCGGTATCCTGTGATGAGAACTGCGTGATAATCATCGGTCCCCTTCAGATTTAACGTGGCGATTATTGGTAAACCAAGTTCAATATATGCCCGTACGGCATCTGCAATGATGTCATCGCATGGAGTCTGGGGAGAATCCACGGTTGGTTTCGGATTGATAAATTCAGTTTCAAGATTCATTGAGTTGAAATAGTATTTGAGTTGGGATAACGTCAGGCCATCATCGGAAGGAAAATTCCTTGAATCTTCTGATGGGCACATAACTGCACGTTCTGTGACTTCCACAGGAGAAAGGATTGGTGTGCCAAACATATGCATGAGAGGAAATTGTGCACTCCAGCAAGTTACCGTTGCACAGACACCAACAGCATTATCCTTTTGTTGGAAGGGGAGCGTTTTAACTTTGAGCGGTATTCCATAGAGAGAGACTTTATGCTCGTTAGTCAGGAAACATCGGATATCAATTTCGTGATGTTCCGGATACGTGGCCAATACAGTTTTTCCGATGAGCCGTTGACCAAGAATATTTTTGATAGGTTTCAAAACGATAAAACCGAGATAGGATTCCTGAAGGGCCTTGAAAAAATCCTTGTCCTCATTTTCCAATGCCCGCTTGAATTTGATCTGGCCGAAGGAGGATGTAAAAAAATGATGCCGGTCCGTGGTCTTATCAAATTTCTCAAATGATCTGGAATAAAATTTTGAATAGTCTATCAGGTAATCCTTGTCGATATAATCAGATTCATGAAGACAGGTTTTGGCACCGATCGCCTCTAAGTATTCGTAAAGATACGTGCAGATTGATGATTGTCCTAATCGGTTGTCCGCCGGGGAAAAAGGGAAAATGAATTTTTTTTGCGGAGAGATGCCAGGCATTTACATCGTGAATGGCTTGAACATCTCTTCAGGCGGGACATAGCTCATGCGTTTGTGAAATCGTTCCGCCTCTTCCAGAATTTCTGGAGTGATAATTGCATTAAATTCACGTTGCGCTCTTTCTAATCTCCGTTCTTGAATTGTCTGTGCCATGCTCCTTCACCTTGATCTACTGTTTCTTATTGTATTAAAATCGGCACAGAAAAACGGCCTATTATCAACGCTCTTTAAAACAAGTAAAGGTACATGTTTATTTTATTTAAATTTTGCAGTCATGATAAAATATTTTCAGAGCGAATAACCAATTTTTTTCCCGTACGGAGCCCGCTCTTTCCCAAGGATCTCTTTGCGGATTCGTGAACCGATGCTCCAGTTCCGCAACAGGAGCGTAACGTTGACACCGATTGCTACGCGGGTATGGGCAGTCTCAATCAGATCCTGGATATCGCTAAGAAGAACGGGGAACGATGAAGGAAGATCGTTCTCTTCCGGTGTTTTTACCGGGGCAGACGCACACTTCACGGGGAATTGTTCTCTGTTCTTACTCATATGCGGGACTCCTCTCCGGATTGTGGGGACAGTGTACCCACAATGTGAGATTATGCAAAATAAAAAACCCGCCAAGATTGTTCTTACTCATAACCGGTATCCCAATCCCTTCAAATTTCCGGCAATCTCCCCTTCCAACCGCTCCGACTCCCGGAACTGCTCCGTAAGCTTCTCCGTCAGCCGTCCCATCTTCTCTTCAAACGGCTCGCCATCATCCACGACATCCTCAGCGCCCACATACCGCCCGGGTGTCAGCACAAACCCGTTCTTCCGGATCTCATCGATAGATGCACTCTTGCAGAACCCCTGCACATCCGCATACTCCACGGCATCCTTCTCGCCCCGCCACGCGTGATACGTTGCGGCAATCTTCGCGATGTCGTCGTCTGTGAGATCGCGGTGGACCCGGTCGATCAACCGCCCCATCTTCCGGGCGTCGATGAAGAGCGTCTGCCCGCGCCGGTCCCGGAACTTGGGGTTCTTCTTCTCACGGGTGACAAACCAGAGGCACGCCGGGATCTGGGTGGAGTAGAAGAGCTGACCGGGCAATGCGATCATGCAGTCCACCAGATCGGCTTCGATGATGTTTTTCCGGATCTCGCCTTCGCCGGACTGGTTGCTTGACATACTCCCGTTCGCGAGCACGAACCCGGCAATGCCGGTCGGTGCAAGGTGGTGGATGAAATGCTGCACCCATCCGAAGTTTGCATTGCCGTTCGGGGGGATGCCGTACTTCCAGCGTATATCTTCACGGAGCCGTTCGCCACCCCAGTCCTTCATGTTGAATGGCGGGTTGGCAAGGATAAAATCCGCTTTCAGATCAGGATGCAGATCGCGGTGGAAGCTGTCCGCATTTTCCGGTCCGAGGTTTCCCTCTATCCCCCGGATGGCGAGGTTCATCTTCGCAAGTTTCCACGTGGTCGGGTTCGACTCCTGCCCGTAGATGCTGATATCCCCGATATTCCCGCCATGCGCTTCGACAAACTTCTCGGAAGAGACAAACATACCACCCGAACCGCCGCACGGGTCGTACACCCTGCCCTTGTACGGCGCAATCATTTCGACCAGAATTTTTACGACGCAGCGGGGGGTATAGAACTGCCCGCCCTTCTTCCCCTCAGCGCTCGCGAACTGCGAGAGGAAATATTCGTATACACGACCAAGGATATCCTTCGACCGGTTCTCCTTGTCACCGAGACCAATCGTGCCAATCAGATCGATCAATTCGCCGAGTCGCTGCTTGTCGAGCGCTTGCCGGTTGTAGTCTTTGGGCAGGACACCTTTGAGCGTGGGATTATCGCGCTCGATCGCCACCATCGCGTCATCGATAAATTTCCCGATCGTGGGCTGCTTCGCGTTTCCCGGGAGATTTTCCCAACGGGCTTCTTTCGGTACCAGAAAATATTCTCCATGCGATACTCATCAGGATCTTCGAGCGCGAGATACCGGGCTTGCGGCTCCCGGATATACCACTGACTTGCCGGATCGGAAAGATCCTGATCGAGCGTGGAGTGCCGCTCGTCAAATGCGTCAGAGATATATTTCAGGATCTTAAGAAGACCCTGAAACGTATTGGTCTGGACACGCTCCTTCAAACTACTGACAATGAGTAGGTGTTAAACCCGCGCTGTTTGGGTGATCAATCCGGCAAGCGAGGGGTTGTTCCGGATTGCCTGGTTCTCGTGCTTCTCCGACAATTTCAAACTGGCGCTCTACACCTCTCGCATCGCAGGAGTTTTTAGAATTTGCGCGGTACGAGGCTGCCGGCAAACGCGGAGATCGGATGAGGGGGCAACCAAGGATCACACGTCACTGCAGTGTTCGCTTTTCCGGAATCGAAGGCGATGCAGAACCGGGCAAGGTACGGAACGAGCAGCACGGCGGCAGGTTTTGACACCCGGTAGAATGCCACGATAGTTGCGACAATCGGCAAAAGCAGCAGGAAGATATCAGTAAGGCTGGCGAGGGGGGATTGCAACCCGAAGAAGAGGACTGACCATACGAGGTTTGCCACGAACGGGAGTGCAAAAAGAAGCACCACGGTCTTTACGGGTTTTTTCTCCCATCCCTGGGAAACGACAAGGTATAAGGAGATCCCCATCAGGATGTAGAGGACAGTCCAGACCGGGCCAAAGAGATAATCCAGTGGCATGAACCAGGGTTTGTTGAGCGTGGCATACCAGTTAAGGATCCCGCCCAGGGTGAGAAAGCCCACGACAGCACCAAAAACCTGTGGTAACAGGATACAGACCGCTGCAAGTGTTGCCGAACGTAGCGTGACCATGGATCTCACTGGAGGACCAGAGGTGATGAGAGTATCGGTTGAGGATGCTTAACAAGGGCTCTTCCCATCGGTCGGATTGGGGGGTGTATCAGGTATCCAAAGAATACTTACCCGCACGTTCATTTTCCTGATGTTCAATAGGGACGTTTGATCCGAGAGGATCGATCATCAAATATTTTTTAAGTTTATACAGGTTACGCAATACCATGGAGACCCAATCAAATACGATCATTTTCGAAGACACGTCATATTATTTCGAGTTTATTCGGGTACTGGCTAAAGCGCTCGAACATGGGTCGGATATCGGTGAATGTCTGGAAACCGCGTGGCGGATCAGGAATGCGGATCCGAACGTGATCCCTCCTGCCAGAAGTTGGTGCAAAGAGTGGAAAACGCTTGCCGATCGTGTCATGAAGATCGGAAATGATTGCCGGGCCCGAAGCCATCGTATCAGCGCCCGGGACGCGTATCTCCGCTCCTGCGAGTATTACCGGAGCGCTGACTTTTATCTCCATGATACTCCAAAGGATCCGAAGATCATAACCCTCTGGGAAAAAATGCACACAGCGTTTCTCGCTGCCATGGAACTTGCCGATATTTCCTTTGAGGAGATCGAAATTCCCTATGAAGGGACAAATCTTCCCGGGTATTTCTGGAAGTTAAAACGCGACTCTGCACCGGCACCGACACTGATCCTCAATGCAGGTTTTGACGGGTCAGCTGAGGAACTATACCTGGAATACGTCTGTGATGCCCTGCGCAGGGGATATCACTGCCTGGTATTTGAAGGACCTGGACAGGGTGTTGTAATCCGGAAGCAAGGACTCCCATTCCGGTATGACTGGGAACATGTGATCACACCGGTTGTTGATTACGCCGTCTCACGTCCCGATGTTGACCGGGAAAAAATCGTATTGATGGGACTTTCCATGGGCGGATATTTTGTGCCACGGGCTGCGTCATTCGAACACCGGCTTGCTGCCTGTATTGCAAATGGCGGTGTGTTTGATATCTTTGGGAATAATGCACGCATTGCCGGGTGCTCCCGCAGCGAATTATTGGAATTTGTGACAACCCGGCAGGATGAATATAACCGGATGGCCTATGAGATGTGTACGAAAAACACCCAAATCCATTGGGGCACAACCCACGGGATGTGGGTCTTTGGTGTAAAAAGCCCGGCGGAATTTGCCCTGGCCCAGGAACCATGCACACTGCAGAATTGTGCACACTTGATCCGGTGTCCGACGCTTGTTCTGGATGTTGAAGGCGAGCAGTTCTTTGCCGGACAATCACAGCAGCTCTATGATGCCCTTACTTGTGAAAAGACATTCATCTCATTTTCCAAAGAAGAAGGAGCACGGCTCCACTGCCAGGAAGGAGCGAGACTTCTAGGAAACCAGCGAATCTTTGACTGGATTGACGAAACTCTGGCACAGAAGTAACGGGAAAATCCAAGAGAAAACTGTATCCTCTCGTAAACAGTAGGCAAACGGGTAGAACCCCCGGTATGACCCCCCCTTTGACCCTGAAAAGTCAGAACGCCGAGAATTAACTAATTGGTGCAGGAGGTGGAGGAACACCAGCCAGTTT
>Ga0247842_10006573_pt1 | contig 13082 bp, 15 predicted proteins | sample LaCruzMarch2015__3_FD_192411 | JGI IMG/M metagenome (GOLD analysis project Ga0247842, IMG submission 192411) | Freshwater microbial communities from meromictic Lake La Cruz, Castile-La Mancha, Spain - LaCruzMarch2015_19m | ecosystem: Environmental > Aquatic > Freshwater > Lake | place: Spain...
GGGTGGGGGAATCTTCGAGCATAGTCACACACCCGTCCCACATATCGCGCACCGGGTCTGCCACTCGTTTTCAAACATCGCGTTCTCCTGCAATTCGGAACAAGAACAGTTCGCTCGTGCACCCGCCATTCTCCGGCGAGAAATCCCGTACCCGTCCCATCTGCGCCCATTTCCTCCGACCGGTCCGGATCCTGACCGAATGCACACCCGTCACCCGGGGATAGACGAGGCGACCATCAGTGTCGTGCATCTCATCATACGGCGGGATGTCGAACCAGTCCTGCCAGAACCGGACACCGTGCGGCATATCCGTACCCCGGCTCATATCATTCAACCGGATGGGTGCGAGGTCATCGTAGATGAGATCGATTATCAAATTCTCATCCGCTTTATCCGGGTTCAGGTCGAGCTGGTAAAAGATCGGGTTGCGCCGGACTTCTTCCGGGGAGAGGGGCGTATCGAGCGTTAAGGGTAAAAGCCCATTAAACGTGCCCGGTATAGCCCGGCTACTTTTGCGATTGGTTTCATGAGCGTTTCAGTTTCCATGATACTTCTCCTTTATTCGTTCATGTTCGTCCCGGAGCATACCGAACTCCTCGCATACAACGTCATATTTGCCGATCTTCTGGTAGATGACAAAGAGCGCCGGGTACAGCGGGAGCACTGCGCCGAGAACGACCGCTAATAATTCTACATCCATACAAGGCTCCGTCGTGACGGAGCAACGAAAAGAGTGAAGACCGGGGGGTCTTCACCCATCCCAGGTCCCGTCAAGAGAGGATCAGGCGAGTGCCGGGACGCTGTCCGCCCAGGTCTCGATCCTCGTGAGGATCGCGTCGTCCGAGTAGGATGAGACGGACATTGTCTCGCGGGTGAGGGTCACATTGTACAACTCGCCGTTTGAATCGTGGCACCGGATCGTTGCCGAGAAGGTGTCCAGTTCAGGGTCGTGGATGAGGGTACCGGCGTGTGCAGTGGCAAACGGTGCGCTGCCCATAAGCACAGCGACACCGGCATCGAAACCGGCATGGGTCTCATACTTATCGTTAGTGGAACCGCACCGTTTCGCTTCGGCGTCTTCCCAGACCAATGCGGCGCCATATGAGCGCCGGGCAACCTCAACGGCTGCCATATTTGCACCTGCTACTGAATAGGGTGTGCATTCGAACGGGTTCGCGACGATCGTGGTGACAATCGTGTCGAAGGCGGTTGCATCTGCAATCGGTGTGGCAAGTTCGCGGGATGCGGACTTTACAATTGTTTTTGGAACAAAGTCTCCCATGGTTGTGGTATCTCCTGCCTGACGTAATCAGGCACTATACTATATTACCTCTAATCATAAATAGTTATCTTGATATTACCTATAGTGATTCATCCGGGGAAAGTCTGTATTACTGTAAGTAATAATATTTTTTAAAAATTACTGATGGTGATAAGTGTTGTTGGGGTGTAATCGCATTCAGAACATGGGGATATTCACGGATACACAAAAACAATTGTGTTTATTCACACCGGTGAATGGCGCTTTGTCAACGGATCAACTAACGTATGGACGTTTTGACAGGGAGTTCCCCGGGTATTTTCATTTACAAAATACACTTTTATCTACGTATCGTGAAAAATTGTTAAAGTGCCTTGCCATGAACACAGATAAACGTGATAATGTTCAAAGAGAATGTATGGAAGAAAAATGGAAGATTTGGTTATCAGTTGTCATCGCAGGGGTAGTAATTGCAATTCTTCTTCGCCTTACAATGATCGAATTTTATTATAACGGTCTCAGTGTTCTTGCGGTGACCTTGGGTTTTTGTGCGATTGGGACACTTCAGTGCGTGAGTATATACATCGTTGAAAAATTACGAGGATTGCCACAGGACAAAAGAGAAAAGTTTTGGAAATTGTAATCTGTTCCCGTTCTTCCCGGTGAACTCTCCCGTGTCTTTCCCGCCGAATAGTTACATTCATCAGTGCTGAGAACCGCCTTGAACGTCGAGGTGAGGGGTCTCTCTGTGCTTCCTGCACGCTTCACAATTGTCGGGAGGAGATTTCTGTGGGCGCCGGCTGTTATGGGCTTTGTGCATCACGATAAACGCCGTTTCCTGTAACGATCTGGAACGCTGAATTTTTACTCAGGTTCTGAAGGTTGTACATCACGATAAACGCCGTTTCCTGTAACGATCCGGATATTACTATTGATATTCGAAAATACAGTTATTGACATTTCATCACCAGGATCTAACATTTTGGGATTGCTAGCAACGCACCATGATTCTTCAACTATGGGACACGTTTCAGGGGTTAAGTATTTAAAATCTCCTGTACCCTCATAGGTAAAAATATCCATGTGGGAAAAATCACGAATTATTTCAGAACCGGTATTTTTAAAGGTTATAGTAAATTCGTTGGGTGACGGTGATGACGGAACCACGTAAGTTAATTCAAAATTTGTCCCTAACCGGGCCTCCTGTTGTAATGTATTATCTTTTTGGGCGTATGCGACAGTCTCCGCTGTATAAATTACACTACCCACAAGCAGATATGCGGTGATTAGTAGCAGCATCACCCCGACAATTGCTCCAAGAAGTTCCGCGACAGCCATGCTGTATCAGCTCACGATAAAATCAGTCGAGCGCCATATGCCGGTGGGCAGGGCTATCTGGAAATAAACTGGATTCCCCGATGTGATAACACCTGCTGTACTTTTAGGATATGCTGTGACATGAAGAGTCTCACCGGTATCCCAGTTACTATCGCCAACGGCGGGGGTTGGGGGGAGAAGGATATCCGCTGTCCAGTAACCCGTCTCAAAAGTTACATCATTATATGCAAGCAGATTGCCAACCGTCGATCCGCAAAAAACATCGGCTGTCTTGATTTCATCTAATGATATCCGCTGGCTTCCTACATTTTTCATATATATATCGACAGAGCCGGGGTTGCCGAGTGTCGCAAAATTTGCAACAATCTTAAAATCTGTACGCATTTGCACGTCCGCTTGATGCGCGGAAGATTGGAATGTTCCTGCCGTAGAAGAAATGACAGGGTATATTGCACTAACAAGTACTGCCGTTGCAACTACTGCGGTGATTAAAAAAATTGCAGTAACGATCGTTTCAGCAGAGCCGCTTTCGTTTAAATATGCCTTTTTCATACGTTTTCAGCCCCGAAAGTGTAACTTGGGTGCTCTTTTTGTGATCTGGATTGGTGTTCGGGATATTCAGTAATTTTAAAACTGCACGCACAAGAATCGCCTGTTGCTCATACGTCAATAGCACGGTTCTGTCAATGCATCCTGCAAGGTATCATTTATCAGCATTGCTTATTTTCTTTCCCCTTTTTTCTGTGCCGCAATTATTATCCGGCGGGTTTCTTCTGATGTCCCATGCCCTTTCTTTGCCTCACCCATTTTCCTACGGGTTTCTTCTGTGTGGTGTTTGCCGAACATCGGGTTATTTTCGCCTTTCCTCGCCACGCTCATTTTCCGGCGAGTTTCATCTGATTTTGGTTTTCCTTTTTGTGCCTCGCTTATTTTTCGGCGGGTTTCTTCGGATACAATCTTTCCTTTATTTCCCACACTTATTTTCCGGCGAGTTTCCTCTGATAAGATCCTTCCTTTCATCGTATCACTTATATTCTGGCGAGTCTCTTCTGCCTTAACCGGATCTTTAGGCATCATCTTTGGTATATTTTGTTTGGCTGATGTTATGCCTTCTGTATCTGCCAACGGAAACGCATTGGCGTGGTCTGGTGTCAATGCTGGGGTGACATCTATTGGGAATTGCTCAGTCTCTTTGCCAGTTTTATTATCTTACGAGTCTCTTTTGTATGGTGTTTGCCGAACATCGGGTTATTTTCGCCTTTCCTCGCATTGCCCATTTTCCTCCGGGTTTCTTCGGATAGTGTCTCTTGGGATAGTATCTTTCCTTTCTGTGCCGCAATTAATATCTAGCGGGTTTCTTCGGATTTTGAGATTCCCCTGTGTGTCTCACTCATTTTTCGCTTTCGTTCCAACTCCTTAATTGGATCAGCACAAATTGAGCAGTGTTGTGTCATTCCTGATCACCCCGTACGGGCATGTTAGGATAATTTTAGTAAACCTTTTCGATATTTTGGAAATTTATTTTCCTATTTCGGAGAAAGAGACTAACATAGCCGTAGTTATATTACAGTCGATTTCACGTCGTAGAATAAAAAACGGCAATGTTAGGATGTTTTGGACAAAGTCTTTCGATAATTTCATGATAAAACCTTCGGATCTTTTTTCACCGGTTCGAATTTTCGTTCGATACCGGAAAATACAACCCGGTTATTATAGGTCCGTTTACCGTACTCAAGTCTGGATATCCGGACACTCAATGCACGATCAGAAACTGGGGATACGTGTCCCTCTTGAGCTTTGCACCACACGAGATATTGGGCGACAATGTCAGCCAGTGAGATCGTACACGAGGAGTCAGCGGCAGTGTAACATTCCCATAGGAATCGATCTGCGTTGATCGTCCGGGACTTCCAATGTTCTTCTACTTCATCGGGGGTCTGCGGGCATATCCATCCGTTAATAAGAATGTCTTGAGCACCCTGGATACACCGACAAAGTAACTGTTGGCAATTCCGATCAGATAAGATCTCTTTTTTCTTCACAGCTGAACGGACGAATTTATTTTTGAATTCTTCGATATTCCACCGATTATAGAAATACGGATCGGCGATTTTCCCGGTATCCGGTAAGTCGTTGCATGCAAACAGGTAAACCGCAGTAACCACACCGTTCCGTTGTTCGCAGTATTTCTGGTTGATCGGTTGATATACGGATCCGGTTATTCGTTTGAATCGTTCGGTGCTGCTGATAGTAAACGCCGGGGTTTCGTCAGCGAGGTTCATGAGCATCCCTTCCACGTTGGACAGTGCGAAATCGTTAGTAGTCAGTGTCGTTAGGTCAACGGCGCTGTGTGCATTGTCTCCTAACGTCTTTTTGAACAGGTCGATCATTGTAGTTTTCCCTGCATCTCCCGGTCCTTCCGCCATAAACGCGGTTTTAAACGTGTCTTTCATCAGTAATTGGGCGATAGCTACCGAACCGGCATCGAGTACCCATTTACGGGGACCCCATTCGTTCAGAACTTTATCTAATTCAGGTGTGTTATTCAGATATGCGGGATTGAAATCGGTATCAATAACGTAATTGAAACGGTGTTCATACAAATGTGGTTCAAGTTTCGGACCGTCAATCGTCAACCTGACAGCACCGTTGCGGCAATTGATAAGGTCAGTTGCACTGTTGAACGGGAAGCGAGTACCGTAATTGTCGAGCATTGCAGCAGCCAGCGCCTCTTCAATTATACCGCGTTGGTTCACGCACATTCCGAGCGAACATAAAGTCCGCATGATATAGGATTCAATGTGTCCGTTATTCGGGACGTACTTAAACACGGTTGCATCGTATACCCAGATATGACCGTAATAATAGATGGGGTGAAGGGTATCCACCATTTTCCGCACGCATTCCTGTCGGTTCACTCCGGGTTTACTGCTCACGGACCCATCCTTTCCCGTAGTCTCTATGGAATTGATAAGATTCGGGTCGATTGCGATCTCGTTGAACATCGCGGTTGTGCCCATTGGATACGTCGTCATTAGCAATCCTCACACGCCAAAGTACCGGCGATCATTCTCTCCAGTTTCCCGCGTCCACCGGATGTCCCATGTCTCCAGCAGTGCCAGAATTGTCCGTCGGGTGTAATGACGAAGTTGCTGCCGGAGTCCGATCCGTGTGCCGGGTGCGATCCTCTCCATCCCTGCCCGGTTTCCGTAAACATTTTCATATCTACAAGGTCGAACAGAACTTTTCCCGGGGGGTAACTCTTCGTGCTTGCTTCGGTCACGGTCGCATTAGATTTTACATGAGGTTTCGCGCAATGTTTCAGGATAAACGTAGTGAGTTTATCGGGCGGGTCGAGTGGTATTCCATCTTGGATCAATTCATAAAAGTTCCCGGAATGGTGCGGCATTGAAGGACATACTACGAACGAATTGGTCCCGGCTTTAATGTCAATTCCGGGCATGATATTTCCCGATTTATACGCGCAGGGGCGAACCCAGTCGGCGTAATAATAATGATATCCCCCACCTCCCGTCCTGACGATAAGCTGTGGATTGAGTTCGCCGCACATACGCATGAGTTGAGTGAGCGATTCAAATCCTCCGGATCGGGGATCAATATCCACAACTAAAATGTGAGACTTTCCGGTCTCTAACAGGAACAGTTTTTCCCGGTGAATATCCCAAGGCGTACCGATTTTATATTTTGGGTGTTTGCCCTTGCACCCTTCGCCGTGAATGGCACACACGCCATTATAAGCGCTGACCATCGGCACAAGATAGAACTCGTGTTTATCTGCCCATAGGATCACGTTCGGGACGATCATGGTGCCTGCCCCATTTGCCCCATCTTACGAGACATTATCGCTTCACAATGTTTAAGGAAACACCCACCCCACGGTTGATGACGCTCTTCTCGGAGTATACAATAGAAGTCGTTATACCGTGACCGCAGGCAACCATACCCTTTGAAACAACGGCTCCCGATACAGTCTTTCATGATGAGCGGGTAGTAGTAAATTCTCCCAGAAGTTTTTGGAATGTCCCCATTGGTTGTTAATCGCACGCAATCGGAAGTTCCGGCACAACCGCATATCGAACTATCCGTGCGACATTCGGGGAGAACAACAATTGCCGGCGGCTCCGGTGGCTTGCTATCAAGCGTCTTGCCGAACCGATCCCCGCTCTCATTCAATGGCAATGTAGAAGTACATGAAGTGATAGAATTATTCATTGCCCACTCCTCTTCGGGGTGTTGCCTTCAAGTGGTTCGAAGTTTCCCGGTCAGTTGCATAATCCGGGATTATCCGGGGCTGAGGTAAAATTGATGAACCGGAAGAAAGAGAAGTCATATGTCCACCTGCTCGTCAGTGTTGGACAGGGGTGCCGGGATCTTGGTGTTGGTAGCTAAGGGGTTCCGTGCACTGCCTTCTTCTTTTTCTCCATTTTTGTTTTGTGGATAACTTGTTATATTCTCAGATTCGATTCCTTTTGTGATTAAGGACTCTACCACACGACTTCTAGGAACATCTCCCCTGTTTGAATCGATATGGTCAATAACCGTCCTTTCCAGTGAGATACAAATGTTTTGTCTCATTTATGGTCAATATTAGATTATATCGAATACATTAAATACCAAAGAGTCCGTTTTAATTTGTGTACAACTCGCATGATCTCCATCCCTTTGAGAGGATCGAACCGGGAGAATCAAGTTATGGTTTCTGTTGGGGTCCTACGGATGATCTTAACGAGGCAGAAAAGCGTTGGCATTGGGATTATGTAGTATTTGCTTTCATGGAGTTGGCAGATCAATTTATTCGATCCAGGAAGGGGAGTGGAAAAGAATATTTTGAAATTCTTGCTTGGTATTTCATGGATGAAATGTATGAGATGAATATTAGACCTGATGATGCTTTTTTTGAGACAGCAAGAGATGATACAGGATGGATTCGATCCAGCAAAATCGAACACGACCTTTTAAGAGAGATTCCCCATCGGACAACACTGTTCCGCTTACTTGCTGATATGGTTGATGCGGATATACTTCAAAAAAAAGTGGTTGTTGAAAAAACTTCAAAATCAACCGATAAGAAACAAAAACCGAGTGTGTATTATCGCTTATTGTTACACGAACCAGATGAAGCCCATCTTCAAGTAATGACATATAAGGAACTGATTTCGGCTGCGAAAATGTACTATAAAGGATTTAAAAAATACGGTGAACTGTATCTAGGGGCAAAAGAGTACTTAAAATCAGATGGTTTTGATGAGAAAGATATTGATGAAATTCTTTTAGATCAATTATCTTGGTGGAAAAAGTATGATGGTAAGGATCTATACCGGACCAATCTCAGAATCACACTTGGTGGGTTGTTGGGATCAATTCGAAAATAATTATTTTCCCTGTTTTGCCTGCATCTGCAATAATTCCGCTTTGAACTTATCCAGAAGTGTTTGATACTCCGGCAGGAGTTCCGCCCGCACTATTACTCCCTGTAATATGGATTTTCAGGGAGGGGCTAATCGGGGGGATTCTGGTCTGGAAAGGCGTTTTCTATCTTATCATTATTATAATATACAAAAAGGAGCCCCGCCAATGCCCCTGCAATCGACTTTCTCCTTTCAAATGGGCAAAAGTATACGGCAAAAACAACATCGGTTTAAAGGGCTTTGGCAGCCAATAGGTGACATCGTTTCCTGTCGTATTTCGGCAAACGGAGCCCGTTTTGGGGGTATTTTTTTGCATGATCCAATCCGGGCATTTTACGGGGTTTTTGGGGATGACAGGAATGCGGCGGGAGGGAATATGAGCCCAATTTGGGCTTATTTTGGGGTGTTACTATTACCCCCTGTAATAAGGGCTTTTTAGGGTCTAGGATGATAAGAAACCTGGTAGGGAAAATTGGGGGATCAGGTCCCGGACGATTTTGAGATTTCTCCTTGTCGGACCTGCGGAGGTTTCCGGTTTTTTTGTTTTTACTTCAGATGGGTTTTGAGCGAGCAGAACGGTAACAAATTATATTGATTTACATCACCGACAAATGTCGACCCATTTAACTTTACCCCGGTCATACGAGGTATGGGAGTTCGACATGCCAGGAGCAGGTGAAGATACCAAAACCCTTTGAAGATTATTATGAGTGAAATATCTAAAGAGTATGCATCGATTCAAAAAAACAGTCGCCATTAATTTCCTATACTGCAATGTTCATTTCCCAAAGCAAGTCATTAAACTTAGAATTAAAATTGCCCGGTAATGTGCGGGATGTTAAATGGGGTCTTTGATTTCTACTCCATGTTAAAAATTCTTCTATGCTTTGCTCTCCAGCGCAATAAATTATTTCAGCTGGTGTTTCAGCTAATGGACCCCATATATGACTATCGTGTGGACGAACTTTCAATCCAATTATTGCAATTTTTTCAGAACTCATCACCGCTTCTCGATAACGTCTCCGCTGAGATTCAATAAAATTCATTCCTGATGTTGTCCTTTTTTGCGGTTCATAATAACTCATAACCGGTGGAAAAGCATCACCTTGAATGCGGGAAGAAAAATCTGCAGGATTTGTAATAACTGTTATAGGGCCGTTGGTCCCTACGGATGTCCCACTAAATGAGACTCCCTTTGAAGATCCTCGTACAGATTCACAAAACAAGTGACAACAACCATGGGGAAGACATATCTCAATTTCTCGTGGATTACTACAAGATCGATCACATATCGGAGTTATACCCTCCAAAATAAGAGAAAGTTCAAGTAATCTGTCATAATTAAATGAAACTAAAATACCTTTCCAAGATAACTCGCGTATTTTTGTTGCAATTTTTTTGTAGAGATTATTTGGTCCTGGATGAAATTGGAAAAAAAACGCAGCCATAACTCTTTGCAATGGTGGAAGAGAATGTGGATAATGGCTTGATAACTGAACCATTGTCTGTTCGAAATCCCCTCTAAATAATTCAATGAACTCGCCGGGTAATCGACCCCACCCCTCAGGATTAAAAGAAATTAATGAATCAATTAATTTATTACTTATCGGGGGTGTTCCTGATGTATCTGAACCAAAACTCGCACCAGCACCAAAAACAATTAAATTGGTCATTCTCCCTCAAGAATTAAATGGTTAAACAAGTATTTATTCTGTTTGAACTATTTTCACATATTCTGGCTTTTCCTCGATAAACTCACTCCTCTACGAAATTTGTGGCAAGGCAAAATTCGTTTTCAATGATGTCGGATTACGAGACTTTTCGCCACCCGCTTGTGCGAGCGATGCAATTTTGTCAGCCCATGCTTCGAACCTGGCCCGGATTGCGTCGTCAGAGTATGCTCCAAGAATAACCTGCTATGGATATCTAATATCCATGAGCGCTTGTGGCGGATCAGCCATGAACACTGCTATGGATATCTCTTATTCATAGGTTCCTGTGGCAGACACACCTTAAACACTCTTTTGTGATCACTCCACATTAGATGAACAGATGTCTGAACCAAAATCTCCCCGTTACGATACGTTCTAAATCATCTGAAATGAATATCGGATACACGAATATTCAGCCGATACCGATATGACAGTACCTGACACTCACATGATGGAATGGATCGAGGAAAAGACGAAACGTCTGAATGCGTTACGCCCGCTTAGCCCGGATCTGATACAACAACTCCATGAAGAGATGCGGGTACTGCATACCTACCACTCCAATGCCATTGAAGGAAACACCCTCACGCTGTCCGACACAAACTTGTCCTTTCAACCGGTATTACCATCGGTGGCAAAACGCTTCGCGAACACCTCGAAACTACGAACAATGCACAAGGATATGACCTCATTGTCCGCCTGGCACGCGAACAGGCACCGATCAACCATATCACGATCCAGCAGGTCCACGAGGTAGTGACTCGTGGGATCCTTCTGTATACCGGGTGCTATCGTACCCATAATGTGCGCATCACCGGGGCGGTTCGCTCACCTCCGGACTGGCACAAGGTCATTCCCGAAATGGACCGACTCATACAGGAGATAGCACAGCACGATCGTTCTGTCATTGAGATGACGGCGTACCTGCATCACCGGTTCGTTCTGATCCATCCGTTTACTGATGGAAACGGCAGGGTTGCACGATTGTTAGGAAACCTGTACCTCATCAGGAATGGTTTTCCCCCGATCGTTCTCCCCCACAAGGAGAGGCAACATTATTACCAGGCACTCCGTGAGGCAGATAACGGCGATCTATCCGCATTCGTCCTGTTCATTGCACACGCCACAAACGAAGCGCTCTCCCATTATCTCTCGGTTCTCGGGGATCGGGAAACCCTCATCTCACTCGGTGAACTTGCCGTAACATCCCCCTATTCACAGGAATACCTGAGCCTCGCTGCCCGGCGCGGTCTCTTGGATGCGACAAAGATTGATGATGTCTGGTTCTCGACACGATATGCACTGGAAGAGTACTGCCGGCAGCATGGCAGAAAATTGCAGGGGAATTTTTCCCATTCCCATCCTCCCGTTGACCGATAACTGGCGTTTATATACGTTCATAACAGCAGGAAAAAATCAAAACTGCGTCCCTGCAAGATGGAGACGGTTGTGCACCAGGTTCGCGTGGTTCACATGGAGAACAACAAAGAGCTAAAAAAGTGAAAGAAAGAGATGTGAAAGGGGAACGCGTGTTTACTTTTTCCCTTTCTTTTTGCCCATGAACCCGGAGAAGAATCCGCTCTTTTCGCCCTTGCTCCTCTCCAAGTCGGCAAGTTTTGTATAGAGTTCTTTCTCTTCCCCGCTGATCCCTTTCGGGGTGACAATCTTCACCCGGATCAGGAGATCGCCGGGTTTTCCGCGACGCTTCACGCCTTCACCGGAAATCTTCAATGCCATGTTAAACTGGACGCCCGCAGGCACTGATAGGTCGATATGCCGGTGGTCGATCGTCTCGATCTCGATAGTTGTTCCCAGTACTGCCTGGACAGGACTGATCTCAATTGTGGTTTCAAGGTTGTCGCCCGTCCGCTGGAACCGGGCATGGGTCTGTACGTAAACTTCGATGAAGAGATCGCCACTGGGAGCTCCGTAATCCCCGGCTTCCCCATATCCTTCCATGCGGAGACGCATACCGGTATCGATGCCCGGTGGGATATGCACGTTCACCTTCCGCTTCACCCGCTTGTGCCCGGTACCCCTGCATTCATGGCATTGCTTCTCGGGAATCTTCCCCCGACCGCCGCACGCGTTGCAGGTACTCATCCGGACAAACTGACCGAAGACCGACTGCGTTGCCTGCTTCATCTGCCCGCTCCCACCGCAGCGTGGACAGGTGTTCATCTTCTTTGTCTCGCTGCCGGAACCGTTACAGGTTGGGCACTGCTCGTTGTGCATCACCTCGATGTCGCGGTCTGTGCCCGCCACCGCATCTTCGAGCGTGATCTGCATGCGCATCAGGAGATCGGCACCGGGCTGGGGTCCTGACCTCCGTTGACCCCCGCCGAAGAAATCAAAGATGTCCCCGAAACCGGAGAAGTCGGAGGAGAACCCTCCCCCGCCGGAGCCTCCAGCACCGGTGTAGGAGCCTTTCGAGGCGTTCGTGAAGGTCTCGTGCCCCATATTGTCATACTGGGCGCGCTTCTCGTTGTCGGAGAGCACACTGTACGCCTCGTTGATCTCCTTGAACTTCTCTTCTGCACCCGGCTCCTTGCAGACATCCGGGTGATACTTCCGGGCGAGGTTGCGGTATGCCTTTATGATCTCTTTTTCATCGGCACTCCGGGATACACCGAGCGTGTCGTAATAATCTCCTGCACCCATCAGGGTCACTCTTCTTTGACCTTGTAATCGGCATTGACAACATTGTCATCCTGTGGTTTCTCCGCGTCGGATGACTCCGGGGCTCCTGCGTCGCCCGGTTGTTTTGCCGCTTGTTCTGCCTGGATCTTCTGGTAGATCTTAGTGGTCGCTGCGTAGACCGCTTCGGTGAGGGTTTCTAATGATTTTTTGATCTCGTCGTTGTTGTCTTCTTCGAGAGCCTTTTTCACCGCTGCGATCCCTTCTTCGACTTTCTGTTTGTCAGGCGCGTCGAGTTTGTCGGCGCTCTCCTTTAACATCTTCTCGGCAGTAAAGACCGCAGTGTCCGCCTGGTTGCGCGTCTCAATCTCTTCACGCTTTATCTTGTCGTCTGCTTCAAACTGTTTTGCCGCGTCCATCATCTTCTTGATGTCCTCTTCGGACAGTTTCTTGTCGCCTTTGATCGAGATGTCCTGCGAGTGTCCGGATCCCAGGTCTTTTGCTGAAACATGGATGATCCCGTTGGAATCGATATCAAACGTGACCTCGATCTGCGGGATACCCCGGGGCGCCGGGGGGATGCCGGTCAACTGGAACTTGCCCAGCGTGAAATTGTCCTTTGCGAGCGCACGTTCGCCCTGCACGACATGGATCTCGACGCTCGTCTGCCCATCAGCGGCAGTCGAGAAGATCTGGCTCTTTCGG
>Ga0247842_10006574_pt1 | contig 13080 bp, 18 predicted proteins | sample LaCruzMarch2015__3_FD_192411 | JGI IMG/M metagenome (GOLD analysis project Ga0247842, IMG submission 192411) | Freshwater microbial communities from meromictic Lake La Cruz, Castile-La Mancha, Spain - LaCruzMarch2015_19m | ecosystem: Environmental > Aquatic > Freshwater > Lake | place: Spain...
CTGGGGTTAAATCCTATTTCGTGTTCATACGGTATCAAACGAACATTCTTAGTTAAGTCATTATCTTCAAGATACTTAAATACAGCGTCATAACTACGAGTCGGCATAACGAACTCTTTAACTTGTGGATAACTATCATATACCCGTTTGGTAATTTTGAACTGTTCTAGTCTATTGGTGTCAATCGGCATTATTATTGAAAACATAATATTCCTTTACTATTTTGCTAACTATACTACCATTATCCAAATAGTCACGCATATTGTTTTGGTATTTCTTAGCAAGTGGGTGACCATTAAACCAGTGGAATCCAATAGTTTCATTTGTAGTCTTGTCGGTGTTTCCGTAAAACATTCTTTCTATGTCTGTACTATAAACACCATCATAATCGGTTTCCGGTGAATATGGATAAACGATTTGGGATGGTAAATTGTATATTTTGTCATTTGGATATTTAAGTACCATTGTTTCGTAATTTTTGAACAAGTTTGCATAAACTCTAGTCCCCAATGACTGATAGTCGTCTTTGTGATTGACACGAATACGCCTAATGATTTCTTGCATAAGATCTATCATGACTTGTTGCTTCGGTCTTGATATTATAAATCCGTTTGACCAAAAGCCTTGATACGAAATTGTATAGTTAAAATCGTTTTCAAGTAATTTATCAATTGGTCTAATAAACAAGAAGTCTATGTCGGACCATACGCCACCATATTCATAAAGTAAATAACAACGAACATAATCTGACCTCTGTATTTCGTGTAAGTGATATGGCAGACCAATGTTGCGTAAGTCTATCTCTTTATATTCACACATACTCTGGAGTTTATCTGAAAAATCATCACCTATATATGACGTTGATTGTTCGCCACTTGCCCAATCTGGTGGTTGATTGTTTGGTTCTTTTGGATACCAGAGCCATACTTCCCAATCGGGATTATGTGTCTTAAATGTTAAGACCGTGAGATATTGTAAAAAAGATACCCTACCACCGCCCCAATATAAATGTAAGATGTGGGGTATCATAGATGTCCTTATCTTTTGTGCCAGACATATTTATTAACGTATGGTGTATATCCAAGAATAACATTTAGAACTCTATCGGAGCAGTTGTCCACATTATAGTCAACCGGTATAACAGTAGGTGCTTTAGCTATTTCTAGGCATTGTAGGATGTTTTCCTTATCAACCCCAGTAATTAGTAAACTGCCCACATCTACGGCTTCTGGGCGCTCTACGGCGTTCCTAATGGTGATTGCAGGGAACTTTAGGATTGTACTTTCTTCAGCTATTGTTCCACTGTCCGTAATGACACATTTAGCGTTTATTTGCAGGTGTACATAATCAAAGAAGCCAAATGGTTTACATAGATGTATGCGATCGTCTAACTTAATATTTAACTCATCTAGTTTTTTTCTAAATCTAGGGTGTGTGGTAACTATTATAGGAATGTTATACTTGTCCACTATGGCTTGTAATGTATCTATCAGTATCATCAGGTTCTCTTTGATTTCAGTGTTCTCGTCCCTATGGATACTAACTAAGAAATATTGTTTTAGACCCCATTCCGAAAACTCATAGCCTAACTCTTCTAATATTTTACTTGCCTGTATTTTAGGCAGATACTGGTTAAATATCTCCTTCATAGGTGAACCCATTATAAATGTACGGTCTTTAGGTGCGCCCTCTGCTAGTAGGTAACGACGTGAGTTTTCGGTATAAACCATATTAACATCGCCGATGTGGTCAAGTATCATACGGTTGATTTCTTCCGGCACGTTTAAGTCAAAACATCTATTACCTGCTTCCAAGTGGAAAATAGGTATTTTCATACGTTTAGCAATAATTCCACCTAAGGCCGAATTGGTATCCCCAAGTATAACAATGGCATTTGGCTTCTCTTTAACTAAGACCTTTTCGGTTTCAACGAGTATCTTAGCGATTGTCTCAGCCAAAGTCCCACCACCTACATTTAAGAAGTAGTCAGGTTTGCGTAGTTCCAAATCACCATAGAATATCTCGTTAAGTTCATAGTCGTAGTTCTGTCCAGTATGCACGATAATGTGTTCAACACTCTTATCTAGTTTTTTCATAATAGATGAGAGTTTGATTATCTCTGGACGAGTGCCAAGTAGAGTAAGGACTTTCATTATTCAATCCATTCTGGGTGGTTTTGTTGCCACTTAATAGTTTTCTTCATACTGTCCTCAAATGATACTTTGTTTTTCCACCCAAGAGATTCAAGTTTATTGCCGTCAAGACCATAGTGTATGTCGTGTGCTGGATTGTCTTTGTGGAAGTCTTGTAGTTTATATTTAAGTTCTTTGCCCATATACCCAGCAATTTTCTGTGCTATTTCAAGATTGGATAAGCAAACATCGCCTACTATATTGTATCTGTCTGGGTCATCTTGCATACCTTGTTGGTGTTGGTGTGGAGTTGTCTCAGTTAGTAAGAATAATAGGGCATCGGCAGAGTTTCTTGAATGAATATAGAAGCGAGTGCCAATTTCTTTATCGTTGCCGTGTATTGTAACAGTTTCACCATTTTCTACGGCCTTTTGGACCATAACGGGGAACTTAGATGATGATTGCATTTCACCAAAGTTATTCATTGTGTTAGTAATGATTAGTTTAACCTGACCAGAACGCCAGTAGCAGTAACACAAGTCTTCAGAAGCTGCCTTAGAAGCCGAATAGGCGTTAGATGGTCGGTGTGTTTCCCATTCCTTGTGTCCGATTCGAGGTGTTTTAACAGAACCATAGACTTCATCGGTTGAAAAGTATATAAACGCTTCGTGTGGTGTCTCTTTGGCGTATTCAAGCATAGTAAGAGTTGATTCAATGTTGTTTTTGATGACCCAAACAGGATTTTCTACTGAAAAGAACACATCTGACATAGCCGCCAAGTGAATAATGTAGTTTATATCACCGATTTCCTTCATTGTAGCGTTAGAAATAGGACAAGTTAAGTTATGTGGAATTATTTTGATACGGGATGACCACTCTGGGTGATCAGTGAGGCTGTGTGTAATCCTATCTCTATACCCTTTGTGCTGGAACGAATCAAGTCCGACTATTTCCCAGTCGGTATTTAACATAATATGGTCAAGAACGTGGATACCTATGCTCCCACTTAGTCCGGTAATTAAACATCTTTTCATTTTACTTCCTCCTTTATTTTATTTAATTGTTCTTGACAACCTCTGTCGCCCATAGTCTTAATGTAGTACTCTGGATAATCTTTCCAGTTAGTTTTGTTGGCGAATGTCCTAGCTAAATCTTCAGTCATGTGTCCTGATAGATAACCGTGATAAGTAATCAACCTGCTAAACTTTGAATCCTCTTGTAGTGCAGACTTTCGACCATCGTCCCACCTAAAATCTTCATATCTTAATCCGTCATCATAGACTTGACGTGAAATAATGTTCGGACCACCAACACAACCAGGCCAAGGGTTCAAGCACTTCCCATTGATATACATTTCTCTTAAAACAGCCTTTGGTGCTTCAATGGCTTCGTGGTCCAATCCTAACTGGCCAAGTTCGGGTATCTTCTTGAAATAATCGGCAGCGTTAGTATCCCAACCCATTTTAAGTTCCATGTCGTTGTCTAGGCGCATTAGGTGAGTAGCTTCTGGGTATTTCTTAAGACCTTCTTCCCAACCTATGTTTGTAGCCTTGCCTGGATAGTAGTTGTCTGGGTTGAATATAACTAGGTCGGCTTTATTTCTATGTGTCAAAGTATCTAAATATTCTTTAGTGCCGTCGGTTGAGTTGTTATCCACAATCACCAAATAGTGAGGAACTGTTATCGTGTCGTGTAGGTATCGGAGCGTGCGTTTCGTATATTCTAGGCGGTTATAAGTTATCATTACAATTAGTAAGTTCATTTCATACCTCGCTATCATCTATTGTTAAATATCGTTTAGGTGGCTTCTCGCCCATGCGTAGTCGTATAAGTTTATTGGCGTGCTTCCGGCTACACATAATCTCTTTGCCATCAACCATCACAGTCGTCAGTTTACCCTCTGGTGCTGTTGGCCACTTCCTTATTATTTTAAGTAGGCTATTCTTTTGTAGTTTAGTCCACTCTTCAATGATATGTTGGCCGTTATTAGAACCTGATTTACCAAGTGATACAAGTTTACGTTGACCAAGTGCGAACCCAACATCGTGAATTGGTATAGGTATAGCTAATCGCCTCAGTGTGATACCAAAATTGACATCGTGTAGTCCATAGCCACCGTTATCTTTACCTCTTGGCACACCGACAATCTTAATATAGCCAGTCATCTTGCGGATATTCCAGCATATATCTGTTCTAAAGTATGGTTTGCGTAGTTCATCAAACACTTCTCTCTTAACCAACATACAACCTGTTCCACCAAATACAATGTGCTTCTTGATAATAAACTCAGCACCATGCCCCTCTTTAGTGGTAGGATAATCAGCCATTACAACGGCCACGTCCATATCTAACATCTTCTTAAGAGTATCGGGGCGTAGTATCATGTCATCTTCTACAAACCACAAATGAGAGATAGTCCCGTTGTCCAATGCTTCATTAGTCGGCACTTCAAAGCAATCAGGTATTGGTAGTCCATGAGCAAAATATAACTTATGTGGTATATCTTTAAGATTGATTAGTATTTCTTCGGCGGTCTTAGAGAACATAAGTCCACGACTAGGCAGAATGACACCGACTTTTATACCTCTATTAGCGTACAACATTAAAATCTCTCCCATCGTTTAGATATGGTTGGTTATCTTCATTATATGAAATGAACGGAGGTATATCTTCCCAGAACTTCACATTCTTAATGCGATTCAGCGCACCCAAGAACATAGCAGAGTTTTCTGGTGTAATCATACCGGATACTAAATCCTTGCCAACTATTGTTAAGTCCTTTATCTCATGCGCTCCGTTATTAGTATGGACACCACCCAACTGAACTAATTTACGTTGGCCAGCAGTTTTATCAAGTACCATAATAGGAAGTCCTGACGAGTAAAGCACCATGCCAAAGTTAAGGTCATGTAGTCCATAAAATACCTTGTCTAGCATTCTTGGCCAGAAATGTATCGTATCCTTGTCAATAAATGGGTCAAATGTTCTGTTAGTTCGCCATATAGGCTTTTCTAGCTGTTCTAAGACCTGTCTGGCGATTAAGATGAATCCAGTGCCAGTCCAGAACGCAAAGCCTTGTGGGTCATGTAGGCACGTTGAGTCGCCATCTTGCTGAAATGGATAGTCCAATGCTACGACTGGATAATTCTGTGCGAACATCTCTTTTAAGATACCTTTAGGAATTATCATGTCATCTTCGCAAATAAGGACTGCAAAAACGTCAGGATCAGCCAATGCTTTCTCGGTTGGTTCATTGAAGCATTCAGGTAGAGGTCTTGAGTGGGCAAAGTATATCTCGTAGTTAAAATCCTCTAACTCGCCCAGTAGTTCCTCAAAGGTACGACTGAACATAAGTCCCCTTGATGGGAGTATAACTGCGAGTTTATCTTTCACTTAGCCCTCTATTTCGTCGGCTGCTGTGATTGCTCCCATAGATGGATATTCAGCCCGTAGTTCGTCAATCATTTGTTTGACCATTAAGATACCACCTGTGAACTGTTGAACTTGATTCTTGTGTTCAACCATGTTGTTATTACCTTTCATGCGTAAGGCTTCAATCGTACTCTCTTGTAGGCGTGTAGCGTGGACCACATCAACCCTTGCTCGCCATTGTGCTGCTTGAAGTTCGTGTAATTGTGCTTCAAGGAACGCAATCTTCTGTCTTGGGTGTAATTCTGCTTCCTTTGGAATCTTAAACTCTTTGACTGTTGCCTTATCTACTGCTAGTGGACTTTTCATCTGTTGCTCCTTATTTATATAGCCCAATAATAACATAATGTTTGTTAATATGTGTTACATTTTACACAACAGCAAGACAAAAAGAACCCCACATTTCTGTGGGGAACTTCTTGGGTGAATCAGCAGGATTTCTTCGGCTTCTTCATCTCTTTGCGAGGCTTCATACCTTTACCCATAAAGATTACTCCTTATAGATTAAGATTTTAGCTTGAAACCGAAGCCGCTGCGTAACTGTGTGTGTCCAAATAGAACATCAACAGTGACCAACCAACCCAAGTATTCTTGCTTGTATTGAGCCTGTGTGCGTGGTTGTAGTTGCATAGCAACTGCCCATGCGTCTTTGTGGAAGAACAGGTGATTGTATTCATCAGTTGCAGTGTCTAGGTAAACTAGATTCTGGCTCATAAATACCTTAGCACCATAGATGCTTCCGATTTGGCCGTTAGCAATGCTGTTTGTAGAACCACCAACTCCAAGTGCGTCGTATCGGACATACTTGTCGATTGCTAGTAATTCTGCTTCACCTTTAGGGTGAACAACGATTGAACGATCTGAACGTGGGGCTTTAGCTTCGCTTAGGTAGCGGTTGACACAAAGAATGAGGTTGTCATTCAAAGCTGTGCCGTATGCGCCGTAGCCGGTGAAAGCTGTGGTCATTGCGGTTGCCAATGCGCTATCAATCTTCTCTGCGATTGCGTAAGCGGCAGCTTGTGTGTAGTCGCTTCGTAGTTCGTAAGCTGATTGAATCTTAGCTAAGTCTTCAACAATGAATGAACTTTCGTAGTGTTGGTTCAATGTGATTGTTGTCTTTGTCTCTGTGTTGTAGTTCAAAGTAACTACTGTGTTTTGTGATTTCAAGTTTGCAGCGATTGCTGAAACATTTGGAATCTCTAACGTCTGACCTGAACTTGTGACATCTGCATCATAGTGTTTGATGAGTGGCAAAAGAACCAAATTGCTCTTGACGAACATTAAGGCTTCTTTGCTCCAGATGTTTGGTCGGAAAGCACCGGCAGCAGTTGCGCCAATGTTTACATTTCCTGAACCAAATGAACCTGATCCTGTAACCATATTATTATTCTCTTTTCTAAATTATTAGCCGGCCATCGCTTTGTTAATTTCAGCGTAGTGGTCAACGAACCATTGCTGGTCATGACTATCTACCATCTGAACAACATTGTGAGGAGTAATAGAGTTACTTGTCATCCCTGACGTAACAGCATTACCTATTGGCACGGACGCTTGTTGTTTATGGGCTAGAGATTCGAGGGCTTCTCGTTTCCCCTGTGACTTAACAGCGCCTTGATTATTCATCATTGCCATAGCATAACTAGCCTTTAGAATAGCCTCTGGTGAACCATATAATCCTGCTTCAACTGCAATCTTGGCCATCTCGGCTTCATGTTGCTTTGCATCAGGGTTAGCGTCCCAGAAATCTCGGATTGATTCCTTGACTTCCATTCGCTGTACTCGTTTGAGTACTTCTGGGTTTTCACCGGTTGCTTCAGCTTGTCGTTGAGCAGATTCGTCACTCATAGAGGACATCGTCTTCTCTAACTCGCTGGCTCTTTTAGTTTTGTCGTGCATCAGCTTTTCGGCGTTCATAGCCATCTTAGCTGCTTTTTTAGCATTGTCGCTATCGAGAACTAAACCTTTGGTCTCAGCAAACTTAGTAAGTTGTTCGTCGTCAGACGGCTCACTTGGTGCTGTTGTAGTTTCTTTCTCAGGTGCAACGGCTTCTGCTACCGCCGACGTTTGTTCTGCTTCTTCTGGTTGTGAAATCGCCATGCCTTGGTCGTCTATTGGGACGCCCTGGACAGACTGAACTTCGCCAGCATCAACAGGTTCGTTGGTTGTGGTTGTTTCTTCCATCTTGTACCTTTCTTAAGTCACCAGCCCTAGCAGTAGTTCGGATTGTAACACGGGCTGGTGTTAATAATATTGCCGAACTACCGCTAAGAATTATGACTTATTGCATTTTGCCCTTCTTTATTACAGTTGTCGTCGATTGGATGTGATTCAGAATCTCTCTTGCTCCCCTTGCTGATTGGGTGAAATCTCTAGCACTTTCAGCACTCTTCTCGGCCTTGCTATGCTCTTTGTCTATAAATGACTCAATATAACTTATAAAGTATTGGCCAGCATCGGACTTAAAAAAGAACTCATTATAAGCTGACTGTAATTGGTCTTGTCTCATTGTGGTGCATTTTTCTGGTCTAACAATAGGTTGGTGCATTAGCAGCCTCTTGTGTGGATAATCCACTAGTCTCAGCTAATATGTTCATAGCCTCTTGAATAGTATAAACATCAGTGGCTTGGTCTGCTAAACGATTGAGTGCCATTTGAGTAGTCAACATTACATACCTGCCTTTGCTCGCATCTCTTGTAACTTCTGAACTTTCATAGCTAAGTCAACTTGGTGATTCTCGTCCATTTCTGCCATCTTCTGTTCAGCCATCATCTGCCTTGGGTCTGGTGCTGGTGGTTGCAATGGCATTTGTCCCATTTCGGGTGGCATACCATTTTGCGACATTGGGGTCTGTTGGGCAATAAGGAGTTCAACCTCATCTGGGTCAAGGTCAAATGACTTACTTAACACCATTTTCTTTAATTCTACTTGGTTAATCTCTGGGTCGCCCAAGAACGCACCGAGTAATTCTTTAGCATTGTTAGCGTCTTGCTGTTTCTCATTGTTGATAGAAGCCTCTAGTTGTACTCGTGGCTCATAATCGCCTTGAAACTCTGATGGGTCAAACTGTTCCCAACGTGCGCCATCTTTTCCTACAATACGGACCATCATTGGCTCAGTAACATATAGTTGAATCATTTTAAAGATAATCTTTGCCATACGATAGAAGTAGCCGTTTTCAATCTGAGTAACTTTAAGGCTGAATCTTTGACCAGCACCGGCAATCTGGGCGTTGATTTCAGTAGCAGTAGATTTAGCACCTTCTGAACTTGTGCCTTTAACGACTTCACTTGCCGCAGTAGTTTCACGAATCTCGTTCTTAATGTTCTGTCGCTCCAGGAATGCGTCTGGTGGGATTGGCCGTTGGTTAATAGGTACTAAAGTGCCGGCTTCAAATGGATAGACAGCACCAGGTAAGTTCTCAATCTCACTAATCATGTGAGCATACTTAGGATCAATTGTGTACATCTGATTCAAGGTAAATGTAATAGAGTCAATGTTCTGGTTGGTAATATCGTTTAAGAGTTCCTGTTCGTCAGCAATAATATCTATCTCGCCCTTAGCATAGAATAGTGATTCGTCAACATAATCCCTAGAATCAGCAAATGGTAGCAAACCTTTTGGATATTTAGCACCATTGGCTCGGTCTTTGGCTTTGAAATAGTTTTCAGTATCTTCAATCACTACTGAGCGATTGGCTACGGATACAGTCTTATCCACAGTCCAATACTCAATGACTTCAATCTGTTTCTTGTTTGGCTCGCTAACAGTTGAACCATACCACATATCCTTCTGTTGCTTGTCGGTGTTCTCGCCTTTTGTACCCTCTGTAATAAGGTCAATGTTTGAATACTTTGGCTTCATTGGATAGTTGCCATCAATATCTGGCTTACCTTCAAAGTCTACAATCTCAAATGATTCTAGTTCTTCTTTTGTAGTAAGGAAGCGTCGGCCACAGAAAGGTGTGCAATATTCATCTAGTGATGATGATGTTGGTGCAATAAAGAAATCCCTAATAGGTACGTTTATAAGTCTTGGGTGGTCTTTATCCCAGAAGAAGTAATCAACTGCTGTGCCTAGTTTGAAAGTGTTTCGTCCTGTGTTGATAATCTTTAATGACCATTGGTCTTTATCCCAGTAGTAATCAAGTAATGAGTTAAGAATCTCAGTTGGCTGGTCTTGTTTTTCTTGTGGTGCTAAGTAATAAAATCTTGGCTTTGAACCAAATAAGCCGGACGTAAGAGTTTCAACAGTTCCGAATGCCATAGGAACAAATGTATCAGTGATACCAACATAGCCACGTTTAACACGATTGCCATTATATAAGAATTGATTATTCTGCCAACGATTGTGCCATGTACCCTGTGTATATTCCCAAGAGGCATTAAAGTCGGCGATTACAGTGCTAAGTGTGTCAGATGTTGTTTTCTTGGCCATTTTGTGTCCTTAGCCCGTATCCGATGAGTGTATTATATCATAATCATTGTTGATACAATAGTGCAAAGAATAGGGCTGGTTCGGATACTGAGCGATTATGCTAAGTCCCAGCCCTAATCATCACCTATCTATTCATGTTCTTCCTTGTAAGCATTTCTTTTGGTTTGAAAGCGTGAACAACAGTAGCAGTTCCCTTAAGTCCTTCAAAGCCATAACGTGCAGCATCAAGAAAGTGATTCCAAATATCTATTGGCACGTTGATAATCTTTCCGTTAGTGTCTGTTTTCCACAGGTAATTACGATACTCTTTGATACCATTGACTGAACGCTTTGTAATACTTATTCGTTGGTCTTTAACATACTGGATACCCTGCATAATCGAGTCTGAACCTTTAACCACCGGCATGATTGTAATGCCATAGGATTTAATCTCATCAATAGATTTAGGTTCAGCCGAATCAGCAATCACTAAAGCAGTCGGTGCGTTCTTGATAACATCAGCTATCTGCTTATTACTTAACCCCTTTTGGTAAAGTATCTCATCAAGGATATAGCCACCATTGTAATAGTAAATAGCCACTAGGGAAGATGGGTCATTAGAATAACCAAAGTCCAGCCCATATCTCTCTAAACGTGCTTCGTGTGGTATATCGTCAATAATCTGCCAGTTAGTATAGATACGTCCCTCAGCCTCGCCTAGAAGTCCAAGACCATAAACCTGCCAGAACTGTTTGTTATCCTTGCGTGATTCAATCTCAAATATAATAGATTCATCAAGTGCTTCATTATCCTTATAGGTTAAGATAGCAAAATCAATGTCTGGTCGTTTATCGATGTAGTCGGTGTACATAAAGAACTCGCTAACTGGATTCCAGTCAGCCCATGTATATTCTTTAGTTCTTAAGAGTAACTGCTCAAAGGTTTCCTGTGGCACGTTGTTTATCTCATTAACGAATAACCTATCACGTCTTGGCCCACGAACTTTACCTGGTTGATCTACTGAAAAGAACTCTAACTTACTACCTGATTCAAACGTATAGGTAAAGTCGGTCTTGCTCCAACGTGAATCTTTATAATAACCATGTTCCTGCATGATTGATAGAAAGTCTCGCATTGCACCTTTACGCAAGTGGGGGAATGATTCAGATACTACGCTTGTTATAGTTGGAATCTTATCAGTCTGGGCATCATCAATTAGGAGTTGAAGAATGCTAATCGTTTTACCAGCAGATGTACCACCAGCTACTGCCCTAATACGTTTCTTTAACTTAGATAATTTCTTTGTTGCTGTCGTCAGAATATACGTCATCGCCCACGTCTTTCTTACTGATGCCATTTAATATTGGAGTTGGTAGATCTTTGTCATTGGTCGTAACGTCTTGTCTGTCTTTCCACATAAATCGGTTCTTCATGTTCATATACCAGCCGGTATAACTAAAGTCTTTATTCTCTAGTTCAGTCCTACCTTTTTTCATCCACCAAGCCTTAGATAATTCAATGCCTCTTTTTATGGTTTCCTGATAAGGTAGTTCTTCATTAACCCATCGTGTGTGGACATCATTGCTTATGTTTAGATAAGCCTTAATTTCCTCAAGCGATGCACCCTGACTCATTTCATCAATAATATAGTCTTGCCATCCATTAGGTAGCGATTCAAGTTGCTTTCTAGGTTTTCCTACATTGCCCATACTATCCTTAGTATAGCATAATCTTGTTAATGACTCAATCAGTGTCTGTTAAATCGTTCCATACAATAAGTAATTGCACTTGCCACTGTACCTATGAGACATATCCATACGAATACTCTGCATAGGAATACTAACATAATTACTTAATCGTCCTCGCCTTTATCTCTTGCTTAATTTCCTTATAGTTCTTTGGTGCTTCAAAATATAATTTGTAGTCCGAGAGTTTACTAATGGTAGGTCCTTTTGTTAGGTTGATTTAGGTGCTATCAAGTGTACTACTCTATTATAGCAATTTTTCGACGACGGCTGATACTTCCACCTTTTTTGCCGGCAGTCCTAGCTAATTCAGGGTTAAGAGCAAAACCTTTCATACCAGTTTTCCTACCACCAATACCAGCGATCAACTGCATATGTACCTTATAGGCTGCTTCGCTTCCATATCGTTCAATCATTGTGCTTTTAACTTTTGTGCCGCCAACTTTTGTATTTGCCATGTTACTTCTCCATTTCTTCCAGATAATTCTGGCTTCTTACTTCTATTAAATAATTGATTCGTTCCCTAATGTAAATCAACATCTCGTCCTGGCATCTATCTAATTTCTTGTCCCAGTTCTTCATTGACTTACGGAATCGACGCATTGAATCTTCATCATCGTAGTCTGGTTCAACTGCTAGATGTAACATTATAGTTTCTCCTTATAAATACTAGGAAAATCTTTTAGATAATCCGTCTCATATTTAACTTCAGCAGCCAAATCTCGCTTTTCTTGTTCTTGGTCAATCATAAAGTCTGCTTTATCTAATAGTTCTTCAAACTCTCTACGCTTAGATACTAGCCATTCATTATCTTCTAATGTGTTTAGATCATATCCGGCAGCTTCAATAACTTCTAATAAACTAACGCTCATCACTTGCCTCACTAAAATCACCTAAGTCAGGTATACAAATACCTAAGTTTAGTTCTTCCATATATTCGTACCAATCGGCTTGTTCTGTTATGTTCATGTCAATCCTTTCGTTATTGATACTCTAATTATACGCTTGCGCTTATATAATGTCAATCATCAATATCAATATAGTGTCTAATCGCACCACATTTTTTACAAACTACCTTAGACCAGTAGAAATCATCACTTTTTGCTACGATCCAATCGTGTCGACAGAATATTCTCTTTAACCAGTTCATACAATCTCCTTTTCTAATGCCAAAATACGATGTGTAGCATATTTTTCCTCGCTTAAACTATCTGACCTTTCAAGATATTGATATACTTCATCTATTCTTGCCTTAGTCTCGGCTTGGTGGATAAGAGAGAGGATAGCAGTTTGAAATGTCGACCAAGGTATTTGTTTAACTAAATGTTTTTTGCCTAAGCCAGACGATATAACAACCTCT
>Ga0247842_10006575_pt1 | contig 13078 bp, 19 predicted proteins | sample LaCruzMarch2015__3_FD_192411 | JGI IMG/M metagenome (GOLD analysis project Ga0247842, IMG submission 192411) | Freshwater microbial communities from meromictic Lake La Cruz, Castile-La Mancha, Spain - LaCruzMarch2015_19m | ecosystem: Environmental > Aquatic > Freshwater > Lake | place: Spain...
CATCGGGGATTATGAACATGCGTATTTAGCTTAGGTTTGTATCAGCATAGCTTGGTTCCAGCTTCATGCGGCGGCGCCTCGGATGCCCCGCAGCTTGCTGCGCGGGTGCGCCGCCGCCGTTTCACTACTGCAAATTAACACGGCCGGACGGGGGGAATACAGTAACCTTGCGCATCTACTCAAACGCAGCCCGCACCACTCTCTTAGCCACCTTAACTGAATCGGGTTTCCCCACGTCCTTAAAATGGCGCTACATTTACGCCATGCGTGGCTCAGATTCGGGCGAATGGCAAGCGAGCTACTATCTGGAAAATTTGAACGTGGTCTCATATTGAGGTGCAGATGGCCGAAACGATTGAATGCCCGAAACATCAGGCCTGGCTGTTCTTGCACTGCGCCAAGGAAGGAGCTTGCGAAATATGCCTGCGGCTGGACGGCTGGTTCTATTTCCAGGGAAACCATGATGATCCATATCCTATTTCGCAGCATGAGAAGTGCCGCTGTTATTGGAATGATTACTTAATTGAAGGGCTTTACCGCTTCCAGCGAGAAGAGATGCTCAACCAGCATCAGGAGCTTCGAGATGGATATGATAAGGCTGTTGCAGATATCGCTTTTAGGGAATATGATATTGCAGAGTTAACAATAACCCTGGATTCTCAAAAAGAAGATAAAGAAACACAGGATCAAGCAGCAGAGACATTCCAAAATTCCGCAGATCGCCTTATCGCGGAGGCCCAGGAGATTATTGATAGCAACGACGAATTAACACCGGAGCAACAGGATTACGTTGACGAGCTGCTCTTATTAGCATCGGACGAATTAGGCAAGGCCGAGGATGCCATAGCACAGGCAGACGCTTTGCAAAAGGAGATTTTCGTCACAGAGCGCCTCATCCAGAATCAGGAGGATTTGAAAGATGCAACAGTGTACCAGAAGAACGAATTCGACCAGAAATTAAAGGAAGTAGAGCCCTGCCTCTCCCTGCGGTGCATCGAGGATGAAGTTGAGGCGATGGCAGGAACACGCCTCATTATGAACTTCTAGTTGGATTGATCCCTCCTCTCCCCCTCCCCGGACCCCACCCTCTCTCCTCGGTGGTCACGGCTGCGGCGGCGGGATAGCCGGGATTGCAGGAGGTGCCGTTTCCGGCGGGCCGGAATAACTTCATGGCGGGTCAGGCGTCCATGACGGCGATCCGATTCTTGACTTAGGATGGATTATAAGTTTAACATTGGGGCCGAATGAAATCCCTTCTTGTTCGTTGTCTCCATCTGTCTCTTTTTCAAACTGAAGTCTTAATTCAGAGAAAAATCGTTTTCCCAAGTCTTCCTTAATGGCTTTAGCCAATGATTCGCTGGAAAAAGGCTTATCAAGCTTCTTAATATCGCAAATAGTGAACATTGGTCCATATGAACTACTCGCATCATAATTACCGATAAATGTACTTGAAGGGTTAATGTAATACGCATTTAGGCAGCCTAGATCTGAAAATGGGTCGTTGCTGCCTGGAAATGAGTGATAGTCACTGAACTCAATTTCCACATTATCTATCCCTGTATTGGAAGGAATACTAGAAATATCAAAAATGAAAATACTTCTTATCCCTGCATTTTTTATCCCTTGATCGTCATTGGTATCTCCCACTTCTCGACGCCAGTTCCATTTTCCTGCCCATATGTTACCGCCGATCGAAGGAATGCTATTAAGCACGATTTTTTTTCGAAAATTTGGATCCTTAACAACTACAACCTGGGCCGTTTTACTGTCGCTTCCTGCCTCATTTGAAGCAGTGAGAGTATATGTAGTGGTTACTGTTGGAGAAACCTCTATTGAACCAAAATGATACTTCACCGGTCCTACTCCACCATCTATCATAAATCTGGTAGTTTCATCTGCATTGACCATCCAGCTTAGGCTAACTTTATCTCCTTCTATTATGGGATTAGTATTTACAATGAACGAGTCAATTATTGGTGGACTTAGTCCTTCTGCATGAATACTAAAGACAAAAATTATGATAAAGATCCACCAAGGCGTGACTGGCATTTTCATAATTGTTGCGAGCCATCTATCTATTTAAATTTATCTAGATTGGATGTGCTTTTTTTATTTGGACGTAATACCTCGTCGCTTGCTGTGTGGGTACGTTGCCGCTGTTTGACAGAGGTCGTTACATTAACTCATACCGAGAACGCAATGGGCGTATCCTTTGGTATCAGGAGCCGCTCATCCTTGGTCCCGGCGACCTTTATCCCCAGGCATTTCTCCTCTCCGAACCTCTCCAGGAGGGCCTTGCAATCCATCACTGGATAGATCAGGCCGGGCTCAAACCAGCCTGTAATCCGTTTCACCGGCGCAGTTTCGTAGATCCAGGCCCGTTCTATGGGCGACTTGGGAGCCGTTCGTCGCAGCTCCAGGCACTTATGGCCGCTGTAAATGCGCTCTGCGTAGCGGTGCTTGATAGAGAAGATGGCATCAGTCATCATGATATTCCTAATTATTGAGGATCTCGGTTAATATTCGGAGCTGATGGGTTTAAGGCTGGCCAATCTGGTCTTGGCCTCGCTTTGGTTCCTGGCCCAGACAAAGTACTCCCTGTAATCCTCCCGCTCGACCAGGATTCCCTCCGGGACGGGAGGCCAGCAGAGCGAGACCTCCACATCCTGCACCTTGCCTTGTTGCACAACCACGCAAACCTTGAAGGGCAAAAGTCCGTTCTTTAGCTGCTCGCCGAACACGTCCGCCTCTGCGACTTGCAGTTCAGCTTCCTCGTCTATGGCCATACGAACGATCTTGAGGACCCTCTCTCCCAGGACTCTATCGGTGTAGGGGCCGTACATCCCATCTTCCAGATCGCTGTTCACAAAGAAGGCCTGCATCTACCTGTGCTCCTTGCTCCGGCAGCGGCACTCAGAGGTCATCCAGATAATCCTCATCATCATTCACCAGGGCGTCCGGGCTCATGGCTTCTCTGGCATCGGCCTTCTCAAGGGCAGATGCAATCTCAAACAGGGAGCAGAGCTGAGTGGAGATCAATGGGCTCTGGCTCATGAGATAGGTGGTCTGCTTTTCAGCCGGGGTCATCTCGTCGCTGGCTCGTAGCATCTCCTCACGGGTCAGGGTGATGGTAATCACATGCTCCTGGGTCTGTGGATCGTCCCTGCGCTCGATCTTCAGGCTTTCACCACCTGGGCATTTTGCGTCCTATGGTCTTTGTGCATCGTCTCCAGCCTGCGGTATTGCTTGGCTGCCCGGGCGCTCCTGAATAGCAGCTTTCCATCACTGCGGTCAATCAGAGACTCAGGATCTCCGAAACTGTTCTCCAAGGCCCACATCCTCAGAGCTTCGTGATCGTCAACTTTTAGCACACCCATTATCTCACCACGGTTTGGGCGATCCGTCATTCTTATGATTTTAAGGCTTTAACTGATGGAATGCGCGGGTAGAGCTGGGCGCACTCAAGCGCCGTGCGGACTTACCCTAACCCCATAAACGGGGGGACATTTTTGGAGTATCCAGTGTTTTAAGCAGAATGGCATTTGTATGCCTGCTATTTCCGGGGCGGGAGCCTTTTGGTCGAGAGTCCAGGGGGCACAGGGTCTCTGTCAGTAATCAGGGGGCATGAGCTTTCCTGTACGGTCTCCTTCCAGGTTGACCCGGGCATGCGAGTAGGCACGCTCCTGCGCGCGGATCCCAACCCGTGGGGGTCCGTGCTCGTCGCTGTGGGAATTGACGTAAAACCTGGGATAATGAGCTTGGACGGGTCTTTGCCGTCATACTATGGTCTTTTCACGTTTGCGTGAGGGCTGCGCCGTCTTTTGAATCAGGTCATGCTTTCAACGCCACTTCTCCGGCAGCTAAAGGTTTTGCCAGGAGCTTTCCAGCATAAAACTCCTCCATGATTTCATCTATTTTTTCGGAGATCTCAGGAGTGATGTACGCTTCATCGCAGCAGTCACATACAAGGGCAGGAACATCTTTGATGACCACTACTTCATTCTTTACTTTAACAACGAATTCCTTCTTGCCTTCGTGCAGCTTGCCCTTGCAAAAACTGCAAGTATCCGGTATCATTCGTTTTTCCTCAGGCAGTGATTTATCCATCTCTCTTCATCAGGCCAGTATACTGTGATTATCCGCAGGTGATCCACGCAGCAGGCCACAACTGCATGGCACTGACGACCGGAGACGTTTGGAAATGTGCCTCTCAAACATCCTGGCGCGGGCGTGAAACGTGAGGTGATAATCTCGATTGGAGATCTTCTTTTTGATTTCATCGATGAGGCTAATTGGCTCCACCTCTTGGACCCTTCTTCGACAATTGCGATCTCGCTGTAGAGTCCCGAATGTTTGGACTTTATATACTCCGGCCCGCAAATTACATTCTTTATCAACCATTTAATTCAGTCTCCATCTGATTCATGAACATTCCCAATTTGCATCCTTCCGGCAGCCTTGACCAGAATGCGATATCTTGCGTCTGTAGATACCATTTTGTATCAAGGGACTCATGAAATCTAACTGTATTATACCAATTCATGAAATTATCAAAATTATCGAACCTAAACCGATTATGTTCGTAAGTATCGTTCCATTTTTCCAGTTTTGCATTGGTCTGAGGATGCTTGACGCGAGCTTTGATGTGTTTGATTTTATTCTCCTCAAGAAAGTCCCCAAATCTGCTATCCGCATCGCCGTTCTTGTCTCGCTTGTTGGCATAGAATTGTGTCCCTCTATCGGTCAACACCTGCTCAATACTTGCTAGGCAGCCAAATTTATCCATAGCTTCTCTGAGGAGCCATAAACTGTTTTCTGTTGTTTCGGCATCGAACTCCCCGCCCGCGAGAATGCGCCGCGAACTATCATCAAGGACCACGCAGACAAACACCTTTTTCCCGTCGTGAATGCTGGTGTGCCAATCCAGATGCACCATGGACAGGCTGTGCTTGCGTTCGAACCGAATCCAGGGTTTTCTGCGCTTCGATTTGTTGCGGTTCAAATTGGCCAAGCCATGGGACAGCAGTTCCTTATGAATGGCATTATGCGGGATATGCTTTCCGTGCTGGAAATCAATGATCCTTTCTAGCCGTCTTGCGCCCAAATTTTGCTCTTTGTGGACTTCTAGTATCAGATTAACTGACTCTTCATCCAGGGTCTTTTTCTTTCTTCCAAATTTCTTAATGTTTAGGGGCATCTTGGTTTTCGTCCAGTGCATCCAGACACGCTTCACAGAGGATGGACTCAACTTCATATCCACCGCGATTCTTTTGGTGCTCTCGCCTCTCTTTTTGGCCCGAATGATATATCTGATCTTCCTATCTGTTAGCTTTACAACTTTATTCTTCTTTCCCATGCCCCATTGATGGGTATATAAAGTCAAAGGTTTCGGGACTACACACAATTGCGATCTCGCAAATAAGTTTATACTCTGCACAGATTAACTCTCTTTCGCTTTGGCCAGTTGGGCTTCAAGCTCTTTTACTCTTTCCTGGAGCCTTCCGTAATCCAGCAGCAGGTCGCTGAGTGCGTCGCTCTGGGAGCTGTAGTTTCCAGTTTCCTGAAACTCGTTCAGGACACGCTTGGCAGTGGCAAGGACCGGGACGTTGATCCGGTCGATCACTTTATCCTTCTTTTCTGGCATTGTGTTTGCGTTTGCGCTTGCGCATAAATACTTTTCGGAGATTACTGGACTGTTAGGAGGAGGGCCTGGACCGGCCCTTCCGGAGAGGGCCGAATGGGGCCTCTCCTCCTAACTGCTGCTGCTTGAGCTTCTTCTGGGGTGCCGCGCGCGGTAAAACGCGCGGGAAGAGTTGGGCTCCCTCAACGCCGGGAAGGCTTGGATTCGGTTACGTTTCCGGGCGGGAGCCTTTTGGTCGAGAGTCCAGGGGGCACAGGGTCTCTGTCAGTAATCAGGGGGCATGAGCTTTCTTGCACTATATGCTTTCCAGGTTGATCAGGGCATGCGAGTAGGCACGCTCCTGCGCGCGGACCCCAACCAGTGGGGGTCCGTGCTCGTCGCTGTGGGAATTAACATAAACCCCAGGCCAAGCCGTGGGGTTTACTGACACAGACGGACGGGCGAGATGGCCGGGCGGGGTCGGCCCTGGGGTCGAATTAGTTCTATGGCATTTTGTGGAATATTTCTAAAAATGCCATAGAACCATTTTGAGGGCGGACCATTCCAAGCGTGCTATTCTGCGTTGTCGCTGCCGGTCGTCTTTGTTCTATGTATGGCGTCTATTGATATCGATTTTAGTCCCATCTTCGTCGCGCAATGTTGCCGTTTGGCCGCCTGCTACACCAAAATATGCCATTTGCGCTTGCGCAAACGCTTGCGCAAGCGCAATGTTTATACGTCCGAAGGTCGTGTATCTATTAAGAACTTTTGGAGGTTCGAAAAATGACAATCGCAGAATCAAAGCGGGAAGACTGGCTCGTTGAAGAGTTGCTTGCCGAGCAGCAGAGAGTGAAGCAGGCAGCAAATCAGATGGCGGCCAGCGCCCAGGCCGAAGCCCAGAGGATAAAGAATAAGCTGCCCTTGCCGCCCGCTGCCAGCGAAGGAATGTTTGAAGTTCGCTTTGTGCAAGCCCTGGTCGAGATCATGACCGGCCGGGCCACAGTGGCCAAGCCTGACATGGTAAAGATGCCTGAGACCCCTTACGAGTCCATTGCCCTGGTGCTCTCCTCTACAGGCCAGTTTTACTATCGTGTCACGCCGCAGGGTTGCACCTGCAAGGGCTTTGCCTACCGGAAGAGCTGCAGGCACTTCAAGGCCGCTTTCCCGGAACTCGTCTCCCCGCGGGAAAATGGGAACGGCTCAGGAAGCCGCCTGGAGGGTCGCCCAATGAAGGCCCCTGCCCCAAAGCCAAAAGCCGGCAGGAAAAAGCCTGAACTTCTCCCGGCCCTGGCCAACTCCAAGAGGGTCAAAGAATACGAGTATTACCTGCAAAACGATTACGCCGCCCACCGGGTGCATGAATTCCACCCCATGAGCTACAAAGCTTTTTGCAAGTCGGCCCGCAGGCTGGAAACGATACAGGCCCGGCTTAGAGCCCTGGGAGATGCGGGCCAGTTTGATTGTAAGGAATACAAGGACCTTGAGCGGGAAGAGCACCGCTACTGCGTCAGCCTGGGGTATTGAAGATGGTTGATACCAATCTCCTCTTTTTTGGCCTTCTATTCGTGACCGTGGCCTTTGTCGCTCTTGACATGTGGTGGAAATCCTGGATCCAAGCCCCCAGGCACCGGGAGATAATCAGGAGGTGGAAGCCTTGAGCCCTGCCGAGATCCTTGAGGAGGCCCTCAAGCTTTCTCTTTCTGATCAGGAGGATATAGCCAACAGGCTAACCTATTCCATCCTGGGCAATCTGCAGGCCCTGGGATATGACGACTCTGGGAGGCCGGCAATATGAAGGACGTCTTCGAGGTCGTGACCAACCAAATGATAAAGCAGCTGGAGGAAGGCATCATCCCCTGGCGCCGGCCCTGGCAGGCCTGCTGGCCTACATCCTACACCACTAACAAGGAATACCAGGGAATCAACACCCTCCTCTTGCAATCGAATTATGAGAGCCCCTACTGGGTCACCTTCCGCCAGGCTCAGAAGATGGGAGGCTCCATCCGGGCCGGTGAGAAGGGCCGGCCAATTGTCTTTGCTGACCGCGTAGCAAAGGAGGAGCAGAACGAAAAGGGCGAGGTCTCCGTTAGAATTCTGAACTTCCTCAAGTACTACACCGTCTTCAACTGGTGCCAGACAAAGGGCTTGCCGGAAAAGTCGCCGGTGGATAGGGATAACCAGCAGATTGTCAGCGCCGAGGATTTACTGCGGCGAAGAAGCCCCCGCATAGAAACCGACATCCAGAAGGCTTATTATTGCTCGCAGAGCGATGCGATTTATCTTCCTACTCTCGACCAGTTCGACAGCAGTGAAGATTATTATGCGGCGGCTTTCCACGAGCTGACCCACTGGACAGGAGGAGCCGAGAGGCTCTGCCGGGAAACCCTCAGGGACTACCACATGGGAACGGATGTGAGGAGCCAGGAGGAGCTCACCGCCGAGATGGGCGCCGCTTTCCTCTGCCAGATTGCCGCCCTTGACACATCGAGGACTCTGCAAAACTCCACGGCCTATATTGGCTCCTGGCTGAAGGCTTTGCAGAATAATCCTAAATGGGTTCTGAAGGCCAGCAAGCAGGCCCGCGAGGCGGTGGAGTATGTCACGATCGGCAAGCTTCCGGAGGGGAGAGCCCGTGCAACTGCTACAGCTTAGGGGGTGTTGAAATGAACTACAAGCAGCCAGAACATGATGAGTTTGCGCTCCTCCCTCGCAAAGATAGGGAGGCAGCCTTCCAGCTTGCTCGAAAAAAGGTAGGCGCGCAGGGAATGGTCACCGTGAGCCTGATGCTACATATCCACAAATCTATTCAGAAGGAAAATTAAAATGCCATCAGAAAACGAACTGGTTGAAAAGATAGTAACTAACCACACGTCGCCCAGCATTGCAGAACTGGTTGATATGAAATTTTTGTCTCTTTGGATTCAAGACATCGCAGACCAAATGGAGTTGGCAGAAAGGGCCTATGCAGACCTTCGCAGGAAAGATATCATAGATGCTTGGGCAGATTGGGAGAACGACTGCGAAAGGGATAGAAAAGACTGCGACTACGATCCTATCGATTGACCTTTTTTTCTTTGTTCCTTTTTCCCTCACTTGACGGCCCGGCAGGCCCTGGGCGTATTCCGGGAGGCGAAGAGGAGACGGCGGGAGTACTGCGGGAGGAGGTTTTAGAGCGTCTTCTTTGGTGCCTGCGGTGCCGGGAGGCGACCTATTTTTATATAATTAATGGAATCCGAGGCCCAAGGATGCCCAGGAGGCGAGTGTCTTGGCTTTCTACCGTGCCCTGGGTGGGGGGCGTGGAGAGGAGGCCGCCCGGGGGCTTTTGGAGAGGCTCGTTAGGGTTGTTGTCTCTGCGGTTGGGAATATTTCGCTACGTTGATCTCAAGTTCGCCTAAATCCACTTCTGCCTAACTACCCGTTCACATAGTCCTGGTAAAATTAGGTTTGCAATCTATTGATAGCGATTAATCGGTTAATTGGCATCATCGAAAGCAAAAAGAAGGTCCACAATCCGTCGTGCACCATCATAGAGAGTGTCAGGTCGGAAGTAACCTTATAATAAGTACTTTCACATTGCGCATAAAATAACTATTATAGAGTGAAACTGTGGCGGCGCACCCACGCGCAGCAAGCTGCGGAGTATTGCGTTTTAAAATAAAAATTTTATATGTACTTCATAAAACTAGGTGACTAAGGTGCAATCTTTATGACTACATTGTGTAACGATATACGTTTGTCTGGCGGGGCTGGAAGCCTATCTGCTTGTAAAGCCTATTGGCAGTTTCGCGCGCGGGTCGAGATGTTAGGTCTACTGTTCTTGCGCCCGAATTTTTAGCCCGTTTGAGCGCTTTTATGATCAAATGACTTGCAATACCTCGTCTACGAGTTGACTCATCTACAACAACATCTTCAATCCAAGCTCTCATGCCCGTTGGAATGCGGAATACAACTAGAGATAAAGCGCCAACTATTCTGCCATCATCTTTTGCCAAAAAAAGTATTACATCTGAAGAGTTAACAACGTCTTGTAGCTCGTTCCTACTAGGTATAATACTGGAAGATGATAATTGCGGAATTAGACGCTGAAAGGCCTCCACCATTTCATCAGTAACCTCTTTTGCTTCGTAAATCTCCATTTTCTCTCGATTTCCATGAATTTTATCGCATTTTATTTCGGCTGATTACAAACGGCGCGAACATGCCCATCTATTTGCAGAGAGGTGCTCTGTTTGACTAAATATTTGTAGCTTCTTTATACTACAGTCTCTAATCGCCATTGTCATCATTTCATAAATGATAACTCAAAATGCCTCCTGGAGTTAGGCCCGTAGGCTGGCCGGGTCGATGATCTCCATTATTCAATACGGTTCGTTTTACGTTAGGCTTAAATATGCGATGATTGATGATGATTGATTGGGATATTAAGCATATATTCTCTGAAGTGCTATAGGGGGGAAAATATGGTAGCCAGGAAAAAGAAGGCGGAATTAATCGAAAGAGCAGGCCGACAGACCATTGAATTGGATAATGTCCCCTCTGAATCGATTGAGGAATGTCATGAATTGATAGATACCTTATCAAAGTTAAATGAAGCTCGCGACTTAGATAGGATATGTGAAATTATAGATAAATATCTCAAAAAATACATTAAGGGTGTAGGATGTTCTATTTTCTTAATGGATCCAACGACAAATGAACTAAAACTTATTTATTCGAAAATGATTGATAAAGAGTCGTGGAGCAGAGCGAAATATCGTGTTGGCTAAGGATTTACTGGGTGGGTGGCAAAATACAAAAAATTTTTATATATCAAAAATGAAAAAGATGAAGGAGAGATACAACAAATTTATCCAAAACCGCCCAATCATGTCGATTCTGGAAAACCCCACGAGACAACAAAAATCGGGCCCTTCATGGCGGCGCCTATCTTAAACATAGGATCGTATCAGTTAGAGAAGGGAGATTTTAAAGACCTAAAAGCGTTCATCGATAGACTGAATGATGAAACTAATCTTCTCTCTAAGTTTATAAAGAACAAATTGAGCCCGGAGATTTTAGGTAGCCTTAATGCATATGAAGATATTATTGGGAATGATCAACTTGTGGATCGCTTTATAGATGAATTAAATAATCTGCTTGGAAACGAATTTTTTTATAGTAAAGAGTTGTTTAGAGATATATCGCTATCGCGGGAAATAGAGGATCTCCTATTAAACGTTCCCACACAAAAAGAGGATATTTTATATATCAATAGGCTATTATTGGAGGATGTTTACAGGGATGAATTGACGAAATGTTATGTGCTTGGGGTTATTAGGCTTCCTCATGTTGCAGATGGCGGGACAGAATTCACAGAATATGAGAAAAGGATATTCAACTATTTCGCTATCAGATTATCTCAATCGATAGAAAATGCTAATATTGTCAAAAAATATAATAATTTAGTATCTATTTATAGAAGAATAGGCCATTGTTGCGAATATGATACAACGGATAACATTTTGGATAAACTTTTTGAAGTCGTGAGATTTATGCCTGAAATAGTGGGCGGTGGATATTGCACAATATTTACAATAGAAAGTGAAATGGTTATTCCGCAGGCAACAACAAGCACATCTAAACCATTTTTAGAAATTGTGAAACGCTCAAGAAGTGGAACCTATTTGTATGATATTAAAGGTCCGGGCTTGACTTCGTGGGTGGCAAGAAATAAGAAGCCAATAAGAATTGATAACATAAGCAACGAAAAAGAAATAAGAAAAATAGATCCGGATTTAATCGCATTGAGACCTGTAGTGGAAATTGAGTACGATGATGTCGGGCCTTTTTTGGCTGTGCCTATAATAAGAGATGGAAATTCCGTTGGGGTAATTAGAGTGTTGAGGCGTAAAGGGGCTAGGCCATTCAAATCCATGGATGAAACGCTGTTAACAGGTTCTGCAGAATTATTATCGCTCGTATTGTCAAATATAATCCGAAATAAGGAGTTTTCAATTCGCCAATCAAAAGCTACGGAGCAATGGCTTAGTATATTCTCAAGCGAATTAGTTAATAAGGGGATAATTGTTAAAGAAATTTCATACGCCCATGAAATAAATGACTTTTTCAATACGCCAGTTAGTGGCGAAATATCTGAAAAGATAAAGGATTCGTTAGATAATCTTTGGAAAAAGGATTATGGGATGAGTAAATCCATTTCTTTGCTGAGCGATTTCAAGAATTACGAGGATATGCTATTAGAGTTGCCTGGTTATAGAGATCATTTTATACATCAATTCCAAGTTTTTATATTAGGAGCTATAATAATAGATGATATATATAAAATAGGAAAAGAGAAGAATAAAAAATCCTTTTTGGACTTCTATTCGAGCGCGATAAAGGAACCGGGCTTGACAAAACAGCATGCCGATTTTGCATGGCTTATCGCCTCTTCTTTTCATGATATTGCTTATCCAATAGAGAAAAGTGACAAAATATTCGACAAATTTTTCTCTAATTTCATGGGTATTGAAGAGTCGGTAATTCAAGGAATCAGATTAGAATATATTATTTATGATAGCGGATACCAGAGACTAATAGATAACTTAGCTGATTTTTATGTTTCACTTCAAAACACGGGCAAAGGATGGGCATTTAATGGGAATGATAATAGATCTATCAATGTCGATGCTTGCTTTAATGAAGCTCTATGGCGCAATTTATTGAAGAAAAGAGATCACGGAGTATTAGGTGCGCTAATACTTCTTCATCAGAGTTTAAGTGACTCTGGGACAAGGCATTTCTCAACTGTTATATATCCAGCAGCCCTGGCTATCGCTTTACATGGCAAATTACTACTTGAGTTGCAGGAAGACATTGTTTTTGAGCAGAACCCTTTGGCATTTCTCCTTAGATTCTGTGATCTGTCTCAGGAGTGGGGCAGAGGGAACGCTATTATAGGCAATCCGAATCTTTCGAAAATTGATGTGAATTATAATGAATCTGATAATATGATTCATGTTCGAGTAGAAATATCTTTAGGTAATGCGCATGCTGCTCTTAAAAAGGAAATAGAGGCAAGAGATGTGTTTGGGCGATTGTTTTCGAGAGATATGGTATTCGAGTTGAAAATAAATGATACTGGAAAAGAATATTCGTCACTTCGGCGGCTTATCTCACTCTGATCATATGCAAATGTTATTTTGTAAGATTAATTTAGGTCGAGGGGAATGGTGCTCTTTGATATAAATAGCTTGATAGATCAAGCTTGGCAATTATATATAAATATGGATATGTATATATATGGCTTCATTGCACCCATTGTAGCACTGTTAATGGCTGCCTTTGCATCCATCCCACATCCCGCAGGTCGTCCTTTCTTTATGAAACATTTTTATTCTGACACGATTCAATAAGCCCAAAAGGGATATGAAGGGGCCTGAAATGAAATTATCAACTTTATCGCTTGATCACTTAGGG
>Ga0247842_10006576_pt1 | contig 13078 bp, 12 predicted proteins | sample LaCruzMarch2015__3_FD_192411 | JGI IMG/M metagenome (GOLD analysis project Ga0247842, IMG submission 192411) | Freshwater microbial communities from meromictic Lake La Cruz, Castile-La Mancha, Spain - LaCruzMarch2015_19m | ecosystem: Environmental > Aquatic > Freshwater > Lake | place: Spain...
ATAACCAGTTTAAACAATTGAACCAATATGTTAATCTTAATTTAGATGTAAAAAACAAAATCCCAAGTGGTGCACTTGGGGGTGGAATTTAGCTTTAAAGAACTACCAAAATCTTAACACATTTAATATTCCTGTCAAAATATCATTGATCTATTTGCAATTTTATTGATTAGTGCTATAAAGAAAATGTAGTTCAAAAAAAGGAGGAAATGTGATAGCGACTATCTTAGTGATCGTATTCTTGGTTCTTTTTATAATCGCCATCCCTATATATAAATGGAGCAAAGCTCTTTTCTTGATTTTCTGGCTTATCGGAATTTTATGTAGCTGGACCGCTGCTATTCTTGGTTTAATTTCGGAAAGCAGCTTAATAAGATACGGATCGGTTTCTGTCTATTATTTCGTTTTTGAAACATTCCTATGTGCGATTTGGTTTTGTGGAACAGCCTGGATCTGGTGGCTATCGGCAAAACATAAGTAAAAAAGTAGTATCAAAAATGCCGTCTTTATTAGACGGCTTTTTATTTGAATTTATCATCGAGAAAATTATATCGTAATTTTTTCTACTTCGATTGTCTCGGTTGTTTTATAAACGATTTTGAGTAAAAAGAAAATCTTGAGCCACATCCAAGAAAACAGCCGAATTAATAAAATATAGACAAACATAAAAAGTTTCAAGAAAAGAAAGAAAGCAATTGCCGCTGCACCGGAAAAAAGTTTCTGCGAACGCATCAAGTTTTCACTAACATAATCATGCATAAACTTTTTCATTAAAAAATCGGTATTCCTTCCTTCTAATCTAATCCCTATTTTATTTTCAAGGTTTTGTCTCATAAGTGGGATTATCTCTGGGTTATCCAGGTTCATATCGCCGCCAGCAACAACAAATCTGCTCCAAAATTTACTTTTAATAATAAGGTTCAAAGATTCATCCACGCTCAGTTTTTTATCATATCCGGGCAATATCCATTTCATACTTTGATGACTCATGCTGATCAAATAACTTTCTAATCTTGGAACAAAATAATTTATCTGTCCTCGATAGGCAATGCTTATATAAAAAGAAAAAGCAATAACACACAAAAATATTGTGATTGCCCACCTTAATCCAGCATATCCGCTCACCAGAGGACCATCAACAGGATGGTGTTTGGTGTATTTACGAATTCTTTTTGCCCAAAGATAAAATCCTAGGACCAAAATCAAGAAACCTTCTAATGAAAATAGTGAAAATCCAAAAACTATAGAATAGGGGATATTAATTAAAACAATTAATCCCAATGCTAAATAAAAATTCTTGAAAAAATAAATACTATTGGCAAAACTTGCGAAAAGCAAGCAAAAAACGACAACTACAAAAAAAGTTGTTGCTAAACTTCTTGTCGCATCGCCTCCCATAAACACTAGGTCATAATTTGCTTTAATTGAAAACCAAAAAACAAAAGATAGAAAAAGTCCTAATAAATAAAAAAACGCAATTTTGAATTTTTTTTGTTGCCTCAAGTTTTCTATTATATCCAATGGTTTAACCATAAATTCTTAATTAAGTTCAACAATGTCTCCTCTGTAAGGAACCATGGCTTCTATTCCAAGATTGTCTCTGGCTTGATTTGACAAAGCAAGTGCTGGGCCTTCTTCACCGTGAACAATGAAAATCTTTTTAATTTTATGAGTGTCAAACCCTTCGAGCCATTTCATCAGCCCGTTTTTATCTGGATGAGCTGAGTATCCGCCAATCGCCCTGACTTTGCATCTGATTTGAACAGGTTTATCAAAAATTTTTACTATTTTTTCTCCTTCAAAAATCCTTCTCCCTAAAGAACCTGCTGTTTGATAAGAAATAATTAAAAGTAAACTTTTAGGATCAGACAGGTAACGCCTTTCATGGTGGAGAATTCTCCCTCCATTTGACATTCCCGAACCAGCAATAATAACTTTCGGCGGAGGAATATCATTAATCACTCTCGATTCGGTCGGTGTTTCTGTGAATTTTAATCCAGGAAAACTAAATATCTGATCGCCATGAGAAAGCAAATCCTTGGCCTGGTCATTGTAGTATTTGGAATATTTTTTGTAAATATCAGTTAGGCGAATTGCCAAAGGACTGTCTATAAAAATCGGCACAAATGGAATTTTCTTATTCTCGACCAATTCATTAAGTTCAAATAGAAGTTCTTGAGTTCGTTCAAGGGCAAATGCCGGCACCATTAAAACTCCGCCATTGGAAATCGTTTCTTCAATTGCATCTTCAAAAAGTTCTCTTCTTAATTCTTTGTCTTCGTGCACTCTGTCGCCATAAGTTGATTCTATTAAAACATAATCCGCCGTCCTTATGTATTCTGTTGGTTTTAAAAGAGGAGTGGGTGGATTTCCCAAATCTCCCGAGAAAACAATGGTGCGTTTTTTTCTTCCTTCTTTTGCCGAAACTTCGATAATTGCCGATCCTAAAACGTGACCAGCGTCATGAAAACAAACTTTTATGTTCTTATCGATTTCAGTCTCTTGTCTATATTCTACGCCATGAAACATGTTCAAGCACTTGCGAAGATCTTTTTCTTCATAAAGCATTTTTCCTCCGCTTGATCGATTCTCTTCCTCTAATAATCCAAGGGCGTCTCCTAGCATTGGTATTGCTAAATCAGCTGTAGGAATAGTTGAATAAATTTTTCCTTCGTAACCTTCTTTGACTAAGCGTGGCAAAAGACCGATATGATCAATGTGAGCATGGGTAACGAAAACTGCCTTAATGTCTTTTGGATTATAAGGGAAAACCTGATAATTTTGTTCATCGGCAAATTTACTGCCCTGCACCAATCCGCACTCAAAAAGATATTGGCTGCCACCTACCTCAAGAAGGTAATTAGCGCCGGTCACCGATCTCGCTCCTCCGCAAAATGTAAGCTTCATAGATAGATTAAACTCGAAATTCGAATATCGAAATTCGAAACAATATTTAAATTCAAAACTGTTTAGAATTTTGTATTTTGGTAATTAAGATTTGTTTCGTATTTCTGATTTCGTGCTTCGGATTTATTAAATATCTGGAAATTAGAAATTTATTAATCAGATTTATTTTCTATTATATTTTTAATTTCTTCTATTTTTTCTTTTAAAAGTTTTTCGTTCTTTGCCTCCAAATTAAGCCTTAATAATGGTTCTGTGTTCGATGGTCTAACATTAAACCACCAATCATTAAATTCAACCGTAAGTCCATCCAATTTATTTTTTTTGCCATCTCTATAGGTTTTTTTAAGAATTTTGAGTATCTTTTTTTTGTCCTGAACTTTAAAATTAATTTCGCCTGAATGAAAATACTTCTTGAACGGCTCGACAAGTTCCTTGAGGCTCTTTCTTTGTTCTGTCATAATTTCAAAAACTTTTATCATTGCCAATATCGCTGATTCGCATCCAAAAAAATCTTCAAAGAAATAGTGGCCTGATGTTTCGCCGGCAAAAATCGCTTTTTCCTTACGCATTTGCTCTTTGATTAAGGAATGACCGACTTTTGAAATTAGCGCTTTGCCGCCCGCCCTTTCAATTGCTTCTCTGGGGGTCCATAAAGATCGCAGATCATAAATGACCTTCCCCTCCGGTTTATCTTTAAGAACTTTTTGAGCAAGAAGAGAAGTTACAAAATCTCCTCGAATAACCTTTTGTTCTTCGTCCAAAAAAACTACACGATCACCATCGCCATCAAAGGCAACTCCTAAAATAGCTTTTTCTCTTTTCATAACATCTTTTATTGCACTGAGGGTTTCTTCTTTAAAGGGATTGGCTTCGTGGTTAGGAAAAGTACAGTCGATATCAAAAAAAAGCGGAATATATTCAACATTAAGACGTTTCAATAATTCTGGTAACACCAGCGCTGTCATGGCATTTCCTGCGTCAACCACGACTTTGCCCTTAAGACAAATTTTCGCTTTCTTTGTTAAAAAATCTATATAATAAGAAGTAATTGGCTTGTAGTCAATGGCTTCTTTCGATTCTCCTTCCTTAAATTTTTCACTTACGGCATTTTTTTGAATAATCTTTAATCCTGTCTCTCCGCTAATGGGAATTGCCTTGCTTCTGGTCATTTTAAAACCGTTATACTCAGCCGGATTATGAGAAGCCGTGATCATGATTCCACCATGAGTTCCTAGAAAATTTACTGCCCAATAAAGCATCGGTGTCGTAGCATAGCCAATATCAAAAATGTCTCCTCCTTGTTTTGTGATTCCCTGAGTTAGCGCTTTAAAAATTTTATCAGATGATGTTTTTCTGTCCCGTCCGACAGCGATTTTCGGTTCATCAATCCCTTCTGTTTTTCGAATAAAATCTAAATATGCACGACCAATGTTATAAGTAATTTTTTCGTTAAGTTCGCTAGGATAGATACCGCGAATATCGTAAGCCTTAAAAATATTTGGATCGATTTTTAGCATAAAATTTAATATATAAATATTTGGCGATCTTTTACTTAAATAATACCATTTTGGATATCGTATATCAAACCCAACATAAAGACGTTTCGGGTGTTGACTCTTGGTATTTTTTTTGCTAACATTGTAGAAAAGTTATTACAGCTTTTGCTATTAATCGGTGATGCGATATGTTTTTCTATTTATGAAAATTTATGAACTAAATCTCCACCTATCAACCAAGCTCGACGAAAAAGATCGAGATGCTATTTGGGGAAAAATTAAAAAAGTTATTGATGCAGAAAAAGGAGAAATTCTTGAACATGGTGCCTCTAGGCAAATCGAACTAGCTTATCCTATAAAAAAAGAAGTTTATAGTTTTTATGGTCATTTGTTCTTTAAGGCTCTTCCAGAAACAGTCCTCGCACTTAAGGAACTCCTGATCCACGAAAAAACTATTCTTAGATATTTGATCTTCACCCATAAATCGATTTCCAAGAAACCAGTTTCTACAAGGATGTCGCGCAGAAGAGAGAGAATTATTGAAGAGAAAAAAGATGAAATTAAAGAAGGTGTTGACGAAACCAAGAAGACCGGAACGAAACCAGATAGTCTTGAGCTAGAAAAGCCCACTATTGAAAAGAAAGAACTAGCAACTAAGAAAAAGATTGTTAAAAAAGTTAAAAAAGAAACTGTGGTAAAAAAAGAGGTCGGCCCGAAGTCGACCAGCCTTGGGCTAGAAAAACCCAAGAAAGAACCGAAATTTAAACTGGAAGATATAGATAAATCACTAGAAAAACTTTTAGAAAAAGAACTCTAATAACGCCGATAAGCGCCGATAAGAGACGCAGATAAACGCTGAGGTATCAGCGTAGATCAGCGTAAGTGTCAGCGTCAATCAGCGACTCATATGAATCTTAATAAAGTTTTTGTTCTCGGTCGGCTCACCAATGATCCAGATGTTAGGAGCTTGCCTTCGGGTCAAGCTGTGTCTAGTTTTAGTCTTGCCACCAACAGAGTGTGGAATGATAAAGATGGCAATAAACAAGAAGCGAGCGAATTTCATAACATTGTTCTCTTTGGCAGGCTTGCTGATGTGGCTAATCAATACCTGAATAAGGGAAAAACGTGTCTAATTGTTGGGCGCATCCAAAATCGATCTTGGGACGGCAAAGACGGTCAAAAACACTATCGTACGGAAATTGTTGGCGAAGAACTTCAATTAGGACCAAAAACACCATCTGAATCAGGTGGTTCATCTACGAATAGTGGCTTCAAAAAACCTGTTAAAAAAGAAGAAGTTGAAACAGAAGATGAGGGAGAAGTCGATGTAGAAGATATTCCATTTTAGAATCTGTTAAAGTAAATTAAAGGATCATCCATTCGTTTAGAATATTAAAATTATGAGAAATTGTTTTTTTTGTCAAAAAGGAATAAAAGAAATCCATCATAGCGAAACTGAAACCTTGAAAAAATACCTAACTCCATTAGGGAAGATTTTGTCTCGCAAAAGAAGCGGATTATGCGCAAAACACCAAAGACAACTAGCGCGATCTGTTAAAAGAGCTCGCATTTTGGGATTGATTCCTTTTACAAATAGATAAAGAATTTGTAACGAGCATATATGATGGAATTCATAAAAATACCACATTATTTGTGGTTTTTTTGCTTATCCCCTATCTGATAATTCTATTTTTATGATAAAATATAAGCATAGAAGTAAATAAAATTATATGAAAAAAATAAGTAAATTAATCATCAGTAATAAAAAACTTTTAATCAGGTTGATTATATTTTTTATTATCATTGTTTTTGGATTTTTGGCATGGTATTTTTGGTCAGAGTCACAGGAAAAAGCTTCATCATATTATAGTGAATTTCATTCCTGTGATACTAACAATATACAAACTGAAAGCGGTCTTAATGATTGTTATCGCAACATAGCTGTTGCTAAAAAAAATTTGTTTTTCTGTAACAAAATACGGGAAACAATAAAGGGGGTAGAAAATAGTCAATACGCACAAGAGTTTTGTTATCGAAAAGTAGCTGAAGCTAAACAGGATATATCTATATGTAAAAAGATAAAAATTAGCGAAATGCGATATAATTGTTATGGCGATGTCGCAGCCGCTAAGAAAGATTTATCTATCTGTGACAAGGATATCGTAAAAAAAATAGAAAGTCCGTCGACATATAACGATTATTGTTATGTTAAAGTGGCCATTGCCAAACAAGATTTATCTATCTGTAATCAAATACAAGATCAGTGCCAGAAAGAGTGGTGTTATGTCGGAATAGCTAAGGCGAAAAAAGATTTATACACCTGTAACTTAATAGAGGATTACTCTGCATGCGATCGATTAAGTGATTCTCTAAAAGTTGTGAAAAGTGGGTCTACAAAGGAAAATTGTTATAGTGACGTAGCTGAAGCAACGGTAGATTTATCGATTTGCAATAAAATACAAGACTCATACTCTAAAAAAATCTGTTATGTTGATATTGCCGCTATTAAAAAGGATTTATCTATTTGCAATCAGATACAGGACAGAGGTTATTGTTATGTGAAAGTTGCCGCAGCAAAGAATGATTTTTCTATCTGCGATCAAATAGAAGATAGGACATGGAAGGATTTATGTGGCCCAATGGAAGTGCCAAACTTCTAATCCAAGGATTCGACAATCATCTGCCTATCAAAAAGAGCCTTTCGGCTCTTTTTTTTATATTTAATCTTCAGAAATATACTGAAGTCGGACTTCCATATATTTTTCCAATATTTTTACAAATACTTATTTTGCCACAAATTCCGCCTTAAATTCACATCCCAGCGCTTGAGCAACTTTAGAAACAAAAATAACAGAACAATTCTGCTGCCCAGCCTCCATTCTGGCAATATTGCTTTGTTTAGTGCCAATTTTTCTCGCTAATTCTGCTTGCGACAATCCTTTTTGTTTGCGCAATTTTAAAAGCTGATAGGCAATTTCCAGTTGTTTGCCATATTCATCGTAGTATTTCTTAAATTTTGGCTGTTTTAATTTTTTTGCTAGATATTTTTTGAAATCAATTGTTTCTTGATTTTTTAATTTTTTATTCATAAATTTTTGAATTCTTTAAAACATTTAAATAATTTTCTTCAGATCGTTTAATTTCAGATTTTGGAGTCCTGTCTGTTTTTTTTAGAAAAGCATGAAGCAAAACGATCGTTTTTTTAATGAATGTAAAATATAAAATTCTGTGTCTTTTTCTTGAAAAATCAATTCTTAATTCTCTTATTTTGCCCTTAATGTGCTTGGAATAAGGTTCTTCTAAGTATCCCTCATTAATCCTTAAGAACTCAATGTATTTTAAAACCTTGGCTTGCTCTTTTTCATTCAAGTTTTCAATGTATTCCAATACTAAACTTTGTTTAGTTACAGAATTTTTATAAAATTTCACTTTATAATCAGATTCTTTTCTATTATATATCATATACGATATGTGTCAATAGTTATTGATTTCGAAGTTTCATATACAAAAAGAGTTTTTCAACTCTTTTTAAATTAAAAACAAATACTAGTAATTTTTTTTAAATTTCTATCAACATTTTCTGCTCTCTACTTTACTCTTTCTTCACTTCAATCGCTGCATAAACCTGTTTTTCAATTTCTTTAACTATTTTTGGATTTTCTTTGAGAAAGTCACGCGAAACTTCAACTCCTTGCCCGATTTTTTCACCACTAAAGCTCAGCCATGCGCCGGCTTTTTTTATAATGTCATACTTGATGCCCGTATAAATCAAATCACCTAGACGAGAAATACCTTCATTATAAAGAATATCAAATTCTGCAACTTTAAACGGTGGAGCAACTTTATTTTTTACTACCTTTGCTTTTACCCTCGTCCCAATTACATCTTCGCCCTTCTTAAGTTGAGCTGCTTTTCTTACTTCTATTCTAACTGATGAGTAAAACTTGAGGGCTTTTCCTCCCGGAGTCGTCTCGGGATTGCCAAACATTACACCAATTTTCATACGAATCTGATTGATAAAAATGACCGTTGTGCCACTCTTTGACGAAATCGCTGTCAACTTGCGAAGAGCATGAGACATTAATCTCGCTTGCAGACCAATTTGCATGTCCTCCATTCTTCCTTCAATTTCTGCTTGAGGCGTTAATGCTGCAACCGAGTCAATGACAATTAAAGGAATTGCTCCTGAACGAACCATTGTTTCAACAATATTTAAAGCTTGTTCACCTGTATCAGGTTGAGAGATTAAAAGATCGTCAACTTTTACTCCGATTTTTTTAGCATACTCGGGATCAAGAGCATGTTCAGCATCTATATAAGCAACGACTCCGCCTTTTTTTTGCGCTTCAGCAACAATATGGAGAGCTAGGGTGGTTTTACCGGAAGATTCTGGACCATAAATTTCAATAATTCTTCCTTTTGGTATTCCCCCAACTCCCAGCGCTATGTCTAAGGAAATTGAGCCAGTAGAAATACTATCAATATCAACCTTTTGTGCCTCTCCTAGTTTCATAATGGATCCTTCCCCGTATTTTTCCTTAATCTCGTCTAAAATACTTCTTATTGTCGCATCCATTCCCTTAGATGTGTCGATTTTTGTCTGCTGTTCAACTTTTCTTTTTGAAGCCATAGCTTTTAAATACACAGTTTATTTACTAACTTTTAAAATTTTGAAGCTTTCCACAGTTTTTTTACCAAATCTCGATTCTGCTTCAATATTTAAAATATTAAGTTCTTGTTTAAGTAAAATCTTTTTTTCAAAATTCCCCTTGCTATCAAAAGGAATAGGTTCGTCATTGATTTTCAAGAAATATGTGCGCCTCACCAGTCCCCTAATAACTAAATCTTCCGATGAGGTTTTAAGTTCTTTTTTGTCTGGCTGACTGACTATAATTTTCGGGGGAAGAGCAACGCTCAAGAATTGAATAAATAAATAAACTACTATCAATATTCCCAGGATTGCCCAAAAAAGATTACTTAAAAAATATCTCTTAGAGTTCATCTTTTTCTCTTCTTTGAATTACTTCTCGTGCTTTCGATCCTTTCGCCGGTCCAATCGTACCATCAGCCTCAAGCATGTCTAAAATGCGAGCTGCTCTTGCATAACCAACGCGAAGCCTGCGCTGAAGAAGTGAAGCTGATGCCTTTTTTGCATCAACAATAACCTTTTTTGCCTCTGCAAAAAGCTCATCTTCAAACTCGTAGTTTTTGAATTCATCTATTTTTGTTTTTTCTTCCTCTCTGCCCAGCGCCAAATCCAGGATTGTGTCTTCTTCATATTTCTGATTTTTAATAAAGTCAACAACTTTTTTAACTTCTCTCTCTAAAATAAATGCGCCTTGAATTCTTTTTGGTTTAGAACTATCACTTGTCAAATAAAGCATATCTCCATTTCCTAAAAGTTTTTCAGCGCCCGCCATATCAAGAATTGTTCGCGAATCTACCTGAGAGGCAACCTGAAAGGCCATTCGATTAGTAATGTTTGCCTTGATTAATCCCGTAATGACTTCAACGGATGGTCTCTGGGTTGAAAGAATAAGATGAATACCAACAGCACGCGCCATTTGGGCAAGTCTTACAACCGCTGCTTCCATTTCTCTCCCATAGCTCATCATAATATCAGCCAACTCATCAATCACAATAACTATATATGGTATTTGTTTATGTCTATTGTCATTTGATTCTTTTTCCTGTCTCGTAAGTTTTGATACTTTTTCGTTATATGACAAAATGTCGCGCGTACCCAAATCAGACAAAAGTTCGTAGCGTCTCTCCATCTCGGTTAGCGACCATTTGAGCGAATTGATGGCTTTTTGAGCTTCAACAATCACTGGTGTTAAAAGATGAGGAATGCCATTATAAGCTGTCAATTCAACTCTTTTCGGATCAACTAGAATTAGGCGAAGAGTTCTTGGACTATTCTGATACAAAAACGCTGTCAATATATTATGAATCGCAACGCTTTTTCCCGATCCAGTTGCTCCAGCTACTAAAAGATGAGGCATTTTTGCTAAATTTGTATAAACCGCTTCACCGGCAACATTTCTTCCAATCGGAAGCGTTAAATAATTCTTTTCTTTTTGATAGCCTTTTTCCTCAAGAAGATTTCTTAGTTTAACTATGTGCTTTGACTTATTTGGTACCTCGACGCCAACCCACGATTTTCCAGGAATCGGCGCTTCAATTCTCAGAGGATGTGCCGCCAACGCCAAAGACATGTCGTTTTGAAGGGCAACGATTTGAGAAAGTTTAATGCCTTTTGATGGTTTTAGAGTATATTGAGTAACTGTCGGACCAACACTTACTTCTCCGGTGGTCACAGGAATATCAAAATTTTCTAAAGTGTTTTTAATAATCTCAATATTCTGATTGATTTCCGGTTTTTGAACGCCTTCTTTGTCTAAAAGTTCAAGACTTAAAAGATCGAGAGTCGGAAAAACATATCCTTCTTCTTTCATGTCAATTGCCACTGTTTTAACTTCAGTACCTTCTTTTGTTTCTTTTTTATTTTCGCTTAGTCCCCTGAGTCTAAAAATTGGATGGCGTAATATTTTTGTCTCTGGTTTTTTATCAGCAAATTTCCCAAAAATTGATTCTTTTTTTTCATCAAGTCCCAATTCTGGCTGCCTTTGTTGATCTTTTTGTTCTCCTCCTTGAGTCTCTTCGTCTTTATCTTTTTTAAATAAAAATCCAAATGATAGATTTAGCGCCAAAATAGAAGAAACAAGGAAAAATGCCACCAAAACAATCGTTGCGCCAACTTTATCTAAATACCTAACGGCTAGCCCTCCCAAGGTATTTCCCATGGCACCACCAGAATGAAATAGCGCCCCAACCAAGCTTGAAAAAGAAAAAATTAAAAGAAACATACCCAATAACGTTACCCAAAGAGGTTTTTTAAAACGCCTTATAATCGAAAAAGCTCCAATAAAGAAAAAGAGAGGAATAGAAAATTTCCCCACGCCCAAAAGCCAACCTATGCTTTGAACAAATCGCATGCCAATGATTCCGGCTTTCCCAAAAAAGGCAACTAGGCTCAAAAGCGCCAAGGCGAAAAGAACAACTACAACAATAGCATTTTTTGCTTTTCGGCCTATGGCTTTATCTTTTTTCTTTTTCTCTTCAGACTTGCCCTGATTTTTTTCTTTCCTAAATTCTTCTCTATTTTTTTTCTTCCAAGACATATTGAAATTTTAATAGCTAAAACAACAAAATATAAACAAAACTTTGCGAATTTTTGATTCCTTTTATATTTTACCACAATCACAAAAAAACAAAAAGGAGATAAGCTCTGCTTATCTCCTATCGTATTTCAGCTAGTTTTTGGTCTGATGCCGATTGCATTTCCCATGATTTGAAAAATATTTTATTAAAAAAATCCGCCAGCGCTTTTCGCTGGCGGGTAACATATATTTCTTAGTTTTTGAGATTGAGATTGAGAAGCGGCAGAGCTCCATCAGCAGCCCAGATTTGTGGCAAGATGCCATTCCAGGTTGTGATGCGCTGATACTCAAGGTATGCAGCGGAGTTACGCGCAAGCGTTTCCTGAACTGCTTTGATTCCTTGAGCTGTCGCCTCGTATTCTGCCCTGATCTTATAGGCAGTACCATCTGCTTCTACTTTCGTTGCCGACGATACACCCTCGGCAGTAAGAATTGCTGCCTGTTTTGATCCTTCGGCTCCCTTAACTTGGACATAGTAAAGTGTCTGAGCCGCAATCGTTTCTGCTTCCTGTTTCTGCGTATTAATCAGGATTTGCTGCTCAGACTGCTGACGCTCAAATTCCTTCTGAGCAACAGCATTCAGATACTTATCAATGTCTTCAGTATAGCCGAAGTCGACGACCGCCAATTGAGAAACAAGAACCAGCGGCGCTCCATCTTCAGACAGTAGCTGAGTCTGTAGTCCTTGCTCAACCAAGGTCTGAAATTCATCACGATTCTTACCTACATAATTGTACTCCTTGCTACCCTGAACAGCCTTCAGTGCCGAGATCCAAACGCGCTCTACCCAGTCATCCAGATAGCCGTGTCCGTACTTCTTATGAAGCTCAATCAATTTGCTAGGATTGGGCATTGCCCAGCCACGAGCATAGAAGTAGACATTCGGATTCCCCGGAGAAGAACTGATTGCTTCGACGCCCCCATCTTTGATCGTTGGCTTATTCTGACCAATTTCAATCTGCTGGCGCCTAAGATCATACTTCGTCACATGGGTTAAGAGAGGTATCATGCGTGGGTCAATCGGGAAAATATGAGTTCCCGGTCCAATATAGAACAATTGTCCGGTAACTGTATTCTCTCCGATCGCTCCAGAAGTTGCAGGAACGCCAACCGCTCCAGTAAGAAGGATCATTAGAATCAGCGATCCAACAAGAAGACGTACTGGAGCCATCAAAAGATGCTTGAGCCCCATCTTCTTGCCCTTGTCAGTGGTCTTTTCTTCGTAATCGCCTCTGTCGTATCGAACCCCAAGAACAACTCCCCAGGCGATTGCCCCCACGAGCATTAGCACTGCAATAACCCATAGCAACGGGATCATTTGTACTGCCTCCTTTTGCCTTTTCTCTCAACCTCACTTGAATTCCGTTTTGAATCCGAACACTTGGTGATATAGAATAATCACCATATGAAACAGAAAAAAGGCTCACAAATTAAAAGAGCAGAACGGCTGGA
>Ga0247842_10006578_pt1 | contig 13077 bp, 14 predicted proteins | sample LaCruzMarch2015__3_FD_192411 | JGI IMG/M metagenome (GOLD analysis project Ga0247842, IMG submission 192411) | Freshwater microbial communities from meromictic Lake La Cruz, Castile-La Mancha, Spain - LaCruzMarch2015_19m | ecosystem: Environmental > Aquatic > Freshwater > Lake | place: Spain...
TTCGACGGCTTTCTCGGCACTGCGGTGTCTCCGGTGGCTTGGGGTTGTACAGTGTACTACCCCCGCGGCAGCCCGTCTGATGGGGCGGCACGGCCTTGACCACGGTTTCGGCCAGGTGACCTCGTAGGGTGGACAAGCGTAGCGCAGTCCACCAGCGGCGGCGCGGGATTCGGTGGACTGCGCTAGTGCTTGTCCACCCTACGGCCGGAGCGATGATCAACGCCGGCGGCACCCTGAGCAAGGCGGCGAGATTCTCGATGAAACGCCGCCCGTCGGCATCCGCATCAGTCGGCCTTGTCGCGCCGATCTTTTGTCCCTAAGCTTACCCCATTCACAACATACCATAGACGAGGACCGCGCCCTGCAGCTTGGCAACCGCGCTCAGACACTCCCCCCTGCCCCGCCAAACGAGTACCTGGTCAGCATTGATGCGGCGCAAGCGGACGCTGACGGATTCGGCCGCCTCGCGGCCCTGCTGGCGCAAATCGACCTGATCCCGGAACGAGAGGACGCGTATGATCCGCTGGCCTGGGATGAGCATGGCCTGCCGCAATGATCGTGGTTGATACATCGACCGTCGTCGCCATCGCCTTCGGGGCACCCGAGCGTCAGACATTCTTACTGTTCAGTTACGCGTTGGTAAAGGTGCGCGGCCTGCCGCTGCTGTTCAAGGGTAACGACTTCTCTCAAACAGACGTTGCGAGTGCCTGCGGGGCACCCGGCTAAGTAATGCGTCGACCCGGATTGGCCAGCGCCACCCGCGCCTTGGCCAGCGCGAGCCGGCGTCTGTCATCATCGGTTTCCACCAATTGCTCAAGTTTGGCAATGAGCGCGTCGGCTGATGCGTCCTCGCCTTGGGCGCGGCTCAGCATGGCCAAGGCACCGTACAAGGCAAAGACCTCCTGGAGATGGAGTCGCGGCCGTTCAAAGAGGCCATCCAGCAACTCCTTGGCCTCGGCCAAATCGCCATCCTCGACCAGCAACACCGCCAGATTGCAGCGCGCGAACAGATAGTCGGGATGGGCCGCCACCACCCGACGGTAGAGTTCCCGGCACTCGGTGTCCCGGCCCTGCCGGGCCCGGAGTACCGCCAGGTTACCCAGCGCGATCGGGTGGTCCGGAACGCGTTCCAGAATGGCGTTGAGACGCGCATCAGAGGCCGCGAACTCGCCCTTCCGAGTGAGGTCCACGGACTCGATGAGCAAGGCCTCGAGGTCGGCCGGAAGATCGGTCGGACGCAGCGCCCGATCGATCTGGGTCGAGATCACTTGAACCGAGCGCAACACCTTGCCGTCCCAAAACTGCACTGTCTCGTCGCCGTCGACCACACCGCTCTCGCGCAGCGTGCGAAGAAATTCGCCGCGTTCCTCAGGAGTGCCGACGGGCCGGCGCGCCAGATCCCGAAGAATGGCTGCAGCGCGCCGTTCGGGCGGCCCACCTGGGATGCGCTGAACCGGCGACTCGCGCGTCAGCCGATGGGTCAGCAATTGTACGCCCAAGGCACGCACGGTCGCGTCGCCGGCCAGATAGATCGTTTCCAGATAAGCATCGCTGGCGGTCAAGGCGCCGAGCGCTGACTCCAGGTGTGCCTCGTCAGCCTCCGACAGTCGACGCATCCAGTCGATCGGCAACACCTGGCGCCAACCGAAGAGCGCCGGACAAGTCAGGGGTGCTGCATCCCGTTCCAGGACGGCGAGGTTTTCCGCGGCGGTCGCATGCCGCGGATCCTGCTCCAGCGCCTCCCGCCACAGAGTGCGCGCCTGATCGGCACGCCCCAGCCGACTGGCCGCCCCGGCAGCCAGATGGAGCCGTTCTGCGACCCGATGGCGGCGCTCGCTCGCGGCCCACACGGCCCACTCCATACGCTCGAAGGCGTCCCAGGCCGCCTGATCTTCGTGGATCAGCAGCAGTGCGGTGAGCTGGCCGTAAGCATCCTCGGAGCGGCGGGCATGCGCCTGGGCCAAGGGGACGCCAAGCGCCCTGGCGCCGGTCTCATCGCCCACATACAGGCGCAGCCGCAGTGCCCAGCCCAGGGCAAACAGGTTCTCCGGATCTTGCGCCCAGGCCTCCAGGAAAGCGGTCAGTGCCTCCTCGACGCGGTTCAGATGAAAGAGCGCGAACGCGCGGTTATTGCGGGCGGAAAGAATGCTGCAGCCGTCCAGCACCCGCACCACGCCCTCAAAATCATCGGCATTCAGATGCAATCGACCGATATCGAACTGCTCCGCCTGCTCGCGGGTGATCTGCGAGCCGTCGGGCTGGCGCAGGATCTCCTGCAGACCCGCGGCGTCGGTCAGGTCGACACCCGATAAGGCGCCCAGGGCCCGGGCGCGCTCCGCGACGCGGTACCCCAATGCGAGATGGCGGGCCTCGACCGCCAACGGGAAGAAGGTTTCAAGCGCACGCGGACTGTTGGGCCGACGCTCCAGCCACTGATAGGCGGCCAGGACGGCCGCACCCCGGTCGCGGCCCAGGTCCAGGGCATCCACCAGTAATTGGTTGGCGCCGCCGTGATCTGGGAAACGCTGGACCAGGACCCGTGCCCGCTCGATCGCCCGCGGATAGTCCCGGTCGCGGAGCAGCCGCTCGACCGCCTTGATCTGAGCCGGCTCAGGCTGCGGGGTCTTCGACGGCTTTTTCGGCACCGCGGTTCCTCATAGTGGTTTGGTGTTGAGCAGGCGTCCAGTGTAGCGGAACTGGGGCGTTGCGCTGTGGTACCGGCACCGTAACGCGCCCGGCGTCTTCGGACACGTCTTGCGCCGGCTAGGCCTGCAACGACGCCAGGTCGATGACGAAGCGGTACTTCACGTCGCTCTTGAGCATCCGCTCGTAGGCCGTGTTGATCTCCTGCATCTTGATGATTTCGATGTCCGAGGTGATGCCGTGCGCGCCGCAGAAGTCGAGCAGATCCTGGGTCTCGGGGATGCCGCCGATCACCGACCCGGCCACCGACTTGCGACCCAGGATCAGGGGCACCGTGCTGAGGGCGGGCTCCAGGTCGCCCACGAGCCCGACCAGCACCAGGGTGCCGTCGAGCGTCAGCGTGGACAGATAAGGATTAACGTCGTGAGCATAAGGGACAGTGTCGACGATCAGATCGAAACGCCCTTTCGCCGCCTCCATCTGCGCCGCCGCGGTGGACAGCACGATGTGCTCGGCACCCAGTCGACGGGCATCCGACTCCTTGCCGGGCGAGCGCGTGAAGAGCGTGACCTCGGCACCCAGGGCCTTGGCCAACTTGAGCCCCATGTGTCCCAGACCGCCCAATCCGATGATGGCCACCCGACTCCCCGGACCGACCTGCCAATGCCGCAGCGGCGACCACAGGGTGATCCCCGCGCAGAGCAGCGGCGCGGCACCGGCCAGATCGAGCCCCGCAGGCACCTTCAGCACGAACCTCTCGGAGGCGACAATCCGCTCCGAGTAGCCGCCATAGGTGGGGCGCTGATCATGGCGGTCGTACGAGCTATAGGTCAGGGTGTGTCCCTGCTCGCAATACTGCTCCAGCCCCTGCTCGCAGGGCGTGCAGTGCCGGCAGGAGTCGACCATGCAACCGACGCCGACCGCATCCCCCGGCTGGAAGCGGGTGACGTCGGCACCCACGCTGACCACCCGCCCGATGATCTCGTGACCGGGAACCAGCGGATAGAAGCTCCAGCCCCAGTCGTTGCGGGCCATGTGCAGATCCGAGTGACAGACGCCGCAGTAGAGGATCTCGATCACCACATCGTCGGCACGCGGATCGCGGCGCTCGAAGTGGTAAGGCGTCAAGTCAGCGGTGGCGGATTGGGCGGCATAGCCGAAGACGTTCATCGTCATGGTCATTTCCCCGTAAAGACAGGTGTTGAAAGTGAGCGGCTGGAGTGCGGGCGCGGCGGCGGCAAGCCCGCGGAACGGGAGGCCGAGCCGGACGGCTCGGGATGCTCACACGCGAGCCCGTAGGTTGGGGTGAGGAACGAACCCCAACATCCCGGCCGCCGATCGTTGGGGTTCGTTCCTCACCCCAACCTAACAGGCTAGCTTAGGCCGCCCGGCTACGATTGCGAACCTCCCAGCCCTCGCACGCCAAGCCAATGTAGATCGGGATGGGCTTTTGACCGGTGTTGTAATAGACGATGGTTCGGCGGGACAGCCCGAGCGCTTGAGCCGCGGCGCTCAAGGTGAGCCCGTTGCGCTTCATCCAGGCATTGAAGCCTGCGGTGGGGAAGGCGGTGCCGGCCTGTTCGCGCGCCATGCGATTCATGGTCTCGACCGACAATCCCTGGTCAATGGCTGGCCATTCGATACCGTGGCCCCAATCCGCTACGACGATATTCGCGAAGCAATCAGCGTCCGTCAGCGCCTCATAGCCGGCAGAGCCGATGATCGTCGCAACCTCCAATGTTAACGTTCTGCCGTCGGAAAGGGTAGCTTCGATTGTCGCGGGCGCAACGGCCTTGACGGAAATAACGGTCAGCATCAGCGAATACCTCATAACTGAGGGTTGAGCTTGCGCCATTCGGCAAGCAGGTCGACCGTGTGTCCAGCGGACCATTGCCTAGCCTCGGCCAGCGTCTTTTTCGGCACCGTCCCAGCAAGAACTGCACCGTCCGCTATAGCGATGACTGCGCGCCCCTCTGGGCTGTGCAAGTGGAAATGCGGGATACCGTGCTCGAAGCCGTACACCTTGATGATCCAGTTGCGTGTGCGGTGTATCGTGGTCATCGTGCGATAGTAGTGAATATTTTTGGCCGCATCAAACCGAAACGCAGCGGTCTGAGCCCGTAGGTTGGGGTGAGGAACGAACCCCAACATCCCGGCCGCCGATCGTTGGGGTTCGTTCCTCACCCCAACCTACCGCGCTCCAGGCGCGATAACGGCGCACCTGCATCTCGATATTGTATTGGCGGCCCCCCGCATCTTCGGCCAGCAGGTCCAGAATGATGTATTTGCCGTGCAGTTCCGCGGCATCGATAGCCGGATTCTTCACCGCGATGTGCGTGATCGGCGCCGCGCACCGGCGCACGGCGTTGATCAGCGCCACAAGCAGGTCGGGGGCGTCACCAAACAGACGCTTGAATACATAGTCGTTCTTGGGGTCGAGCAGGTCGCACATCGCAACGGATGACGCCGGTACGCGTGTGGCGTCGCGCTGTCACACCGTCAGTGAGGCCGGGCGCTCGAACACTGGTCGCAGCGATCGGCAGCGACGAACTCGATGATGGCACGCGTGTCGTCCGAGCAGTTCTTGAAGACGATCCGGTCAAGAATATCGGGACCGTGACGCAGGATCAGCGCGCCGATCAACTCATCGACAAAGGACTGAGTCACCGCCAGACCGGCGAAGTCGAAAACCACCTCATGGCCTTGCAGCAACGCCTCTTCAGCCTGCTGTCGAGGGGGCACGGCAACAGAGCGCAGGCCCGCAAAACGACCCTTCGATTGGGCGCTGAGCAGCAGATGTTTACGGTGGGTGGGCGTATCCATGGCAGGATAATGGGGTCGAAGCCAGAGGAAAGTAAAGCACCTACGAAGAACGCAGCGGTCTGCGCGCCTCTTCAGCGGCCGTCCCGGCCTTGATCGTAATCGCGGCCAGCGGCGTGCGTAGTCAGGGCTTCCAGCCCTGACGGTGTCAGGCCAGGATGGCCTGACTACGCACCCGGCGCGCCCAAGTGGCCGGAATCTTGATCGAGGCCGCCGTCCTCAGCATTTCAATACCCGGCCAAATTCTCCAACCGGAACACCTGATCCTCTTCGCAGCGGTTCGTCTTTTCGATATAGCGAACGGTCATGAATCGGCCCTGGCCGTCCTGCTTGAGGAACAACGCGGGGCCATAAAACTTGTGCTCCGCATTGACCTTCTCAATGGTCTCCGTGCTATTCAGAAGATAGTCGCCCTTGGTTTCCACCAGCACGAAACCGCCGCCGCGGATGCGGCCCTTGACCTTGACGATGAAGTCCGGAAAGAACTGGTAACCGGTGGGACGCACCACGGCCACCGACCAGGGTTTGTGCGGTTCATTGCGGTACCAGTATTCGACGATCCCGGTCATGTCGGCATCCAGCAGGGCGGCAAAGGCCAATTCCGGAGCATTCAGGCCATCCGGTATGACCCCGTAGACGTTCAATCGGGAACGCTCCGTCACCGCCGGTATGGCCGCGGGCCAGCGCCCGGCATCAACCACCTCCTTGAATCTGCCGGCACACTCCCGCTCGACCCGTCGCAACAGCGCGGGCTGGGTCGCCATGAGCAGGTTGAGTGCCCGCTCCAGCGTCGCCTCGTCGTCAGGCAGACCCCGATGTCTGAACTCGGTCCGCAGCCGCCCGAGCAGGGCCTCAAAAAGGTGCGCCGGGTGCAGGCACCCGAAATGTAACAACTCAGACTGCGCTTTTGCGGCCAGCGCCTTGGCCTCCAGCCGCGCCGGCGCCTCTGCCAACTCCTCGGAGCCGTCGAACACGCCGATCGTCTTGCGGGTCAGGGTCACGCTGACCCGCAGACCGGCGTTGATCACGGTATCGTCGAAGCCAATGCGGGCGGCGATACAAGCGAGTAGCTCGCTGGTGGAGATCGGCATCCGCTCGGTCTTCAGGACCGTTTGCGCGTCCGCGCGTAAGGGGTGCAACGGCGCTCCCGCCGGCGCGGCCATCGGCTGACCCAGGCGCGGTGGGTGCTTGATCGAACGCCCACTCGGGAGGCTGGCCCCAGTCCCGTCGAACAAATCGTCCATCCCCGGCAGGGAATAGCCGAAACCGACCGGTAGGCCCGTCCCAGCTGCCATGGGCGCGGTCTCGGCGGCAGGGTCAGGGTCTGCGGCCGAATCCGGAGGGTTGCGTTCGACCCGGAACAGACTGGCTTGACCATTCACCGCGACCTGAACCTGGGTCTCGTCTCCCACCTGGACCACGATGGTCGAGGGGCAAATCCTGGCCAGCTCGTCGCGAATGGCATTGATCCGCTCACCGGCACTGGTCAGGCCAGCCTGATTGTCCGCGTCCGCCAGGAAGCAATAGCCGCGGCGCAGACCGGTCGGCAGCGTGCCGTCCAGGGTCCCCGGTTGCAGGAGCCGATGGACCCGCAGGATGCGGCCCACCACCTGTATCCCAAAGTCCGTATCCTTGGCACCGCGCAGGGAGGCCAGCACAAAGGCGCGCGGCGCGTCGAAACCCAGGGCGACCGCGACCTTGAAGATCAGCACCTCGAACTGTTCGTCTAGGGCGACGGCCAGCAAATCATTGGTCGGCTCCTTGGCGGTATAGGACGCGATACCAGCCTCCGGCACCCCCAACCCCATCAACAGTGACTTGGCCTCCGCCACCGCCTGATCGCTATTGCCCACCTGCACCAGCATCAGCGGCACCAAGTCGATGCCCGCCGCGCGCAACCCGCGTCCGATCTCCTGATGCGTTGCCCAGGCCGCGCCCAGCGCGTGCTCGGCGAAATTCACCAGCGTCTGTTGCTCGGTTCCGGCCAGAAAGGCGACCGATTGCACCCCCTCCTTGATCAGGCCCGCATCCACGGCGGACTGACGGCTCACCGCGTTGCGGTGGACCTCGACGATGCCGCCGGCCTGCTTGAAGCGTTCGATATCCCGATCATTCGGGGTCGCGGTCACCATCAATGTGAACTCAGGCGCCAGGACCTCGCGATAGAAGCGCACCGCCTCACTGGTTGCCTTGAAAAAGGTATGGTGTGCCTCGTCCACCACGGCCCCAATGCGGAACCCGTCCTGGCGCAACTCCGCAATAAAGTCATCCAGCGCGGCGTTGGCATCGCTGCTCTTGCGCACCCGCCGTGTCTCCTGGTTGTTGGCCGCCACCGCCGCCCAGGTGGTGACGAAGCAGTCCCCGCTTCGGGCGTTGCGGGTGGTGCGGTCGATCTGCAGGTCACGCACCCGCAGTCCGGGAAAATCTTTTTTCAGGGCGCCGCGCGCCTGATCCACCAAGCCCTTGAACGGGGTGAACCAAAACCAGACGATGCGTGGGTTGTCCTCCCGGCCCGGTTGACTGAGCGCCTCCGCAATCATCCCCGCCATCAGCGTTTTGCCCGAGCCGGTCGGCGCCTCCAGCAGGACACAGCCGTTATACGCGCTGGCGATACGCCGGTCCTGCGCGTCCGGCGCCCGGCGGATCTGCCCTTCCGCATAGTGGAAGATCTCCAGCGCTTGGTCGACGGCATCGTGCTGGTAGCGTTTTGGCGCGATGCGACTCATCGCGCGCCCCCCGCGCCAAAGCGGCTGACCAGAGACTCCGGAATCGGCTCGAAACTGGCGCGGGAGTCGTGGATGCGTTGGGCGAGCAGCGGGGCCTGCCACGAGTAGACCACCACTTGCGCGGCACCCATCAGCGCGGACTGGACCGCAGCGACGGCTGCGTCGCTGACCTGGGGCAGGTAGATCACTTTGGCCGCTCTGGTGGCGAGCACCTGGATGTCCGCCGTCGGATCAAGGGGTGCCAGGGTGTCACCGTGGATCAACTGGAGTGCGATCCATACCTGTTCATGCTGGATGGCGCGAAAGACCGTCTCGGCCGGAATACGGCGGGTGCGCAGGTAGGCAAAGTCGCCGCCGAAACCTGGCACCCGCTCGGCCTTGCGGTTGGAATACCCGGCCATGACCCGGCGCACCCGCTCGGCGCAGACATCGCGACAGAGATTCTTGTCGGGTTCATCCGCGGTCGCCTCGGTATTGGAGACCAGGATGAACCGACGGTCGCCGCCGTCTTCCGCATTGAGCCTCAACATCGCCTGAGCGGTGGTTCCGGAGCCGGCAAAGAAGTCGAGCACGAGGTCACCGGGGTTGGTACCGATACGCAGGATACGCTCAATCAAACGAACGGGTTTGGGTGTAGAGAACACTTCCGCCGAATGATCGAACTGAAGGACATCCAGTAATTCTTTCTTGGCATCCTGCGTATGACCTACTTCTTCATATCGCCAAAGTGTTTGAGGAACCACGCCGTCCTTTACATCCGAGATAAACCGTTTGAACGCCGGCACGTTATTTCCATCCTTGCCCCACCAAATCCGCTTATCCGCATCCAACTCCTTGAATTTTCGCTCCGAAACTACCCAATATCGGCCAGATGGCGGACCGGCAATGATACGCCCGGAAGGACAGGTGATTGGGTATGTCCCAAGACTGTAGGGATTACGTGCCGAAAGATCGGAAGATCGCCACAGCCCACGCGGATCCTTGTCTGGATTCTTGTAGACTTTATCTTGCGCCAACGTGCGCGGCATCGAGTTTGGGCGCCATCGCTCACCGTTGAGTGCATAAACCAGAAGATATTCGTGATCATCCGAAAAATGCAAGGCGCTGTTTTTCGGGGCATACGCTTTCTGCCAGATACAGGTTGCCACTCGGTTGCACTCGCCAAACACCTGATCCATCAGCATCCCCAGGTGAAAGACCTCATTGTCATCGATGGACACCCAGATAGAGCCATCCTCTGCCAACAACTCCCGCGCCAGGTCCAACCGCCGATACATGAATTCCAGCCACTTGCTATGCCGGAAACTGTCCTCCCGATCGATGAAACGGTCGTTGTAGATGAAGTCGCGATTACCGGTGTTATAGGGCGGATCGATATAGATGCATTTGACGCGCCCGGCATGGGTCATGCGCAGGCTGCGCAGGGCATCGAAGTTGTCCCCCTCGATAATGAGATTGCCAAACGGGGCTGCCCCATGCGACAACTCGGGCACCAGATCGAGGGCCACGAAATCGCCGTTCACCGAGCGATCATGGTCGATCAGGTCGCGCTCCCACACCAACCCGAAGCGCGGGCGGCGGTCTCGCTCGCGCAGCAGCCGGATCAGTTCGTCCTTGCTGTAATCCTGGTACTTATCGGCCATCAGGCATTCTCGATTACCCTTTGCCTGAACCAGGCTGTCTGGGTCGGTTGGGTGACTGAACCGGCACAAGCCTGACCAAGGGGACGCTGTTACGGGCGATAACGCTCTCTTCCCCGACCAAGGCGCGGCGGGTCAATTCGGAAAGTTGGGCCTTGGCCTCGGCGATGTTATATTGGCCCATGGTGGAGTGTCGTGAGCAATCTTGCTCTTCATTCTAACCCAAGCTGAGCATCCTGGTTTGTTGTTCTCCTAATATCATCAACTTACAGCGAATGACATCGCTCAGTCGCACGACAAGAGCGCCAACTCGGATTTCCACCTCTGATTTCTTAGCCCCACTGACCCAGCCAGTTACCCCCGGAGCGTACGCGTGGCCGACCTTGACCAGATCGTCTCCGCCATCGTTGCCGCGGTTGCACCTGAGCGGATTGTCCTGTTCGGCTCCCGCGCCCGAGGGGATGCCCGGCCGGACTCCGACTTGGATCTGCTGGTGGTCGCTCAGGGTCCCTTCACGCCCACACACACGCGCCAGGACGAAATCAGATAATTTGGAAAGCTCGGCCATCCGGCAAGCGATAGCGAGAAAAATCGTTGCGGTCGATGGTCATGATCTCTGTGATGCCGGTCTGAGTTGCCAGCCAATACAACGATGCATCCGCCAAATCCATCTCTCGTTTGCCCTGCTCGCTATAACGTCTCATCCATTCGCGCATGAGGCCCAAGTGGCCAACGTCGAACGGGAAGACCTGAACGCCCCCTGCTTCGACGAAGGCCAGCATCTCGAACCGCTGCAAGGTAGCGAGGAGGTAAGACGCCTCGACGATGCACGGCCGGGTAGTAACGAAGCGCTGACCGCGTGTGTCGGACGCCAGGATCAGGTCACGATAGCGTGCATGATGCCGGTCGTCGGCAGCGAACAACGCGATCAGTGGACCGGCATCAACCAGGATGGCTTTCACGGAGCCTCGCTTTGACCTTGTCCGCGACGTCCTCGGAGGCGTTAGGATCGCCCATCGGCGTGAAACTGCACACCTGACGATAAATCTCGGCAGGATTCTTCATGCCGAGTGCCCGCTCCAGAACCTCGTTGATGAAGTCCGATGGGCTGACACCGAGACGGCGCGCCTCCTCGGCGATGCGGGACTCCAGCAGTGGATCGACTTGAACAGATAGCGGCATGGAGTTCTCCTTGATGGTCATTGGGGATAATAATCAGGGTCGCGGGTCTCTTGCAAAGAATAGGGGCAATCCCGCGGAAAAGTGCTTTCTTCCAGATTTGTCTCCTTGACCGCAAGCAGACGGGCCAGGCGGTACGCCTTCGGGATTGCCTGCTGCTCCAGCAGCGCCTCGAAGCTGGGAGTTTCATCCACCAGGTCTTGGAGCGACAGGCGCTGCTCCTTGATCGTCGCTTCCCAACTTCGGCTGCGCAGGTGCGGTTGGAATTGCCATTTGAGTAAATGCGCCAGCAGCACCTTCAGTCGACTGATCAATTCCCGACGCTCGCGCGCACCCATGGCATCGAGTTCCTCGATCAAATGATCGACATCGATCTCGGCAAAGCGCTGGGCGCGCAACAGTTCCGCCTGCTCCTGCGACCAGGCATGGAAGTCACGTTCATAGGTCGAGGTGGTCATTGGCTCACCGGCTTCAGGGACCGTTCACTTAGGTGATTTCCGACAATTTAGCTACCGTTCAATGTAGGTTCGACTTCAGTCGCACCTGCGTCCGAATCGGTGCGACTGAAGTCGCACCTACATCCGAGCCGACGGTAGGTGGTATCCGGTGCTCCGGAAATCACCTTAGAGAACGCTGTTGGCGTCTCGGTCGTTGTGGTTGTCGTAATCGAGGTGTTGATACCCGCGAGGATGCTCTCGCGCCTCGTCGTTTCGCGTCCGCGCGTTGACGGCATCGCAACGACTCGTTGGTCCCGCTTGGCCTGGTTCACCCCAGCTACGTCGCGAATCGAAACCCAATAGACATCGGGCTGCTCCATGCCCAAATGGAATCGCCTCTTCGATTACGACAACGACAACGACAACGACAACGGTGGTATTGTCCAAAATTGTTCCGACTCGTCACTGACCAGCCCCAAAAATAAAGGGCGCCCTAAGGCGCCCTTCATTTTTTTTGGCGCGAGCCAAAAAAAGACTACTTGATCTGGGGATCAAGCTCGCCCTTGGCGTAGCGAGTGGTCATGGCATCCATGGAGAGCACCTTGATCTTGCTGGCGTTGCCGGCCGTACCAAAGGCTTCGTAGCGGTCCTTGCAGATGCCCTTCATCGCCTTGGTGGCAACCGCGAGGAACTTGCGGGGGTCGAATTCCTTCGGGTGTTCCGCAAAGAACTGGCGGATGGCGCCGGTGGAGGACATGCGCAGGTCGGTGTCGATGTTGACCTTGCGCACGCCGTGCTTGATGCCCTCGACGATTTCGGAGACGGGCACGCCGTAGGTCTCGCCCATGTCGCCGCCGAACTTGTTGATGATCGCCAGCCATTCCTGGGGCACCGACGAGGAGCCGTGCATCACCAGATGGGTGTTGGGGATGCGGGCGTTGATCTCCTTGATGCGCTCGATCGCCAGGATGTCGCCGGTGGGCGGCCGGGTGAACTTGTAGGCGCCGTGGGAGGTGCCGATGGCGATGGCGAGCGCATCGACCTTGGTCTTGGCGACGAAGTCAGCGGCCTCTTCGGGGTCGGTGAGCAACTGGCTGTGGTCCAGCGTGCCCTCGGCGCCGACGCCGTCCTCTTCTCCGGCCTGGCCGGTTTCAAGCGAGCCCAGGCAGCCCAGTTCGCCCTCGACCGAGACGCCGCAGGCATGGGAGATGGCGACCACGGCCTTGGTGATGTCGACGTTGTACTCGTAGGAGGTCGGCGTCTTGCCGTCCTCGCCGAGCGAGCCGTCCATCATGACGGAGGAGAAGCCAAGCTGGATGGAGCGCTGGCAGATGGGCATGGAGGTGCCGTGATCCTGGTGCATGCACACCGGAATGTCCGGCCATTCCTCGATGGCGGAGAGGATCAGGTGGCGCAGGAAGGGCGCACCGGCATACTTACGTGCCCCGGCGGAGGCCTGGACGATGACCGGGGAGTTGGTCTCGGCGGCGGCCTCCATGATCGCGCGCATCTGTTCCAGGTTGTTGACGTTGAACGCCGGGACGCCGTAGCCATGCTCGGCGGCATGGTCCAGCAGTTGACGCATTGTGATCAAAGCCATGGTGGTTCTCCTCGTTCTTGGTGGAAAGGTTG
>Ga0247842_10006579_pt1 | contig 13076 bp, 10 predicted proteins | sample LaCruzMarch2015__3_FD_192411 | JGI IMG/M metagenome (GOLD analysis project Ga0247842, IMG submission 192411) | Freshwater microbial communities from meromictic Lake La Cruz, Castile-La Mancha, Spain - LaCruzMarch2015_19m | ecosystem: Environmental > Aquatic > Freshwater > Lake | place: Spain...
GGTTTATCGTCGAACGGCTCCTAAAAAAAACAGCGCTCATCAGCCCGACAGAACTGGGATTGTTTTTGTTTTGGGGTCTTGGCTTTCTCATCACGCCGTTTTCAGATCACAACAGCAATGTGATTCACAACCAGCTCTTCTCGGGCGGTACGATCCGGATGGCGTTGCCGGTCATCCTGCTCGGCCTGATGCTGTTTTCAAAAGTCGTCGTACATCTTCTCGGCAACTCCACAGCCCGGCTCCGTATATGGAAATACGGCATCCTCGCTGTCTGCCTGATCAACGTCCTTTGGTACGACCTGGCCTGCCTGACAACAAAACCCGAAAACGCTTTCGCTACGCTGGCCCCTATCGCCTGCTCGTTCGAGAATCTCCGCCTGGTGCTTCTTTTTCTCCTGATTGCCTGCGCCTGCGCCGCCGCCTGCCGCTGGCGGATTTTGATAATACCACTGCTCTGCGTCGGACTGCTGATCTGCCAACTCAACTATCCCGACAGCCTGACGTACACCATGCGCTTCAAGCAGATCGGAAAAACCAGCGCGGCCTTTGCCTTTCTGAGCAGGAATGATTCCGGCAGAAATAAAGCTGTCGCCGTGTATTCTGCCGACGAATCCAGCGCTTTTCTTGCCAGCATGAATGACTTCCTGTCCGGATATGCGGATCGGACACTCTACGCCGAACGGCTGGATTATATCCGTGGAGCCGAGCTACTGATCGTCTGCGCCAAAGATGTCGAAAACATCAGCAACCCGCTCCGAGGCCGCAACTACCAGGCCTCCTTCGCATTTTTCGACGAGTCACAAATCGGCACTTCGCTCCACGAAATATACCGTGACGACTTCTACCGCATCTACACCACAGATCAATAACCACAAAAAAAAGCGCCCCAAAATTTCAAGGCGCCCTTCTAAGGTTTTGAAAAGCCGTATTATATTCGGCCAAAAAACCGGCGATATCCGGCAATCAGTGCGCCGCCTAGTCCGATCATCATGATGCTGGCCGGTTCAGGAATCACGTTCGGCATGCTAGTGAGCTGGCTAGTGGCCGCCAAGCTGCTCACAACCGGCAGGCAGAGTGCCACGAGAATAATTACGCCAAGCTTGTTCTTTTCGATTCTATTTTTCATTTCCATTCCTTTCCTTTACTTCGTACGTTGTCCTGGATAACCCGTACGGGTTGTCCGCATTCTCCTCACGCTTCTAAAAAACCAAAGATTTTTTCTATGAACATGTCCCTGATTTTCCCGTAATGCCCTCCCCGACAAAATACGAAGCTTAATTTCCTCAGGACGAAAAAAGTGCTAGAAACGAGACTGATGTCTGAAAAAACCATACTCCACATCGACATGGATGCCTTTTTTGCGGCGGTCGAAGTGCATGACCATCCCGAGTTGAAGGGCAGGCCGGTCGTGATCGGTTCACCGCCGGACAAGCGCGGCGTGGTTTCGACCTGCTCGTATGAAGCGCGCAAATTCGGCATCCATTCCGCCATGCCATCACGCACTGCTTATAAGCTCTGCCCGCACGCTGTTTTCCTTCCGCCCAATATGAAGCGCTATCATGAAGCCTCGGAGCAGATTATGGAAATCTTCCGCCGCTTCACGCCGCTGGTTGAACCGCTCTCGTCCGACGAAGCCTTCCTCGACGTCACCGGTGCGCGCTACCTCTTCGGCGACGGCCCAGCCATCGCCCGCACAATTAAAACCGCCGTACTGCAAGAAACCGGACTCACCTGTTCCGTAGGCGTCGCTTCCAATATGTTCCTCGCCAAAATCGCCAGCGATCTCAACAAACCTGACGGACTTACCATCGTCCCGGTTTCGGAAAAACTGATTGCCGCTTTCCTCGCGCCGCTGCCGGTCAAACGGATGTGGGGCGCGGGAAAAAAGACGCAAAAGATCCTCGAAGCACACCGCATCCGGACCATCGGCGACCTCCAAACCGTTGATCCCGTCAAACTCGCCGCATGGGTTGGTGATAATTCAGCCGTCTCGTTCCGGCGGCTCGCGTTCGGGATCGATGCACGTGAACTCTCAACCGGGAGCGAAGAAAAAAGTATCTCCAACGAAATCACTTTTGATGAAGATCAGCGTGATGCCAAAGCTGTCGAAGCTGCTTTGCTCGATCTGGCCGATAAAGTCGGTACGCGCCTGCGGCTGGCTGGGTTTTACGCGGCCACCGCACAGATAAAAATCCGCTGGAAAGATTTCAGCTCCATCACCCGCCAGCAGAAACTTGATCCGCCGTGCTGTGACGACATGACGTTACGCGAGACTGCGCTCGAACTGTTCCGGAAAGAAAGTCTGCACAGCGCCGTACGGTTAATCGGCTTTGGTGTCAACGGACTGCGCCGTACCGCCGACGCTCCGCAACTCGACCTTTTTCAAAGCCAGAAACAACAAACCTCTACCCGACGCGAACAGCTCAGCCGTGCCGTCGACCGCATCCGCAGTCGCTTCGGACGAAACAGCGTCCGCAGAGGATCCGCGATGAAAGATGAAACTTGAAACTCAAAATTTGAACAGGCTACATAAGCGTATGATTTGTAAACTTACAGGCAAAGAAGGAAAGCCAGCCAATGCACACATTATCCCGAAAAGTTTTTACTTCATCGACCCTCACGACAAGCCCATCAAATTAGTCCCAAGCGATGAGCAGGAATACCCAAAAAGAGCTCCTATCGGAGTTTACGACTCAACTATTGTCACAAAAGAGGGTGAAAAATATTTCCAAAAATACGACGACTACGCCTATACACTGTTGGTTCATAATTTTCACAACCTTGTCCCTCACGATGATCCTGCCAGCGGAATAAAAATGGTTTACAGCCTGAGAAGCTATAACTATCACGACCTAAAATTGTTTTTTATATCCATGCTATGGCGAGCCGGCGCATCATCACACCAAGTGTTTTCAAATGTGATACTAGGCCCGCATCTTAATAAACTTAAAGAAGCCATATTAAATGACGATCCTAAATCGCCACACGACTACGCTGTATGCCTCGCCATTTTCGATGACGTTAAGTATGCCACCATCATGAGTCCATTTAAGTTCCGGTTTAAAGATACCCAAATAACCACCTACAAATTCTACTTCGGAAATTTCGTGGCCTTCATAAAAGTTGATAACAGACCATTTGACGAAGAGCTGAAGGCCGTCCAACTTACCCCAAACAAGCCGCTTGTTATTGTTCGATTGAACTACAAAGGAAGCAACGAATATGGACTAGCAAAAAAATTGGCATCAAGGGTAAGTTTTTAATCCTTAGAGTCAATCCGTGTAAATCTGCGTAATCCGTGGTTAACTTTCTCCAATGAACCCGTCCATCCAGCATTCCAGTATTCCATCATTCCCTTCTCCGCTATTCTGCCCGGCGTGTGAAAGTCCGCTGGACTGGGGCGACAAAGAATGCCGCTGTGCAGGCGGTCATTCGTTCGATCTCGCCAAAGAAGGCTACGCCAACCTGCTACTCAGCCACCAGCGGCGCTCCAGCCATCCCGGAGACGACGACAAAATGATTCAGGCCCGCCGGCGCTTTTTTGATTCCGGCGCTTTCGATCCTCTAACAAACCTTCTTACCAATTCGGCAATCATCAATCGGCAATCGGCAATGTCCATCCTGGACTGCGGCTGCGGCGAAGGTCATTTCCTTGGCGCGCTGAGTGAGTCGCGCGACGGACAGTTTTTCGGCGTCGATGTTTCGAAAGAAGCCGTACGCTGTGCGGCGAAGCGCTACCGGAAAGCAAAATGGATTGTCGCCAACGGAATGCGCAAACTGCCGTTTGCCGATCACTCGCTGGATGCGATTCTAAGTATTCTCGCTCCACGCAATCCGGAGGAGTTTGCCCGTGTACTGAAACCGGACGGCGCGCTGATTCTAGGCGTCCCCGGCCCGAACCATTTGATTGAACTGCGCTCGCGACTGGCGGCCAATGCCGGTGACTTTGAAGAAAAATCCGACGAAGCCGCCGCCAAATGCGCGCCGCACTTCAAGGAAACTAACCGTGAAGTGCTAAGCTATCAGCAGACACTCAGCGCGTCACAACTCGCCGACCTCATCCAGATGACGCCGATCTTCTGGTGCTCCAGCCCGCAAGCAAAAGCTGACGTGCAACAGTTCGACCAGCTCACCGTCACCGTCAGCTTTGTGATCCAAATTTTTGGAGTGCGGCGATAAAGGCACGTATCGCCGCTTTTCTCCTGCCCGAATCGAGTTCAAAGCGGTGATACGGAATACCTTTTATCACCGCACTCCAAACAGGACAGCTCGCTCTAGAAATCGACCAGCTTCAGAGCCATTTCGGGCTGGCGGTGGTCGATCTGTTTGCCGATGGCGGCATATTTCTGAATCCGTTTTTCCAGCGGCTGGTCCGCCAGCGGATTCTGCGGATGGAAGAGTCCAAGCTTCGGATTTTCCGCTGCCAGTTTTTCGTGCGCGATCAGCGCCCACGCGGCATCCACCAGATGGCGGAATTCTGGTTCGAGCAGGATCGGGCAGTTGAATTCCTGCCGTGAGCTGTTGATGTCCACGCCGCTGATTTCCATCAGGCCGTTGGCCTGACAAAGTTTTTGCAGACGAAGCAGCTGCGGCTTGGTATTGCGCGGCGGCATATAGGTGATCGCTTTGAAGCCGATCTTTTTCAGCTCCGGCACCAGCGCGTCGAGATAGTCATCTTCAAACTTCTCCGCCTTCTTGTCGCCGGTCGGCGATTCGCTGACGTCGCCCAAGTAGGCGTAAGCCGGAATCGCGCCGATGTCGTTGGCGAACTTCACCGCATCAAACACATTGATGCACTCGTCCTTGCTGGAGAGAATGAAAAAGTCCGGAACCAGCGCCGACTTGAAGACGCCGAGCAGATCGTAGGCGTAGTGCGGATTGTTCAGATCCAGCAGAACAGTCTTCAGTTTTCCAGGCATTGGAATTTTCATCTGCTCTTCAACAAATGAAATCAGCTTCTGCCCTTTGCCGTACGCCGCGATCAATTTCAGTGAAAGCGCGTAAAGAATATGCCGTTCGGTGATCGATCCGCCGTTAGCCGATTCGGAAATCGCCATGACATCTTTTTCGAAATCGAGCTGCGGCGCGCCGAGCTGTGCCAGCTTGGCGTTGAGCAGCTCGACTTCTTTCCGGTCACGGGCAATCCGCGTGTCGTGAATCGGCAGCAAGAATTTTTTTACCGCCGAGAACTGATTGCGGGGAATTCCATGAAAGGCGATGTAACTGACGTTCGGCTCGTCCGGGTTGTTGGTCTTGCGCCCTTCAACCAGCGTGCCGTCCATGTTGACGCGGATTTCGCAACCGGCGGTGCTGGCGATATTCACCGCCTTGCAGGCCTCCAGCATTTCCTCACAGCCGGAAACGGAATCGTGGTCCATGATTCCGACCGTCTGCAACCCGGCCTGCGCGGCTTTCACCGCCGCCATGCACGGCGTATACGGACTGAAGGAATACACGGTGTGAACATGGTTGTTAACCTCTTCCGTCTGCTTCGCGTCCGCCTTTACCGACTCGCCCAGCTCGCGGAGAGCCGCAAGCCGAGCTTCAACACAAGGATCGTTCAGTTTATCGAGCTTCATAATTACACGCCTTTGCGGGCAATGCGCAGCATTTCACCGGTGGTGTAGTTGTGTTTCACAACGTGACCCGGTAGCGGCAGAATGCGCTGGTGGATTGCGTCGACCATCCAGTCAGGCTGCGGATAGTAGTCCGTTTCCATTTCGGCGGCTGGCGATATCCAGTTCTTGGCCCCGACAACCACCGGCGGAGCGTCGAGCTGGTCAAAGCAGAGCTGGGTGATATTGGCTGCGATGTTGTGTAGCGCGCTTCCGCGTTCGACTGAATCAGACGCCAGCACGACGCGGCCTGTTTTCTTCACCGACGCAACGATCTTGTCGTAGTTGAGCGGGTTGACGAAGCGCAGGTCGATCACTTCAGCTTCCAAGCCGTACTTGGCTTTCAGCGTGTCAGCGGCCTTGATGCCGGTGTAAAGCACCGGACCGAGCGTGATGATCGTGAGGTCTTTACCTTCGCGGCGGACGGCAGGTTCGCCTTCCGGCGTTTCGTAGTAGCCTTCAGGTACGCCGCCCTTCTCGAACATTTCGCCGATGCCGTAGGTCTTCTGCGATTCGAAGAAGATGACAGGGTCGGTGCCAGCCAGCGCGAGGTTGAGCATACCTTTCGCATCGTACGTCGTGGCAGGATAGTAAACTTTCAAGCCGGGGATGTGATTAACCATCGCGGCCCAGTCCTGCGAGTGTTGCGCGCCGTATTTATTGCCGACGGAAATACGCAGCACCAGCGGCATCTTGAGAATGCCGGCGGACATCGACTGCCATTTGGAAATCTGGTTGAAGATTTCGTCACCGGCGCGTCCCATGAAGTCGCAATACATCAGCTCGACGCAAACTCGGCCGCCGCTCAGCGCATAACCGCAAGCCGAGCCGACGATGGCGCCTTCGGAAATCGGTGAGTTAAACAGGCGATGGTACGGAATGGCTTCGGTCAGACCGTTGTAACAAGCGAACGCTCCACCCCAGTCACGGTTTTCTTCACCGTACGCGATCATCGTCGGGTCGGTGTAGAAGCGGTGCAGCATCGCTTCGAAAATAGCGTCACGGTAGGTGTACAGCTTATTGGCGCCGATCGGCTTTCCATCGGCATCGAACGCATAGCGGGCTTTGCCGGCCAGCTTCTTGACGCGCGGGTTTTCTTCCATCGGCATCAGAACTTCCGGCTTGCGGTCATCGAACTTCTCGACCTTGCCGTTGGAGAACATCACGCCTTCGATGATGCTGATGTCGGTGTACGGCGAAACGGTTTTATCGGTCGCCAGTTTAAGCGTCTTAGTAACCTTAGCAACGACCGTTGCTTTCAGCGCGGCGGCTTCGTCGGCGGTCAATGCGCCGTTGCTGATCAGATATTCGCCAAACAGCTTCACGCAGTCGTTGGCTTCCCACGCTTCGATTTCTTCTTTCGAGCGGTAAGAAGAAGCATCGGACGGCGAGTGGCCGGAGATGCGGTAGGTGACGACATCGAGCAGCGCCGGGCCTTTACCTTCGAGCAGAATCTTTTTCTGACGTTCAGTAGCGTCGGCTACCGCCAGCGGGTTGTAGCCGTCCACGCGCTCGGCGTGCATCTGTTCCGGATTAATACCGGCACCGATACGGGCGACCATGCCGTAGCCCATCGTTTCGCCGGCGGTCTGTCCGCCCATGCCGTAGTGGTTGTTCATGATGTTGAACAGTACCGGCGGCGCGCCAAAACTCTTGTCCCACAGCGTGCGGTACTGATCCATCGCGGCCATCCAGAAACCTTCCCAGACCGGGCCGCAACCGAGTGACGCATCGCCGATGTTGGCGATGACAATGCCGGGTTTACGGTTGATCAGTTTGAAAAGCGCCGAGCCGACGGAGATGTCGCCGGAACCGCCAACGAGCGCGTTGTTCGGCATCGAACCGAACGGAATAAAGAACGCGTGCATCGAGCCGCCGAGACCTTTGTTAAAGCCGTTCTGACGAGCGAAAATTTCCGCCAGTGTGCCGTAGAGTACGAAATCTTCGGCCAGCTCCTTGACACTCTTCTGCGAGCCGTCTTTGACCGGCTTCACCGTGGCGCCGCCGAAAAACTCGTCCATGATTTTGGTGAGCTGCGCGTCGTCGAGCTGGTAAACCGCCGAGAGGCACTTGGCGAGAATTTCGCCGTGCGAGCGGTGAGAACCGAAAATGTAGTCTTCGGTGGTAAGGTGGACAGCCTGACCGACCGCAGCTGCTTCCTGACCGATCGAAAGATGCGCCGGGCCGGGATGGTTGTATTCAACTCCCGAGTACGAACCCTGCACCTTGATTTGGTTGAGCATGGTTTCGAACTCACGGACGACCAGCATGTCGTAGTACATCTTCTTGAGACGCTCGACGCCGTACTTCTTCACTTCTTTCTTATAGTCCGGCTTGTACTGATTCACCGGAATCGGCTTGAAGGTAATTTCGCCCGCTTTGCGGACTTCTTTTGGACAAACATTTTGAATCTTAGGCATGGTTTTACTCCTTTTAAATATCGAATATTGAACAAGAAATTTCGAATTACGAAGTCCGGTTCATATTCGCCTTTGCGGTTTTAATACTGGTTACAAAAATTGAAATCAGCTCATTGGTTTCATCGATAATCGCCTGAAGCTTTTCTTCGCCGAGCATTTCGGATCGAATAACAATTTTCAGGCAGATCCGGGTTTCCCGCAGTTCTTTCAGACAGACTTTCATTTTGTGAATGAAATCTTTCCGGGATTCAGCACCCTGCGCTTCCCCGTAATTCAAGGCGGGGGAAGTTCCGCTACGCGTCAGCTGTCCGGACAAATGCAAACCTGCCTGCGTGTTCGGCAAGGAATTTGCAACCTTGATACACCGCGAGGCGAAATCAACCAGCCGGTCTTCAAGATCAAATTTATCACCCTTCGACATTCGATATTCCTTGTTCAATATTCTGCGGTTCTATAGCGCAAACATGGTATCGCGGATCACTTCGCCAATGGTCGGATGCGGGAAAACAATTTCGCGGATATCCTTCACCCGCAGCTCGGCTTCAATCATCACCGCCGCGCCGTAAATCATTTCGGAACAGCTCGCGCCCACCATATGAACGCCGAGCAGTACGTCGGTGTCGGCGTCTTTGATGACTTTGACGGAGCCGGGGCCGCGCTTGCCGTTTTCGGCAAGGAAACGTCCGCTCATCGTCAGCGGCAGCGAGGCGGTTTTGACTTTGTGTCCGGCCGCTTGAGCCTGTTCCTCGGTGTAACCGCAACCCGCGACTTCCGGCATGGAATAAACCGCCCACGGAATCGCGTTCATGCGGAAACGGTCGCGCTGACCGCAGATCGTGTTAAGCGCCACTTCGCCCATGCGGGTCGCCGAGTGCGCCAGCTGCGATTTACCGGTCACATCGCCGATTGCGTAGACGTTCGGCAGATTGGTGCGCTGCTGTTCATCGACTTTGATGCCGCGACGGTCAAAGTCGAGCCCGGCTTCTTCAAAGCCCATGCCGGCAAGGTTCGGAACGCGGCCGACCGACATCAGCACGATGTCCGCCTGAATGGATTTCGCTTCGCCTTTGGCGTTCGTGTATTTCACATCGTGGCCATCAATCGCCGTGACTTTGCACCCGAGATTGAATTCCACTTTGCCTTTCAGCGCTTTGCGGAATTCCTTGGCCTGTTCACGGTCCATGAACGGAATAATTTCTTCGAGCATTTCGATGACGTCGACTTTGACGCCGAGACTGCTGAAGAAGCTGGCGAACTCGACACCGATCACGCCGCCGCCGATGACGGTCAACGTTTTCGGCATCTCGGTAATATTCAAAATTTCCGTACTGGTCATCACGTGCGGCTGTTTCGCGCCGGGAATCGGCGGAACAAACGGCGACGAACCGGTGGCGATCACCACATTAGTGCCTTCATAAACTTTGTCGCCGACCTGCACTTTACGCGGGCCGAGCAACTTGGCTTCGCCGTTCACCACCGTGACTTTGTTTTTCTTCATCATGAAAGCGATGCCCGCCCGTAGCGTATCAATCACTTCATTTTTCCAAGCCATCGCCTTGGTGATGTCGAATTTGACTTCGCCGGTGGTTACGCCGAATTCCGGCGCTTCCTTGGCATGCACATAATGTTTGGCGGAGTTGAGCAGGGTCTTGGTCGGAATGCAGCCCCAGTTGAGGCAGACGCCGCCGAGATACTGCTTCTCGATCAGCAGAACTTTTTTACCGAGATGCCCGGCCCGTTCGGCCATGACATAGCCGCCAGGACCCGCGCCGATGATGATGAGGTCAAATTCAGCGCTATCCTTAACACCGGCCGCGGCAACCGGCACCGGTTTTTTAACTTCAACGGCTTCTGGTGCTTCGACCGGTTTACTGACTACTGATACCTGACTACTGACTCCTGCTGTTGAGGCGCGTAGCCCCGAAACATCCTCGCCTGCCACGCCGATGGCGGCGATAACTTTGAGAACAGGCACGTCAGCGCCGGCTTCATAGAAAATTCCGAGAACAGTTCCCGCCGCCGGAGCCGGAACTTCAAACGTTGCTTTGTCGGTTTCGACTTCGCACAGAGCCTGACCTTCGGCAACTTTGTCGCCTTCTTTTACTTTCCATCCGACGATGATGCAGGATTCAACGGACTGTCCCTGCCGCGGCATTAAAACTTCTGTAGCCATAATTGTCTCCTTAGAATTTCAGACCGGCAAGCATGTCGCGCATCGCGGCGAGGAAGCGGCCCGCAGGTGCACCGTCGGTTGCGCAATGGTTGAAGGTGAACGAAAGCCCCATGTGCGGAATAAATTCAACGCCACCCTCTTTATTCATCACCGGCTTCGGTTGCACATTACAAATGCCAAGGATGCCGACTTCCGGCGCGTTCAGCACCGGCGTGAACATTTCAATACCCGCCGCACCGAGATTGGTGACCGTAAAAGTTCCGCCTTTGAGCGCGTCAGGATCAACCGTTCCTTTGATACAGGCCGAGCCAAGCCGCTTGGCTTCCGCGGCGATTTCTTCGAGCGAAAGTTTATTGGCAAAGCGGATAACCGGCACCATCAGGCCGCGCGGCGTATCGACCGCAAAACCAAGATGGACGTTTTCGAACTGCACCATTTTGCTGCCGAGCCAGTAGGCGTTGAGTTCGGGAAAGTTAACCAGCGTTTGCGCGACGGCATAAAGCATCAGATCGTTGATTGTGATGTTGCTCTTGTCCGCGGAATCTTTGAATTTTTTGCGGGCGGCAAGAATGGCACGCGCATCTGCCGACGTGTGCATGGTGAGCTGAGCCGTAGTCTGCATCGAAGAAAGCATCCGGCCGGCGACAACTTTGCGTACACCTTTGACGACGATTTCTTTCAGTGCGCCCATCTGCTCGGCGCTGTAACTGACTTCCGGGGCCGCCGGAGCAGGCGCCGGTACGGGTGCGGCAGACGGAATCTGAATATCGGATGCAAGTACGCGACCACCGATACCGCTTCCAAAATTAGGAATTGAAGCCCACTTCGCTTTGGCAGCGGGCGAAAGCGGAGCTTTGCCTTCCAGCGCGGCTTTAACATCGCGTTCGATCACACGACCGTCCGGTCCAGTTCCCGGAATTACTGCGATATCAACGCCTTTGTTCTCAGCCAAACGTTTTGCCCGTGGCGAAGCAAATCCGGTCACTGGACCGGAACGCTGAATATTGAATGTCGAACTCTGATCCGCAGAAGTTTCTTTTACTTCATTATTCGGCATTCCCTGTTCGATATTCTGCGGTTTCGCACTTTCGGCCGCAGGACGAAGTGCGGAAACATCTTCGCCCGGTGAGCCAACGGCGGCGATGACTTTAAGAACGGGTACGTCAGCGCCGGCCTCATAGAAAATTCCGAGAACCGTTCCAGCCGCGGGAGCCGGAACTTCAAAGGTGGCTTTGTCGGTTTCGACTTCGCACAGCGCCTGACCTTCGGCGACTGTATCGCCTTCTTTTACTTTCCAGCCGACGATGATGCAGGATTCGACTGATTGTCCCTGCCGGGGCATTAAAACTTCTGTTGCCATAAAATACGCTCCTTATAGTTCCGCTTTATAAATTCTCACGCCGGCTTCGCGCAGTTCCGCCGCAACCTCCGCGCTTAATCCGGCATCTGTGATCAATCCGTCGACGCCGTCGAACGGCAAAATCCGTGCAAAGCCCGGCTTGTCAAATTTGGTCGAATCGCAAATGGCAAAAACCTGCTGCGCCTGTTCCGCCATTTTACGCACCAGGTCCGCGCTCTCCACCAGATGCGCCGTCAGCCCGTGCTTAACCGAAACGCCGTCGACACCGATGAAAGCCTTGGAAACATAAATCTGATCCAGCGATTGGATCGCCAGCGGACCGACTAGTCCTTCTTCCGACGGACGGAATTCGCCGCCGACCAGCGTGACGCGCAGTTGCGGATTGGTGCGGGCGTAGGTCAGTAACAGCGTGTTGTTAGTAACAATGTGGATATTGCGTTTGCCCAGCAGATATTTGGCAATCAGCGCCGTGGTGGTTCCCGCAGAAATAATGACAGTGTCGCCGTCCTGAATTTTTTCAGCCGCGACCTTGGCAATCGCCGCCTTACGCTCTTTGCCTTGCCGCATCCGGTCGAGAATGTGCGGATGAAAAGCAGGCATCGCGCCGCCGTGAGTGCGCACAATAAATCCTTCTTCTTCCAGCGCCGCGAGATCGGTTCTGATCGTGACCACACTGACGCCAAGCGTCTGCGCGAGCGTCGAAACGCTCACGCTGCTATCCTCGGCAAGCATGTCGAGAATGGCTTTCTTGCGGTCTGAAAAAGCTGAAGTCAAAGTCACTCGCCTTTCTTTTTGCTATCCAATTGCTTTCTTTTACCAATTCAAGACGCTTCTATTCAATATTTATTTGGTTTTTATTTCTACCAGAAGCAGTGGAAGTTGGCTTTAGAGCCGGAAGCCGAGGACGATGCGGTCGAGTCCGGCCAGGTCTTTTTTTATCTCAACCTGTTGGAAACCAGCATCTTTAAATATCCGGGCAACGGCCGGACCTTGGTCGTAGCCGATTTCAAGAAATATGCCGCCGCCGGGTTTTAGAACTTGGGCCGCCTGTTCAACCAGCGGACGGATCAGATCAAGTCCGTCCGCTCCACCGTCGAGAGCCAGTTTCGGTTCATAATCTCTGACCGATGAATCCAGCATTTTACAAACACCGGAAAGAATATACGGCGGATTCGAAACCACGATATCGAACAATGTGGAAGCGGCATCTTGCCGCTGAGCCACGAGGCTGGAAGCCTCGTCCACCATAAAAGCTCCAAGCAAATCACTTTCCAAACAATGGAAACGATCACTTAAACCCAGCCGTTCCGCGTTTTCTCTCGCCAGCGCCAGCGCATCCGGCGACACATCCACACCGATCACTGAGCCGTTCGGCAGCTCGGCCAGCAATGCCAGCGCGATACATCCAGTACCCGTGCCAACATCCACGACCTTCAATGTGGAAGCGGCATCCTGCCGCTGAGCCCAGCGGCAGGATGCCGCTTCCACCTTTTCTGCTCTCTGACTCC
>Ga0247842_10006580_pt1 | contig 13076 bp, 16 predicted proteins | sample LaCruzMarch2015__3_FD_192411 | JGI IMG/M metagenome (GOLD analysis project Ga0247842, IMG submission 192411) | Freshwater microbial communities from meromictic Lake La Cruz, Castile-La Mancha, Spain - LaCruzMarch2015_19m | ecosystem: Environmental > Aquatic > Freshwater > Lake | place: Spain...
AACAACAGACTTATCTACAATTTTAACGTCTTCTACATTGCCGTAAATACCAGTTATCCCTTTCATTCCCCCACAAAGACTTTTTGCGCGTTGAAAAATAGTTTCCGGCATCGGAGTCATCGGGTTAACCGGAGAACGTCTATTAGATTCGTTAGTAGGATGCCAATGATCTCGACATGACAGATTTTTCCATTTTCCATCCTCTATCCATATCGCTTTAGCGCCGAAACTAGACGCTTGCAACAACAGATAAACATATACAAAATTATCATCTATTATTTCTTGAGATAAACTAATCATATAGTCTTGAACTTTAGAAAGGTCTTTAGGAACTGAATCACAATACGACCAGAAAGTGTTTAAGTCAAAAACGCCTTTTCCGACCATTTCCCAGAATTTCCCCCAAGGACCGGCATCTATCATAATAATTGATTGTGGGTCAACCCCTGACTTCCTAATAGCAATAGAAATAGCGCCAGACCCACAACATAAATCATAAAACATAGAAGAAGGCTTCATAATGCCTACTATCTTATCTGCAATCCTAGACTTACCTCCCTGATAAGATACCGGAGGCATAAAATCTGGACTACGAGTCACATCATAGCAATCTTCGAAAAGTGTATCCATTATCTCCCCAAACGATCAAAGACATAAGCGCTCATTATTTTGAAATCCATCTCGCTGTCTATTTGCATCGACTGAAGATCATCTGTCTCATAAATAACAGGTCTAGAGCCTATCCTATTACCTGTTCTCAGCAAGACATCTGTTTTAGTTATATAGACATTGCCATTGTCGTGCCAGAAAAAACTACTGCTTTTTACGCATTGTCTCATTGGCCTTGGATCCCATTCTGTTTTATCATTAGGGAAAACGAATTGAGATCCATCTCCTAGAGTATCTATATGCCAGAAAAATGGAGTATGCTTATTAGCTGTAAATAAAGAATCGCCTCCGTTCTTCTCCATCCAATCAAAACACTTGTCTATTAGCTTATTGTCTCTCAAAGGAGATGTTGGCTGTAGAAGAACTATATATTCTGGATCGACTTCCAGAGTAGAGAATGCGTATTGATATGAATGTATTAGAGCAGCTTCACTAAGGGATAAATCGCCAGATATCTCTTCTGGTCTTTGTACGAAGAATACTTTATCGCAATATACGCCTTGGTATTTTTCCTCGCATATATCGCGCACATCTTCTGAATCTGAACTGACTATAGTAATCTCTATATTTTCGCTGCAAAGAGATGAACGTACTGAATACTCAAACAAAGGCAGACCACAGAATTCCCTTATATTCTTATTTGGGACGCCTTTTGACCCTTTTCTTGCGGTCACTACCGCCAACGACTTTATTTTCCTCATCTATTGCCCCCACTACGTTATGCGTAATAAATCCCCATTGCTCCATATCAGAAAGATTATGATTGTCGTAATAGAACTTGCCTTTATCGCCAGTCTTATATACCGCCACATACCTATTGAAAGGCTTGACAGGATCAAAACCATCATCCGACATAGTGAAAAAGGTTTTCGCTTCCTGAACGGCATACCCAATCATGACGAAAGATTTTTCGGGGGGAATAGAAACTTTCTCCCCGTCAAGAGGTCCGCCAACAAACTCAACTACTACCAATTTAATTCCCTGTTCCATATATCCCTCTATGCAAAAAACTTAGAAGCTTCGTAAAACAATACTGCGTTAATCACAGGATCGATACTACAGAAATCTATAATAATCATATAGATCGCATCCAAAAAATATCCCATTATCCCCTCCCATCGTCTAGCCACAATCCAGCTTCATTGATGAATCTGCTAGGGAAAGACGGTTTATCAATTATACTTCCATTTTTTCCCCTGATTTGCCTTTTCGCACAGCAAGATAAATACAATCTTTTTTTTGCCCTCGTCATCCCGACAAAGCATATCCTACGTTCTTCTTCTATCGCCTCTCGTTCCTTTTCTCTATCTCCGCCAGCCTCATGGATAGCCAGAGAATGCGGCATCAGATTCTTTTCAACACCGATAATGAATACAACAGGGAACTCAAGACCTTTTGCCGCGTGAACGGTCATAAGCGAAACTGTCTCTTTCCTAGACTTCTTGTCAGACGAAGTTATCAACGCTATATTTTGCAGATACGCATTGACATCATTCCCTTTATCTTTATCATATACAGTTGCGCTATTGATTAGCTCTTGTACATTTCCCTTACGGTCCATATACTCATCTGGCTCTTTGCAAGATGCCAAAAGTATATTATCGTAATCAATAGACGTTGTCAAGTGGCTAAGACAATCTCCTGCCCCTTTCCCCTGCGTATCAAAGCTGAATATTTTGGTTATCTTCCCGGCAGCCTCGATAACGGCTTTCCTATTCGTATGAGCAGCAATGTCTTTGCAAACGTCAAGATAAGATATGCCCTTATCATCAGCAATCTGCTCAATCATCCCAATAGTCGTATCTCCAACCCCTTTGAACAACGCTGCGCTACGAGCAAAAGATACGCCATCTGTGGGATTCGCGAGGAACCTAATCATCGCGATGCAATCGCGTATCTCTTTCCTATCATAGAAACTTCTGCCACCAATTACAACATAAGGTATTCCGGCACTGCTCAAAGCGGTTTCTATCTCTCTGGAAAGGCTATTAATCCTATACAATACAGCGATATCTTCTCCATCCCATCCCTCATCAATCTTGATTCGCCTTATTTCCGATGCAATCCATCTGCCCTCAAAAAATGGATTGGCATGCTCCCTAACCTTAACACATTCGCCACTTGGGTTCTTCGTAATAAACTGTTTAGCCATGTGGCTTTTGTTATGCTTGATAAGTGTCTCTGAGTGTCTCACAATTTCGGGAGTTGATCTATAATTCAATGGCAGCTCGATCTGGACACATTCAGGGTACAGCTTCAAGAAATCAGTAATGTTCTCAGGTCTTGCGCCTCGAAAACGATATATCGATTGCGAGAAATCGCCAACCATCAGAATGTTGCGGGTCTTCATGCCTATCAGATTGACCAAACGGAATTGAACGATGTTTGTATCTTGTACTTCGTCAACCATGACATACTTATATTTAGTCTGTGCGTATTCTCTAGCTTCTTCGCTTTGCTCTAGGATCTGGACTGTTTCATACAACAGCCCGCTAAAGTCGATCATATTCTGTTTCTTCAAAACCGCAAGATATTTCTGCGCGATTTTCCATTCTGCATCTTTATCTTTGAATCTCTCAGCCATTTCTTCGTAGATTTCACAGCTTTCTCTCGATGTGTTGACCTTGCTGATAATGTCCCATACGTTTATCTTTTCCGTTGCCTTATCATATCCAAGAAGGCGGATAATCTTCTCTATGAGAGATTTTTGATCGTCTGAGTCGCAAATCGTAAAGCCTTTGGAGTATCCGGCGAGATGCCCATACATACGAAGAAAGGAAGCGCAGAAAGTGTGAATTGTGCCAATATATGAAGAAATCTTCGTCACTCCCATTCTTTCGAGAATGCGATTCTTCATTTCGTCGCCTGCTTTATTCGTAAACGTGATGCAAAGTATATTGATAGGATCAACACCCTTTTGCACCAGTCTCGCAAAACGTTCTGTCACCGTAGCGGTCTTTCCGCTTCCGGGGACTGCGACAACAAGGCAAGGACCATCCATGTGGTTTGCTACTTGTTCTTGCTGCTCATTTAATTGGATATACGGCATCCTGTCTAACTCCTTCAGGCGCTTTGCCGCCTAATAATACTTCAATAAAAACTGATCCATTCCCGGCAGGAAAACCGTTCTCTAATCGATACGCGGGCACAGAATGCCAATCTCCGTATAGATATACGGACTTGTGTTAATCAAAGTTTCCACAAATGTCACATTATCCAATCCCTTCATCTGTACATCGAGATACAGCTCTTCGTTAATCCATATCTCCCAAGAATAAACCAAATACTCCATCACAATCTCCTTATTTCGGCGGGATAAATCTCCCCACGCTTTCTTTGACTTCCCAATTATCATCTATGAACACTATATGCGGTAAACTCTCCACATTGTACTCATCGCAAAGATCCTGCGTTTCTTCTGCACTTGCGTCTATATACACTGTATTCTTATTCGTATGTATCTTGTGTTTCTTTAAAGACTCCCACGCCTTTTCGCACCTTTCACAATCATCTGCCCCAAAAAACAGTATAATCATTATACTATATCCCTAACCCACTATTGTTTGTTTTCAGCGCCATTCATCATAGCATCCACTACTTCATAATAAGGGTATTTATCCAATTCGTCATGTAAATCCTTAATTGCTTTCATATCCATATCTTTAGAAAATGTAGGAGGCTCTTTGATAACAGCATCAATTACAAGATTAATCTCTTTACCAACCATGTCCTGACAGAACTTTGTCATAAGATAAGGTTCTATCTTACCTTTTATCCCAAGAGCTATAGCCAGGTCATTACCTAGCCAAGCCATTCTAATTACTTTCATGTCAGAAAGAATCTGTATAGTCCATACTACAAGATCATTTCTTTTAACATATTCAGTCTGTAGTATCTTTACTCGTTTCGGCTCCGCCGCTTTCATTTCCTGTGTCATTCAAATCTCTCACTCTCTGCTTGAGGTTTCTTCTTACCGCGTCCATATACCCTATAATGAATGATTCTATTTCCTCTGTAGTTGCGTTCACTCTCAACAAAGTAATCTCACCCATTCGATCTTCTGGAAGCAATCTTAAAAGAATATGATCGTGGTAAGACCTGTAGCTACCACCATATCCATCATGTATATTACGCTTTTTAACGCCAAGCTCTACCTCTATTCCTTTAAGCTCCTTCCACCACGCATTAGTCATGACAGTAGTCACTTTCACGCCATTTGCTGTAGAAACTAACTTGCATTGATCTTTAATCTGAGCAAAAGGATCTTTCTTATTGCTTTCTCTTAATAGGTCAATTCTCGGCTGTATCTCATCTTCTGGAGTTATACCGTAAATATAGCAGTTAAAAGGTCTATGAGTATGTATTCTACAAAGCTTAGTTTCCTTATCCCAGAAAACGCAGCTCTTATTAAATGCACTTGAGAAATAGCTTCTAAAACATAACTCAAGCAAATCAAGAATCTCAGCGTATGTCCAAGTTTTCTGGATATGATCCCATAAATATATGAACTCACAATCAAGAACCTGTGGATTCTGGAGACGGCAGCACCATGCGTCACAGCACTTACCAGAGCATATGTTCTCCATGCATCCCTTTGTATCTGGGATCTTTGCGTACAATCTCCTAAGACTATCAAAAGCCTTCTTCAACCTTTTTTCATTCGGCATAATTATAACTCCAATTTGTCATTATCATCAGATGTATACGCTTCTACTTCTTCCTCTTCAATCTCGCTTTCAAGACCATCATTAATAGAAACTGTGACGCTGCTTCTGGCGGGTTCTTTTTCTACGCCATTAAGAGAGACATTCTTGCTCTCCAGAGATTCAAGAACCTTGTTCAAATTTTTCTTTACGATCTTAGACTCAGTCTTCACCACTTCCTTAAAATCATTAGGATCTAAGATAGATGAAAGCTGTTCTACGACTGCTTCCTCATCTATAACATTCCAAGAACCTTTTACTTCTCTGAATGAAACCCTACCTATGCCAGGAAAGTTCAAGCTTTTCTGTTTATTCTCTTTTAGAGTAGTCTTAATTACTTCTTTAAGCCTTTCACGCCTTTTTTCAATCTTCTCTATTTCTGTGTCAATAGCCTGAGTTCTTTTTTTCTTTAGCGACTTATAAAAAGACTCCCTCTTATCCAGAGAATCTATCGCAACGATCAGATCTTCAATCTCTTCCATAGACTGAAGAGGATTTATTTCCGTAGACTCATAAATATCGTATATCTTCTTTTGGTTTGCCTGTGTCATCATATTTCTCCTATAAACATTTGTGGGGAGAGATTCCTCCCTCCCCACAAATCAACACCTTAGCTCTCCAGTGGCTTAATTTCGATAACAATAGAAGTCTTTTCTATATCACCATCATCCGATTCAAAAATAACAGCTTTGAAACTTGGAACGCCAACCAAAATACTTCCCTTTTTAGATGCTTCCCCGTTTGCTATAATATGAGCTTTTGTTGCATTGCTAATCGCAGCAGCACCAACACATCTCAATCTAACAAAGCCATGCTTTTGAACTACAACGACAATGGCTTGAGCCAATTGCTTAATATAGTTCTTCCTTTCGATCCTGTCTTCGATATTGCCCTTAACCTTCAAAAGAGTCATATCATCTGGATTTGCTTCATTCATCATATAAAAATCCTCCACAAATATTGTTTCCGCGAATCCTACAATATGTGTATCGGCTTAAAATTAAGTGGAGAGCAAATTTCTATAGAACTTTTTTCTTTTCTCTTTCAAAGTCATCTCATCATCCCATACCTTTGATGCATGACAAGTCTGAGCAAATGGGCAGTACTTGCAATCATAATCCGACTTCGTAAACGATCTTGGCGGAGGCAACTTCTTATGGGGGACCATCTCATTCATCAACCTTGCTTGCTCCTTTATGACTGGAAACCAAGTATCTTCGTTCTTTGGTATTTTAAAAGCCTTTGTCTTTGAATCGTTCTTGTTCTCATAGATCAAAAGACCAGAATCGCATCCAAGTATATTCGCATAGATTGTCAATTGGATTTGATACTCAAGGCTAGGACCGACTTTCATCACCTTGTTATCCCAAGCATATTGATTACAAGTCTTCATATCTGCGACTACAATACCTTTAGGAAGCTGATCTGCCGAAAAAGATGTTTTGAACCCTTCAAATTTAGACATATTGAGATTAGAAAAATCCAGAATCATATCACAATGACCATCAAGATTCATTTCTTTATCTTCTACATGTATTTCCTCGTAATCAAATCTGGTACAGCCACAAGCACATCTTTCAGGTTTAAAAACTCCGCATTTTTCTTCTTTACCATAAACTCTAGGTCTTATGTCCAATACAGATTGATCGAGTTCTTCAGTAGACTTGTATCCACTGCCGTCATCTTTAAAGCTCTTACATAATGGATTGACGCATCTCCATACTCCACGGATAATTCCCAAATCCGAAAAATACTTCTCCCATCTGCTTTGGGTATGATGTCCGACTTCCCACAATCTTAGCATATTGCTTTCTACAGACTGAACAGGCATAGGCAAAAATCCCTGTTGAGCATAACGGTAATACTGCATCTGTCTCAGACATTTACCGAAAGCGCTTGGATGGTATCTTTCATATCCTCTTGGAGGACCGTTCTTATTATGAACTTGCATATAATCATCCATTAGATAATTGAATGCTCGTACTTCTTCTGGGACAAATAGCCATTCTCCACTCATAATTTTAAACTCCTAGATTCTATTAATTCTTCTCTAGACTTTCGTAATAAAGAAGCAAACTTTTCGTTGCCAAACTCTTTTATATAATCATCTGGATCATAACCATCAGGCATAGATACGGGAACAACCCTAGCATCATAAAGATCTATCTGATGTGTTTCTGCAAGCGTCACAACCTTGCTTCTTGCTTTGTTTCCACTTGCATCAGCATCAAACAAAACAAATATCTCTCTGCAATACCTTAACAACATAGCAAGCTGATATAGCTGTAAAGATGTGCCAAGAACTCCGACTGAAAACTTAAAACCACTCATATGGAGATACATAGCGTCAAATTCACCTTCCACTATAATCACCTTATTGCGTTTGATGATATGCTCTTTAGCTATATTCAAACCATATAGATAATGACCTTTGACGAAGCTCTCATGATAAAACTTTCTATATGCGTTCTCTCTCCAGTCTCTAGAAGATAAAGCTACTAGATTACCGTACTGATCAAAAACGGGAATAATTATTCTCCCCGCGAATTCATGATCTTCCCCATCTACTCTCTTAACATAATGAGGCACATAGCCTAATTGAAACTGCTTTATAACAGGGTCTTTGAAACCTCTTACATTTCGCAGGTAAGTGAGGGCTTCCTCGCCCTCACTTTCCCACAACGTAGTCTTAGCCATTTCATAAACTTGCTGTCTTTCTGGATCAGGAAGTCTTTCCCTCGGTGACTGATTGCCCATTTTCTTCGTCCTTTACAGCTTTTCTTTTGTATTTTCTGACAGGCTTTTCATCAGCGTCAGTTTTATTATCTTCTTCTACGGCAGTATCGCCAAAATTAAACTTCAACATCTCTGGAGGCAATAGCACTTTTTGCTCTGCTGCTTTTTGCTTTGTCTCTACACCAAGTTGATTTGTAAGACCATTCTCTTTGATGTATTTAATAAACTCTTTTCTACCTTCGACCTTATGCTCTCCCCACTTATAAGTCCCTTTGTTTACAGTTATCAGTTTAACATTTCTGGCTGCACCAAAAAGGATTTCCTCAATGTTTGGGAAATAAGGTTCATAATAGATCGGCAAATCAATGATGATTCTCTTACCAGTGTTTTCCAGCAAAGGCTTGCCCATTCTGTTCTTCTCAAGGCATACTCCGCTGTATTTACCAATCAGTTTCTTACCATCTTCCGCCTCTTCATCATCAATAAGAATAAAAGCCTCAGAGCTGCTTCTGGATGTCATCTTAATCCTAACAGAAGTATCATGCTTTACCATGAACCCGCCAGGAGAATCAGAAGGATCACCATACGATATGCCAGGCTTTGTTCTGATCTGGTTAATCAAAATAAGTAAAGAATCGTACTTAGCGACATAATGAGCCACCTTCGCGAAATTATCGCTCAAGCATCTAGCCAATCTGGCGACAAGCAACTGCTCTGCGCTCTTTTCCATTCTTTCCTTTGGGATCAAATTAGCAAGAGAGTCCACAACAATAACTTTCACTCCCTGTTCCGCGGCGAGACAGATATGATCCATAACATCCTCTGCATGGAAGTTCTTATCTGGTTTCTCTGGGTCAAATAACTCTGAGTACAATAGATTGTCAATGTCTACTCCATTCACTTTCTCAGCCAAAGCCTCGCTGAATGAATGCTCTGTATCTATCCATAAACATTCAAATCCCATCCTTTGAGCATAACCTACAATTCGATATGCCAAAGACGATTTACCGCAACCAGGAGGTCCATAAATCTCAACCACTCGCCCGCAAGGTAATCCAAGATTTGAAGATGGATCATAACCCTCTAATGTTTCCAAATCTACTCTGCCAGGCAGCATGCCATAATGAATAGCGAAGTCTAAATCAAAATGTCCTGTCGGGATATTGTTCTTAGCTTTGGCTCTTGCCCCTTTACGAGCAAAACCCTGCAAATTCTTAATACAAATATCTTCTTCTTTTTTTGCCATTATAATATCTCCTAAACAAAACAGCGCCTTACACTTTTCGGGTGTAAAGCGCTGTCACAACTTCAATTATTAGATGTCAAGTTCTTCATCAACGGACTCTTCGCCAGCAGCGGTATCTGTTGCGTCATCTCCGCCAAGCTCATCTCCAACATCTCCACCTTCGGTCAAATCAGTTTCTTCCACTTCTCTCTTCTTAGGAGTAGGAGCAGAAGCGGTTGCAACTTCACCAAACAGTTTCTTCTCGATCTCTGCGGATGGGGTTGCCTTGAAGATTTGCTCAAGCTTATAAAGTCCCTGAGTTTTAATGAGCTGCTTCTCTTCCGGGGTCAAAACATTCTGATTTGTAGGAATGCTTGTATACCTACGATCTTTTCCTTCGCCCTTTACGGTGATGTTAAAATCACATCCTTTTTCTTTACCAGCATTGATGCCGGTGCAGTCAAAGTAAGCCTTAAACGGCAGGAAGAGAGAACCCGGTCCTTCCATAATCTTGATCTTGCCATCTAGTCTATCAATTACGTTGATAGCATATCTTTCAGATGGGCGAATCTCATGATTCTTCATAACAGGGCAGCTTCTTGGATCTTCGCAGATAGCTGTCTTGAAAGTCCCGCCGGTCTTAACCGTATACTTGTAGAAAACCACAGGTGAACCTAGCGGTCTTACATTATACTTTTTGCCTGCCTCGAACTTCAATCTGTCTATTGGAGGAAGATTGTTCTGCCCTTTTCCGCGTGGAAGCTTAGAGTTCTTGTTGTTTCCCTTGTCATCCAGTTCCAATGATTCCCATTCTACTTTCGTTGCCATAATCAATTCTCCTATAATTTGTGGGGATTTCCCCCTGTGTTAGAAAACTATCTATTATCTTCTTTTCTTCTTATCTGGTATTTGGCTAAAATCTATTGTTTTCGCCCCAGCAGAAGTCAAGAAATCATCATCATCTTGTTTCATATGCAAAGTGACTGGTGACACTTTTCTGTCAATAAGACCATCATACTCTGCAATTTCTTCACTTGGTTGGGATTGTGGAGGAGGTTCATAAGGAGAACCATATCTATCCATTGATTTGAGCGGTAAGGCGATAGAAACCTGTCTACTAAGGCAATCAAATGCCCCGCATAAAGTCTTATCGACAATCTCTGCTGCGTCATGAAGCGCCTCTAATTCGGCAAAATACATCTCGACATCACTCATGTGCTCGTAAAATACGCCTTCCTGTTTTATAACAGGCTTGTCATGCTCTATCCTTGAGATTGATCCTCTTAGTAGGACTATACCGCGCTTCCATAGGAAATACTGAGTATTCGTTTGAATCCTAATTTCCTGAAGTCGCTCCCTCAAGTTAGTGACTTTCTGCATCTTCACATGAATTTCTTTTGGATCGAATGTCAAAACAGATACGTCTACGGAACATTCTCGTAGCTCCTTTCTCCATTCACGGAAAGGAATCTGCTCGTTATCGACACAACAAGTCTTTATGATGTCTACTTTCGCCTCATAAAAAGCTTTGTACATCGGTGCAGGTGATTTTACCGCCCAATCGTAATCCCCGTCTGGAAGATCATTACTCTCTACTATATCTGTGCAAGCGTGTACGTCCTCTTCCTTGTGTTCTTCTCTATTTTGTTCAACAGCTTCCTGCGCTATCTTATTATCGGCATAAGTTTCACTTTTCCTCACAAAATCGGCAGGATTTTCTAATATTTTTTCAACCTCTTTTTCTTCTGATACTGGCTCTTCTTTTATCTCTTTCTTAACCTCTGGTGTAGCCTTGGGTTCTAACACATCATCTTCTTCAAACAAAGTTTCTTCTGGAGTTTCGACAACCTTTTCTTTTGCCTTTTCTACAACAGAACTGACAACGCCAAGCAGTTCATCATCAACATAATCTGGGTGTTTTGGCGATGGAGAAGATATACCAAGAACCTCATCATCAAATATGTCATCTGTTATTCTGTCATGTTTCGCCTCTTTAACAGGCTCCTTAACCTCTATTTTGGCAACGTGCTTATCAGACGAAGACTCTCCTGACAAAATCATTTTAGAAAGCTCTTCAGTTCTCTGCTCAAAAGTTTCCGTTTTCGCGACTTCCACAGCACCCTCAGACATCATATCATCTACTTGATCATCTGCTTTGCCGCTAGGAATGTCGAAGAGGTCTCTCACATCTTTTATATCTACCATTTATAATCTCCGATTATTCTAAAGAATCAAGATCATCAGAAACGACCATCTTGCTTTCTACGCCATTAGATCTGAGTGTAGCCTTGCTCTCTGCTGCGCCAAGACTAGCCATCGCCATCTTTTCTGTTTTCTTAAAGTCTTGGATCAAAAGCTTATTCCAATTCTCGACTTTCTTATCCCGCTCAGCCTGATCCTTCCACTCGATAGTTTCCTCAACTCCGCAATGGATTCTAAGACTTTCGTAATTCCCTAAGTTGATTACCCTTTCAATCGACTTGACTATCTTAGACGTTCTTACCTGTTCATCAGCCATAATTCTATCTCCTATTATCTTAATTGCCATCAAATATATCGAAAGACTGCACTCCGCGTTTCGCGGCTGCTCTCATATCATCTCGTAAAGATTTGAACTTCTGTAGAATTGCATCTTTGAAAGTTTCTTTCGTCACTTTTCTGCTTTTCTTCTTCATCTCTTTATAAGCCTTCTCGAAAAACCCAGCATCTACAAGACAAGTCACTACGTCTTGATCTACCAGCTTTGTATCAGTTTTCAACGCCAAATCTCTTAGATTCTTGTAAGGTTTATTTTCCGCTATATTCGTAGCAGACTCTGACCCAACACCCTTAACCATGAGACTTGGAGAAATCTCTGTATTCAATACGCCTGATGATACATCTTTTTTCCTCACAATCTTGAAATTCACTTCACATTCGTTTAAATCTTTTTCAAGCAGAAGTATATTGAACTTTTCAGCATCAATAAGGAACTCTTCAATCTTCTCATGCTTCTTTCTCTCGTTCTCAACGTTCAACAACGAGCAGAAGAATTCATCAGGATAATTAGCCTTGAGATAACCGCATATATAAGCTAGAGTTCCATAAGCAGCACTATGAGCCAAGTTGAAACCATAAGATGCGAATGGGATAATAAATCTCTCCCAATAAGTATCAGCAACTTCTTTGGGTATACCCTTTTTGACAAGTGCCTCTATGAATTGGGTCTTAAACTTCTTCATCAAGCTTTCTTTCTTCTTTCCGATAGCCTTAATCATAACATAACCATCAGAAACACTAAAGTCAGCGAGTGAATTGCAGATTTGCATCAATTGCTCTTGGTAAACAAGCAATCCATAAGTGTTTTTAAGATACTTCTCTACATAAGGCTTGATCTTTGGATGGAAATAATCTAATTCTTTTTCCCCGCGTTTTCTCGCGCAATACTCAGGTATAGAAGCCATAGGACCGGGACGGAACAGAGCGATAGCAGCAACGATATCATCAAAGCGGTCAACCCCGATGTCTTTCATAACATGCTGCATAGGCTTTGTTTCGCATTGGAAAACTCCCTTCAAATTACCGCTTCTAAAAAGCTTCAAAGTAGCAGCATCGTCAAATGGAAGATTCCTGATGTTTATATCTATCCCATAATTCTGTTTAATCATCTTAACTGTTTCTTTAACTACAGTCAAAGTGCTAATCGCAAGGATGTCAAACTTAATCAAACCCATTTGCTCAAGCCACTCATATGTATATTGAGT
>Ga0247842_10006583_pt1 | contig 13069 bp, 21 predicted proteins | sample LaCruzMarch2015__3_FD_192411 | JGI IMG/M metagenome (GOLD analysis project Ga0247842, IMG submission 192411) | Freshwater microbial communities from meromictic Lake La Cruz, Castile-La Mancha, Spain - LaCruzMarch2015_19m | ecosystem: Environmental > Aquatic > Freshwater > Lake | place: Spain...
AGAGAGGATCCCATGGTTCAAGCGATCTCGTCGATGGTCGAGATAGATTCTCCTGCTCTGCCGCCTCTTCGGCGGCTTTTTCATGTCCGTAGAGACCCTGGAAATTGCTGATTATTCGAGGTGCCCTGATGAAGGAGAACGGGACGTAGATAAGTCGGGACATCTGAACAGACCCATGGGTGACAGTTGGGGCCATCAATGCCCCACACCCCACCTCGGCAGTCCCTAGGCGTTATATGCCAACAGGATGGGTTTCAGGCCGCTCCAGGTAGGTGGCGACCCATTGTTCGGTATCTTGTCGCCGTGGCAAACGAGCCAGCAACTGCGGACAAGTCAGCATGTCGCGAACGGCATCTCCCAGCAGTTTGACGGAGCGACTGGCGGGCAGCAGGTCCTGGAGTTGCCTGTGGAGACTCCAGAAGTACCAAGCCGATCCATCAAATCCAGGAGGGAACCGGCTCCAGCTGGTTGGGTCGACGACGGCATCAAGGAAACGGTCGCGGCTGTTGTGGGCCTTATCCGCGGCGATGACGAGCAGGGAGGCGTCCGGGAGCTGTGGCAGCGTGGCGATGAAACATTGCTTGCGTTCGACCCACGGGGCCGCTGCTGCACCGCCGGGAACTTTGCCGGGGTCGGTGCAGTCACCCACGATGGTGGCCACACTGTCCCCAAACCGTTCCCGGATCGAGGCCTGGCTCTGGCCGGCATCCTCGATGCTGTCGTGGAGCAAGCCGGCGATGGCCTGATCTTCATTGCCACTGTCTTCCCACACCAGAGCGCTGACGCTGATCACATGGGAGAGAAAGGGCACAGCCTTGCCATGACGCGACTGATGCCGGTGCAACTGTTCCGCCCAGTTCAGGGCCTCTCCGTAACGGGAGGACGTTGTCATACTTCAACCTAAGCCGGAAACCCATGGGTGTGCACGGCCAGCACCTTGTTGCAACCGACAGGCCGGTCGCAACAGTGCGCTGCAGAGGTAGACCCCTGGCTTGTCAGCCTGGCCACTTCAGCGTCCAGCATCCAGGCGTCTCGGTGCCACCGCCCACTGGCCGCACTTTGCAGGCTCAAGGTTTAAAGTTGAAATAAGTTGTTGATCAGCCCGCCAGCTGCTGCCCTCGCGACATTCCGAAGAGACAAAGAAACTGGTGAAACGCCGTCATAAGTTATTCAGAACAGGTTGTTTTTGCCTGAGTTCTATGGGATCAAACAAACTCCATTCGTTAACACGGCTCGGATCAGAAGTTCTCACCAGGACAGGACATCAGTGAACTTTACCGCTCCCAGAACAGTCATGAGGCTGGATACCCCCTTGCAAGTATCACGCCGCTTGATCGGTGCCGTTGGCACGAAGGTGTCGCTGCATCACTGTGATCGGATTCCGACCACCAGCCGACTTCTGGTTGTCAGCAACCATCGCAGCCTGCTCGATGCTCCCTTGCTGATGACAGCCTTGAATCGTCCCATTCGGTTTGCCTGCCATCACTACATGAGTCGGGTTCCTCTATTACGAGACATGGTGTCAGCGATGGGAGCCTTCCCTCTCGATGCTCCCCAGGACAGACAGAAGCAGTTCTTCCAGCAGTCCGTTGAATTTTTAGAGTCAGGTCAGGCCGTAGGGATTTTCCCAGAAGGCGCGCAGCCAATGGTTCAAGTCAAGCCGGTGAATCAACTGAGCGCCTTCCATCGTGGTTTTGCCCATCTGGCTCTACGCGCGCAGGGTGATGACTTGGCCATCCTGCCCGTGGCGATCGCTTCAACCGATGAAGACAAGCACAACCTGGCTCCACTGAAGCTTTTCAGCCTGTTTGATCCGACAGAGCCACTGTTCAACTGCGGTGGCTGGCATTCCGCCATTGTCTATCGCCGCGTTCACCTTCTGTTTGGCTATCCTATTTGGATCGACGCGGTTCAAAGGCAGCATTACGGCGGCCGACGAGCAGGTCTGTTGGCGAAACAGCTCACCCAGTCGTGCTGGGATCAGATTGCTGGGCTGCTGCATCAAGGCTGTCACTAATTGATTTCCATTCTCCATGGCAAGTGCAACCAAGTCGCTAAGACTCCTATCCAGCAAAGTCTCCAAGCCCATCCTTCCTAAATTCATTTTTCTGCCAGGGATGGACGGGACTGGCGAGTTACTGCAGCCCCAATCGGCTGAGTTGAATTCAGCCTTTGACATCTGCAGCCTATCGATTCCCTCCGACGACTTATCAGGCTGGGACGAATTAACTGACAAGGTTGTTGCTCTGATCGCGGGAGAAAAGAAACACGCACCATCGCGCCCCATCTATCTTTGTGGCGAATCCTTTGGTGGTTGCCTGGCCTTAAGGCTGGCGGCGCACTTTCCACACCTTTGCGATCGTCTGATTCTGGTTAACCCAGCGTCTTCGGCGATCCGCCAACCCTTGATGGGCTGGGGAGCTTCCGTCACTCAACGATTGCCTGAATCTCTCTATCGCCTGTCCACTTTGGGGCTACTTCCATTTCTGATTGAACCTCAGCGAGTCACCGCTTCCCGCCAGCAGGCTTTGCTGAAGGCCATGCAGTCCGTGAGTCCATCCAGTGCTGCCTGGAGACTGTCATTACTCCGCCAATTCGTTCTGGAAGATCTGCCCCTCGGGCGCATCAAGCAACCTGTCTTGGTCTTGGCATCAGGCTCAGATCGACTCCTTCCTTCTGTGGCAGAAGCAAGCAGAATCGTCAAGTACCTACCCAACGCGCAGGCCATCCGCCTGCCAAGAAGTGGACATGCCTGCTTGCTGGAAACGGACGTCAAGTTGAACAGAATTCTCAAATCTCAGAATTTTGTCCCATCGTGAACATCTGAAGGCCCGGCGCCCCCCCTGGGAGGGGGCTCCCAGCGATTCTCCAGCTGGCAGCTACAGGGCAAGTTCAGCCATGGCACTCACAGCCACAGAGGCATGGCAGGGCTCAACGCTGGGGTGCCACTTGGCACAGGCATCACTGCAACACAGGGAAGCGCCGCTGCGGAAGGGGTCTCCGCTTGCACCAAGCAATGACAGCCTGGAGAGCATCGATGAATGCATGTAGCCCGGAAATAGCTATCTCAGCAACCAGGCCTGCATTCCATGATTACTGGCACAGTCTGCCATAATCGCGAAATCAGAGTTTATAGCATATCCACATCCATCGCGCACCGCAGCGAACCCATTAAATCTTCTGCCTGCTAATTCTGAGAGACAGCACTGGAGTGAGGTCGGTGATGAAGGTATGCCGACTCCTGCTTCGTTAATTTCGATAAACTTATTTTCTGCTACAGATTACTTTTCACGCAGTTCAACATACACATCTATTGATATCCCCCACGGACCCCCATCTGGTGATTCAGGGCCTCGAGCACGGCAATGCGGCTGTCGTGCCACAGCCCGTCGAAGTCATGGCGGCCCTGATGGCCGCCATGACCCTTACCATCAACGCCATCGGCAGTGTCACTTCGGCCGTGGCCCATCGCCTGGCGGTAGTGCCGGAGACCGAGCAGCTGCCAGGCGATTCGGCGGAGTCTTTCACTGACCCCACCAGCAACGCTGGGGTCTCGGCGGTGCGCAGCCTCGGCGACCAGCCCCGGGGGAAGATTTCATCGCCCTGCAGTGGCGGCTGCTGCGCCTGCGGGAGATCACCATGGGAGATCACCATCGCCCCAGGCGGCCACATCGGCCTGCACCGCCATTACAGCCGGCCCGGGGTTGCCTATCCGCTGGAGGGACGCCACACGGAACGCCAGGGGCCCGCCTACAGCCCAGTGGTGCTGCAAGCCAGGGAAGCGGCCTTTGAAACCACCGGCGTCACCGGCTGGTGGTGCAATGAAACCAGCAAACCGGTGCGGGCCCTCGTTGTCGACATCGTCGAGGCGTCAACGCCCTGAACAGGCTATCGATTTGAGCATGCAGGCCCTAAATGACCGTGCCATCGGCCACCGTCGTGTTCTTCTCGATCACCACAATGCCGCCGCGAATGGTGAATCCCAGTTCACTGCGGTCAGCCTCCTGCACCCGATCCTTGTTGATCACCTGCACGTTGGCGCCGATGCGCACATTCTTGTCGAGAATCGCTCCCTTCACCACGGATCCAGCCCCAATCCCGAGCGGCACGCCACCACGGGAGCGCACCAGAGCGCGCTCAGCCTCCGATTCATAAGCATCGGCCCCCATCACCAGCGTGTCCTCCAGGACGGCGCCCTCCTCCACCCGCAGGCGCAGGCCCAGCACGCAGTGCTCAATCACACAGCGATCGAGCAGGCATCCCTCGCTGAGCACAGAACGGTATAGGCGCGAATCACGGATCTGGCTGGGCGGCAGATAGCGCGACCGGGTGTAGATCGGGGCCTGCTCGTCGTAAAAGCTGAAGGCAGGCTGCTCATCGGCCAGGGCAAGGTTAGCGTCGTAGAAGGCCTTGATGGTGCCGATGTCTTCCCAGTAGGAATCAAACAAATAGCTCTGCAGCGGCAGGCCACTGGCCAGGGCGGCCGGAATGATGTCCTGGCCGAAGTCGGTGGCCTGCGGGTGACTGGCGAGCAGGTTGAACAGGGTGTCCCGCTCGAATACATAGATGCCCATCGAGGCCAGAAATGGGCGGCGCTCCGCTTTGCTGGCCGAAAGGCCCAGGGCCCCGGTGTCGACCCGCATTGCCTCGAGGGCCTCGCCCCTGGGCTTCTCGCGGAACTCCCTGATCCGCCCTGTGACATCGGTGCGCATCAAGCCAAAGCCTTCGGCCGCCGAGCTGTCCACCGGCAATGCCGCCACCGTCAGCGCGGCACCGCTGGCCCGATGGGCCGCCACGAAGGCCGCGTAATCCATCCGGTAGAGCTGATCACCGGAGAGGATCAGCACCTGATCCACATCCCAGGCCTCGAACAACTCGCGGTATTGGCGTACGGCGTCGGCGGTGCCCCTGAACCAACTTGGACTGTCGGGGGTCTGCTGGGCCGCCAGCACCTCCACGAAGCCGCTGCTGAAACCCGAGGAGAGGTTGTAGGTGAGGCTGAGGTGGCGGTTGAGCGATTGACTGTTGAACTGGGTGAGGGCGTAGATCTTGAGAATGCCGGAGTTGATGCAGTTGCTGATCGGGATGTCGATCAGTCGGTATTTGCCGCCCAGCGGCACCGCCGGTTTGGCCCGGGTGAGGGTGAGGGGCTGCAGCCGAGTGCCGGCACCGCCTCCGAGGATGATCGCCAGGACACGCTTCACGCGCTGAGTTCTCGCTTGAGGTGGAAGTAGAGGTGGTTGGGATCCTTATACTGCCGAGGCAGGCATTGATGCAGCTTCTCGAGGCGATGCCAGCAGACGCTCCGCTGGATCTGTTTGATGGTTTTCTCTTCCCGGATCAGGATGCGCAGGGCCTTGCAGTACAGGGGATAGCTGGCTTCGAGTTCGCCGATCGTGAGGGCAGTGGTGAAGGTTGCCTGGCTCATGGCAGCAACGTTTCGGACGCTCCGCATCCTTGATCAGCCGCCCGCTCGGGCGAAGCCCCCGCTTGGGGGCAATTGATCCTCAGGCACGCTGGGTCGCCGTGAAGAAATAGCGGGTGTGGAGCCTCGTGCTGGCGCCGGGGCTCAGTTCGAGTTTGCGGTCGCCGCTCAGCAGGGCTTGTCGCGGTCCGCTCCAGGGTTCCATGCACACCATCGCCCGCGGTGGCTCCGTCCAGAGCACCACCAGGTCAAGGGGGTGGCTCAGCTGCAGTTCGAGGCTGGTTCCGGCGGCTCCATCCACCAGCCGCACCGCACCCGTGGGCCGCACCAGCAGGTCGATACCGCTGGCCAGCCTCTCCATCTGATCCGCCGTGGACGCGTCCTCCATGGTGAGGTGGTTGAGGCACTGGGCCGGCAACCCCTCGAAGCGCACGCTCTCCAGGCTGGAGAGGTTGAAGTAGGGGTGCAAGCCAAAGCTGAAGGGCATCGCCTCGCTGCCGCGGTTTTCCACGGTGGTGCTGATCTCCAGCGCCCCGGGTGCCAGCCGCACCTCCATGCTGAGCAGGAAGCTGAACGGGTAGGACTTCAACGTCTCCTCCGTGTCGGCTAACTGCAGCTGCACGCCAGCTCCATCCGCCAGGGCTTCCAGGCGCCAGGGCAGCTGGCGTGCAAAGCCGTGCTGGCCGAGGTTGAACACACCCTGAGGCAGTGGCAGCCGGTTGTCCGGCAGGCCTCCGGTGATCGGGAACAGCACCGGGAAGCCTCCCCGCACCGATTGGGCTGGGTCGAGGAAGCGCTCGAGATCGAGGTAAACAACCTCGTGGCCAGCGCAACGCCAGCCGCTGATCAACCCACCGCGTTCGGGCACGACCCGCAGCAGATCACCGCTGACGGGATCGCTGAACTCCCAGTGGGGATAGGGCGTTTCCCGTTGAATCAGGGTCATGAAAGGGGCTTCCGGGCCGACATCTCCTTCAATCTGCTGCAACCAGCCTGGAAGGGATGCCCCCATTCGGGAACAGTGGCTCCGCTCAGATCTGAACCATGCCGCAGCGCATTCCCTTCAGAACGGCCTGCAGCCGGTTGTGCACGTTGAGGGTTTGCAGGAGCCTCTTGGTGTAAGTGTGGGCGGTTTCATCACTCACCACAAGACGCTTGGCGATTTCCCGGTCGCTGAGGCCACTGGCGAGCAGGTCGAGAACTTCATATTCGCGGGGGGTGAGCCTGGGACAGCTCAGGTAGGGCAGGATGCCCGTCCGCAGCGAGGAGCTGCGGTAGGAGTGCCCGCCAAGCACGGCCATCACGGCGGCCTGCAGTGGCTGCTGATCGTCCACAAAGTCCGCCTCGGCGACAACGGCTTCCAGCCACGGTGCCTCGATGCACTCGGCAGGAATCACATCCCCGAGCGCCAGGATCACGGCGTGGAGCTTCGGATGACGCTGGCGGGACTCACGCACCAGATCGAACCCGTTGCCGCTTTCCAGGTAATCGGTGCAGACCAGGAGCTGGTAGGGATCGTCGGCTTCCGCAGCCAGATACTTGAGGCAGGCCTCCTGATCGGTGACGGTACAGGTGATGCGGGAATACTCCCCGAAGGTCCGGCACAGGGCCCGCAGCAGAAAGCGGCCTTTCGCCGCAACGGCGACGCGGCCGGGAATCACGATCGATTCCAGGCCTTCTTCATGGGTCCCCTTGTCGGCAGTGGCCAGGAAGGGCGTGAGATCCATGCTCCGGCGGTTGCCTCTGGCTGGGAAGCGAAGTGAGCCAGGTGCAACCCTAGGGGCGTAGAGGCCTGCTATGGACCGATCCCGGCTCAGTCGTCGTAGACGCGGCAGTTGACGTCGGAGGGGTTGAGGTCACAGAACACCTCGAAGGGAGAGGGGGCCTCGGCCTCTTCGGGATGGCGCTGCTGGAACTCCTCCAGTTCCTTGATCTGCTTCTCGATCTTGCTGGCGATCGCTTGCTCACCTTTGGCCTGGGCCTCGGTGAGGGCGGAGCGATAGGTCTGGAGCTGGTCTCCGATGGTGGCCATAGCACACGGCCCCAGCGGGGCCCGAATTGGCCTGGTGAATGTAACCCTGCCGGATCCCTGGACGGGACACCCGACCCGCCGATCGCTGGGCAACGTCTGCGGTGATTCAGGTACTTCTGCTCATTCTGCGGGGCACCTTCGTGACGGCGTCCGTTGATCCGGCAGGGTGGTGCGGCCTCGCAGGATCGATTCCATGGCCGATGCTCCCTATCTCGTTGCCCTGGCCCTGGTGGAGTTTGCTGGCAAGCGCGCGCTGCCGCTCACCGGTAAATCCCAGTCCGCAGCCGCTGCCGATGCCGCCGATCCCGGCGATGACGGTCGCACCCTGGCGTTGGAACTGCTGCTGCGCCTGTGGCAGCGCAGCGAGGAGGGCCCTCTGCAACGGGCCGCTGGGGAGGCCAGCCTGCTGCTGGTGGAACTTCCGCTGGAGCTGATGAGCGAACAGCTGCCCCTGCTCAAGGCGAACTGGATCTCTGGTGGTGAGACGGCGGCGTTGCTCAGCAGCCTGGAGGGTCTGGCGATCAGGGCCTGGCGGATCACGATCGCCAAGTACGAGCCGGTCAGCTTCATCGCCTGGCCCTGATCGTCCGTTGGCCGTGCCCCCATCTGGGGACAATCGGCGCCTGGGTTCGATTCGTCACAGTTTGTTGGACAGCCTGAGCGAAAGTGTGAACACCACTGCTGCAACCCATGACAACGGGCACTTGCGTCTATCGCAACACCAGCAGCCAGATGGTGATCCTGCGTTGTGTCGGTCCGGAGGCTTTCTTCCAGGAGAAGGTGGTCTTTCCGTTCGAGGATTGGCTGTTTCGCTGTCCGCCCCACAGCCGCGTCGACATCTGGACCCATGGCCTCACGGGGGCGGAGCCACTCGATTCGATCAATGCGGAAGACTTGCTGCTGCCAGCCGAGGTTGGGACCCCCGGAGGGGGCTGACGCAGGAGAACCGTGAGGGCGAGCAGGTTGTCCGAGCTGTTGGGGCTCAGACCCTGCCCGAGTCGAACACCGCGGCCAGCAACAAGGCCGCCAACACAAGCTGGCTCAGCATCGTCTCCATTGGCCTGAATGAATCCCTTTTCAGGCCTCACTCTCTGCCGACAGCCCTGGCGACGGCGGTCCCCAGGCGGCGGCAAAGCCTCCCCGGGTGGGGACTGGGCCTCCGGCACCCCGACCCAGCAGGCTGAGCAGCGAACCGGTCCAAGCTGGACCTCCTTGCCCGCCCTGCTGCCATGGCCACCTACAAAGTCACCCTCGTCAATGCCAACGAGGGTTTGAACCGCACCATCGACTGCGCCGATGACCAGTCGATCTACGATGCGGCGGCGGATCAGGACCTCGATCTGCCGGTATCCTGCCGCGCTGGTTCCTGTTCGTCGTGCGCCGTCAAGTTGATCAGTGGCACTGTGAACCAGGAGGATCAAGCCTTCCTGGATGAGGACCAGATCGCGGCCGGGTTCGTGCTCACCTGCGTGGCCTTCCCCACATCGGATTGCACCATCGAAACCCATGCCGAGGAAGCCCTCTATTGAGGCGCCGCCTAACCAGCAGCAGCCAAGGCGTGAATAGCAGCGGTGCTGCACAGATGGGTGCCATCGGCTTTCCACTGACGAGCACGCAGCAGCTGGCTGAATACATCCCTGCCAACACTCACGCGCTCATGCATGGCCCTGGGATGGGAGGGGAGTGCAGGCTGCCGTGGGAAATGACTGATCCCACGGAGGAAGCAGCCACGAGGACGCTTGTTTGAACTGGAGCGATCCCCGCGGATTGGGACGATCGTGCCGCCTCAGCCGCGCCAGGTGGGCAGGTCGCCACTGACCAGGGTGCCACGATGACGCCAGCCTCCGGAGTCAGCTACACGCCGTGCTCGACGGCAAGCCGCGCCGCAGCCTCGGTGGAGGATCTGGCGCGCAGGTCCCGCGCAAAGGCGGGGTCGTGCTGGAGCAACTCCTTCAGCTGCTGCAGGGCTGCCGCGGATGGATTCATGGCTTCGGGGACCGGCAGATCGCAGCTGGGCAAGGCGCCTCCTTCCCAGAGTGCCGCTCTAGGAACGACGGTCTGGAACTGGCTCAGTTGTAGTCGCCGGAGTCTTGGTCGCCCTGAGCCCCGCGATCTGGGCCACAGCGTCGGCGGTTGCAGCAGCCATCACCGCTTGGCGCTGGGCGTCATTATGCATTCTGCCCAGAAAGGCCTTCAACTGATCGAGGGACAGGGTTCGCGATCCAGGGTGCCCTGGCGCAGGGCGGCCACATCCTCATCCACCTGGGCCAGACGCTCCATCACCAGGTCCAGGTCCAGTGCCGTGAGCTCGCCATCGACACCCCATTTCAGGCAGGTACGCCCAAGACAATTGCTGGTGTTGATGGTGATGGTGGGGTCCGCCATGGCGAGACGTCTTCCGTTCGATGGCCCCAGTGTCGGGCGCATGGGTCTGGCTCTGATGCCCCCATCAGGGGGTAATCACCGATGGTTGCCCGTGGCAGGCCTGGCTAGCACCATCAACGGTTTCCGATGCCGAGCTGCGCCACCAGCTGGATCTGGCCGCCATGCCCGGTGTTGTCCACCCCGCTGGTGATGGCAGCGGTGACACCATCGATGTCCCTGAGCCATGAGCCAGAACCCCTACGCCTGGCGTCCCTCCGACCTGGAGGCCATCCGGGTCACGCTCCGCATCCCCGTCAGCCCGGCCTCGATCGCTGCGATCAACGAGGAAATGGCCGCCCTTGAGCGCACCTATCCCGACGCCATCCCGGCGGCCAAGGCCCACCTCGATGCGATCGCCGTGCTCGACACCCCGCCTGCTTCTGGGCCTGGCCTGCCCACACCGGCGGCGCCGGTGCTCCGCAAGCGCACCCGCAAGGGTGCAGCCGGGCCCGTGCCGGCTGAGCTGCCCAGAAGCAAGCTCGACGTGATCGAGTTCGCCACCGAACTGCTGATGGAAGAAGTCAGCGAGGAATTTGTCATCCCCAGCGACCCATCCGCGGCGGCGTTCGCAGCCCTCGCCCACCAACGCCGCCACCACGTCGCCTCGCTGCTGCTGATCCTGCCGCGGCTCGAGAACTGGATCCACCAGCCGCGCCATCGCGGAACATTCTCTGGCCAGATGCTGCGTGGTTGAGCCGACCCCGCTGCAGTGCGAGGCTTCCGTCCGGCTGCTGCTGCCGCTGCTGCAGCACCCGCGGGCCAAGGCGCCGGTGATCCTCGCCTGGCATGTCCTGGAGGCCTTCATCAAGCAGCGCAAGCTGCTCACCAGCCGCGACGGCGGCCCCGGCCAGGACAGCGGCGATGTGCTCTGCACCGGGTTCATCACCCGCGGCGCCGAGCTGCCGCCGATCCTCTCTGGCCCCTGGGACTGGCTGGCTTCCGACCTTGCCTGGCAGACCAACGCGCTGCGGCCCGTGCACCAGCCGGCGCCGTTGCTGCTGCCGGATCCGCCCAACCCTGGCGTCCCGCCCTCACCAGGCAACACCTGGACCCCACGGCCTCGTGTGCTGCAGCCCCCTGTCGAGCAGGGTGTGGCCTGGCTGGGGGATCTCGATGCTCTCCAGTCGCCCGGTGTGCTGCCGCCCCAGCCCCGCGCCCAGCTGGCGGGCTGCTCCCTGCTCACGGCCGGCTTTCCCTTCGGGGAGGGGGGCATCGGCCGGCTGGTGCAGAGCCAGTTGGGAGAGGCGATCGAGTTCGTGCTCAAGCCCCAGCGGGTGATCGTCATCGAGCCCGGCGACAGCCTGCGGGTCCTGGCCGAGCGCTACGGCACCACCGTCCAGACCCTGCGCAGCATCAACCCTTCCCTGCTCTCCCTTGACACGGTGCCCACCGCAGCGGGTGACACCTTGCTCAGCCTCGCCGGCCAGTACGGCACGACCGTCGAGTGGCTGATGGCCAACAACTCGACCCTGGAGCGCTGGGGCGGCCACACCGTGGCCAGCGGCGACAGCCTCAAATCCCTCGCCGAGCTGTACTTCACCACTTCAGACACCCTGCGGCTTTACAACCAGCCGACCTACGACCTTTTCAAGCGCTCGCAGCCTCTGCCCGTTGGTGCACACCTGGTGGTGCCGCTGGTGCGGCCCTCAACGCCCCTGGACCCAGGCCAGAACCTGCTGGTACCGCTCTATCGGCCTGGGAGCCTGCTGCCCTTCGACAGCTGGATCCACCTGCCCAAAGCGCGCCGCACCGCGGCGGACCCGGACGACCGCAGTTACCTCGATGCGCCGGAGCCCGAGCCAGAGCCAGAGCCGGAGCCGACACCTGAACCGGCGCCATGATCCTCAGGCGCAACGGACAGGCCATGGGACTGAACCGAAGCCAGCGCCCTGCCAATTCCTTGTATTATCTGTGTATTACACGTGACAAGAACGGTGCGGACCATCTCAGTGCGCCTCGATGACGCCAGCGAAGCCAGGCTGGACAGCCTCTGCCAGGCCCTCGGCGTCAGCCAGACCGAGGTGGTCAAAGCCGGCCTTGAGTTGCTGCAGCGTCAATCCGCCAGCCCCGCAGCCCTGGCCGAGCGTCTGGGTTTGATCGGCTGCTTCTCCAGTGGCGAACCAGGCACTGGCCCCACCAACCATGGGCGGAACCACTCGGCGGTTCTGCGCCAGAAACTGGGCCGGCAACAGCAGCAGCAACGGCGTATCGCGCCGGAAGCGTGAGCAGCTCCAGCTTTCGCGGCGCCACCCTCGTCGATACCGGCCCCCTCGTCGCTTGGTTTGATCGCAGTGACCAGGACCATGGCGCCTGTGCCACGTTCTTTCTGGAGCACACCGGGGCCTTTGTTTCCACCTGGCCGGTTCTCACAGAGGTCTGCCATCTGATCCCGGCGGATGTGGCCCCACGCTTTCTCAGCTGGGTTGCGCTCGGTGGTCTGAGCGTTGCTGACCTGACTGGCTCCGCCCTGGAAGTGATGGCCAGCTGGATGCGGCAGTACGGCGATCTGCCGATGGATCTGGCCGATGCTTCGCTGCTCTGGTTGGCCCATGAGCATGGGTTGCGCCGCATCGCCACGCTCGACCGCCGTGATTTCGGCGTCTATCCACTGCCTGGCGGCGAAGGCCTCGAAAACCTGCTCCAGGCCTGAAAGCGTCGTTGCTGCCGCCTTGCTCAAGCCGCTGGCCATCGCAGCGGAATCATCAGTGGCAATAGGATGTGAAGTGATCTCGGATGGGCTGGCCTGCTTTCGCACTGTGACAGAAGTCGGTTGCCTGTGCATAAAGCTGTGGTCGTGAAATGACGCCATCCCAATGAACTGCCGGTATTTCCGCTGGATCAACACGGTCCTCAACTTGAAAACGAGCTTCAGCGGCACCTTCCATGCCCTGAAATTCGATAAGTACGCTGATCGCTACCTGGGTGCCTTCAATTACCGCTTCAACCGGCGCTTCAACTTGGCAACAATGACTGAGCGAGTGGTTCATGCCATTTGCAGCTGCGACGCTCGGCCGGAACGCATCTTGAGGAGTGCGGAGCTAGTGCGCTGTCCCGCAATTAGTTGCTATAATATGAGGCGTAATCGAGCTGTGCGACTCAATGCCTATCGGAAGACCGATGCCGCCCTTGAAGCTTTCCGAGGAAGAGCTTCGTCAGCTGCAGAATATCGCCAATTCACGCTCAATGCC
>Ga0247842_10006587_pt1 | contig 13060 bp, 10 predicted proteins | sample LaCruzMarch2015__3_FD_192411 | JGI IMG/M metagenome (GOLD analysis project Ga0247842, IMG submission 192411) | Freshwater microbial communities from meromictic Lake La Cruz, Castile-La Mancha, Spain - LaCruzMarch2015_19m | ecosystem: Environmental > Aquatic > Freshwater > Lake | place: Spain...
AAATCTGATTAAACTACGCGATACAGCCCCAGATAGTTTGGGCGGTGGTTTTTTAAGTTCGCACCCCAATATTAATGAGAGAATTAAAAATGTTGGTGAGATGAAAGAATAGAAACAGGGAAAAGACAACTTTCTGACTAACTATTTCACTTTCTTCAAGTTATTTCAAGATAGGATCATCAGCCAAGAATATATTGGTGGTTTCGGCCTCGTCATCAAAGATGAGAACCGCCAACTCTTTTTCGAGTTTTTGTTTTACGTATCTGAATTTCGTTTCCATGGGAACCTCTATTTCGTCATAATCGGTGCCATCTCTGGAAATATATTCTTCAATAACTCCTTGTAGGGCTTCAGGGCTCAGTTTATTGACTGGAATTCTATGGATCATTTAAATTCGCATCATCTTCATTATTGCCCAGAACTGTTGATTACAGCGATCTGATCGTTCATCGTCCAGTAATCGTAAATGTAGCCGATGCCAAAGATTCCCGCTGTCAATAAATACAAGATGCCGCTGATCCACTTTCCCATGTAAAACCTGTGAATCCCAAAAATCCCGAGAAATGTGAGAAGAACCCAGGCTACATTATAATTGATTCTACCTTCCGCATATCTCAAGTCAGTTTTGCGAGCCATGTATGGAATCAGGAACAGATCAATAAACCAGCCTATCCCCAAGAGTCCAAGAGTGAAAAAATAAATCGTGCCTGAGATAGGCTTGCCATAATAAAACCTATGTGAGCCTGTGAAACCGAAGATCCACAATATGAAGCCCATCAGGACGCTATGGCTTTGGTTGTGATTGTTCATTCAATTATACCCCTACATAAACGCCACGTTTTGCCTGCTTGATCTTTCCCGCTTTCTTGGCATAGGAAATGATTGCCCAGATCTGTCTGTCTTTCAAGCCCGTCTTTCCCTCCAATTCAGTCGTGGTGATTCCTTCTGGACTATCCAGGATGAGAGCCAGGACAGCCTTTGACATATCACCTCGCTTGCCCTTTACTACGGTGGCCTCTTCTTTTCAAGCGAATCCCAGACAGCACTCTTGGTTAAATTAGTCGATATGTCGAATATTGTTGTTGATTTTTGTTGGATACGGCAAAGTTACGAAAAGAACCTGGCAAGGTCATTCCAAAGAACTTTACCATAACAAATCACCTTCTCACGTATGGTGTTTGTGAATTAACTTATCTGACAGCGCCTCAAGCGATATTCCCTTCGTTTCAGGCATCCAGAACCGAACCCAGATAAGCTGAAAAAACATCATCACACAGAAGAAAAAAAATACGGTGGCAGTACCTATTTCCCTAAAAAGAAAGGGGATAAACGAAGGGATCAATGCAGCCAGAACCCAGTGAACTGATGACCCGAACGACTGACCTGCTGCACGCAGTTTGTTCGGGAAAATCTCAGAAATAAATACCCATATCACTGCTCCTTGTCCAATGGCATGTGCAGCAATAAATACGAAAAAGAAAACCGGAACATAAAATCCTTTCCATCCCATTAAAAATGCCGCCGAAACCAGTCCAAGTGAAATTATATAACCAACAGAACCGATGTACATTAATGTTTTTCGTCCAAAACGGTCGATGAGCGATATTCCGATAAGGGTAAATACCAGGTTGATGAGGCCTATGCCAACACTGCTCAGAAAAGATGCAGATTTTTCAAGTCCTGCCAATTCAAAAATCCGGGGTGCATAATAAAGGAATGCATTGATCCCTGAAGTCTGATTAAAAAAGGCAATAAAAAAAGCCAGAAGCAGGGGCGTCCGATATTTCTTCTGGAAGATGTTTTCATCTGATTCTTGATGCTCCTGTTCATGAATTATCCGTGCAATTTCCTCATCGGCACTGATATTCTTATCGATATGCCTGAAAATGTCAGCGGCCTTTTTTTCATCCTTGCCATAGATCAGCATCCAGCGCGGACTTTCAGGAATATTAATGATCAGGATTGCATAAATCAATGCAGGAATGGTCATCACACCCAACATAAAACGCCAAGCATGTTCGCCGGTATCTCTCAACAGGTAGTTGGAAATAAAGGCCATAAGGATGCCAAAAACGATGTTAAACTGATAAAGGGCAACCAATTTTCCGCGATTCCTTGCGGGTGCGATTTCTGAGATATAGGCAGGAGCCGCAATGGTCGAGGCCCCGATTCCAAGTCCCCCGGCAAAACGGAAAAATGCAAAAGTCAATGGTCCGTGCGCGAGTGAAGTTCCGATGGCCGAAAGTAAGAACAGAACACCAATGATAAAAAGTGTTCGTTTACGCCCGAGTTTGTTTGCCGGAATTGAACCAAAAACAGCTCCGACCACGGTTCCCCATAAAGCCATAGACATGACCACCATCCCATGAAAAAGATCAGATGTGTGCCACTGCTTTTGTAAAAATTTGTCGGCCCCGGAGATGACCACCGTATCAAACCCGAACAGAAACCCGGCCATTGAAACGACCAGCGACCAATAAAGAATTTTAGAATTTATCATATACAAGGAATATCAGCACTGATCAACCAAGATCAAGGAAAATCTGATCTGTACCGGAACTCGACGCCACCTGCATGTTAAGGTTTTTCAGTGTGGAATGATGATGAGTATAACCAATCGTAAGCTGTATTTTTTAGCATTCGGTGCCGAACTGGTGCAATTGTAACTCATCTTCTGTCAGTTGTATTGTTACTACTGACATCTGAATATAGAATGGTGCGTGCCTGCTTCAAAGCAAGATAATCCCTGATTTTCAATGGGAAAGATCCCTTGACACATGAAAACGGACCACCTATACTCCTAGGTTGAAAAAGCAGATTCTTCTCCAACGATAGAGAATGCCAAGCAATAATATAAAGATAAGCACCCGGACATGAGGTTGTAAGGGTATGATGCGGAAGGCGGCAGATGAGGTGAAAGAAAATAACCAACCCTTTCTTATTTTGGAATAAGGTGTGGATAGAAGATGAGCATGCCTCCAGATACGACCGGCAAAGCCGGATTGAAATCGGAATTAGGCCTTATTTCGGCTATATCCATTGTCGTTGGCGTGGTGCTGGGCGCTGGGGCCTTCATGAAACCCCCAGCCGTCCTGAGCGCCGCCGGTGATTCGAGTACCGCTTTGCTGGCCTGGACATTGGGAGGGTTGTTTTCAGCGGCGGGAGGTCTCACCCTCTGCGAACTGGGTGCCATGTTTCCCAGAACCGGCGGCGTATATGTCTATTTGGAAGAGGTGTTCGGCGAGCGGATCGCCTTTCTGTATGGATGGATGATCGTCTTTTTGTTCGGCCCGGCAACGATAGGAGCCCTGACCGGCTACTTCAGTTCGGTTTTTTGCCTGATCTTTGAAATACCCAGCCCTTACACGCCGGTCGTGGGGGCCGGGGTGCTCGCTTTTGTCGCCATCGTCAACTCCATCAGCGTGAAAGCGGCAGGAAAAGTCCAGATGGCGGCAACAGCCTGCAAATTGATTCCCATCGCCCTGTTGACGGGTTTCGGCCTCTGGAAAGGCAATGGGCAGGTGCTGTCGGCCTCCAGCGGGGTCAGTGCGGCCACGACCTCATTTTCCGTGGCGGTGCTGGCGACGCTGTTCGCCTATGACGGCTGGGCCCAGGTAGCTTCCCTGGGTGGTGAAATCAAGAATCCGGCCAAGATTCTGCCCCGGGCGATCATCGGCGGGCTGGCTTTCCTGGTGGTTGTCTACATTAGTATCAATATCGCCTTACTGAAGGTTATTCCTGCCGATCAAATGGTGGCGCTGGGTCACGACGCCTCCTCGATCGCGGCGCAGAAGCTCTTCGGCCTCATGGGCGGCAACTTGATCTCCGTAGGGATCATGGTGGCCATGATCGGCGGGTTGAACGGTTATACCATGACCCTCTCCCGGGTCCTCTACAGCATGGGCGTCCGCGGGCAGATGCCGGGATCGCGGATCTGGAGTAAGATCGATGCCGACAGCAATACGCCCGTCGGCTCCATCGTCTTCCTGCTTGTGGTCTCGTTCATCTACAGCAGGGTGTTCGATGCCGACAAGCTTTCCAATATCGCTTCGTTTTCGAACTGGATCTTCTACATGCTCACCTTTGTGGCGGTGATGGTGGCACGGCGCACCTTTGCCGATGTGCCGAGGCCTTACCGGGTGCCGCTGTACCCGATTGTGCCGCTGTTTGCGATCGGCGGCGCGCTCTTTGTATTCTATGGGATGCTGACCACTGAACCGATGAGCGGTGTCCTGTCCATAGTCCTGACGCTGGCCGGGCTGCCGGTATTCTGGTACATGAAGAGCGGCCGGGCGGTGGATCCGAAATTCCCGCACATCAAGACCAAGTACGTCATAACCGCGGCCTCCCTGATGATCCTGGTCATGCTCATCCTCTCAATCCGCGTGTTCGATTTTCGCCCGGAGGTCCGTGTGGCCACCGAACCGGCATTGGCGCCTTTCTCCTACCAGGTGAAAGGGCAGCCGACCGGTTTCGACATCGAGCTGATGAACGAGCTGGGAAAACGGGCAGGCGTCAAAGTGGTTTATGTGGCCATCACTTTCGACAATATCCTGGAAGCAGTGCAGAACCGGTATGTCGATGCGGCGATCGCCTCGATCTCCGTTACCGACGAGCGCCGGAAAATTGTTTCCTTCAGTCATCCTTATCTGATCAACGCGGGATTGGCTCTGCTCGCCAGAGATGGCGCCGCCATCCGTCCCATCCGGAGTCCAAGTATCTGCTCCATAAATGAAACCATCGTGGAACTGGAGCTGGAAACCCGTAACCACGAACATATAGATGATATCACCGACGCCCTGCGTGTGGCTGGCTATAACTTAACTGCTGGATAAGCTCTAAATCTTTCCGTCATCAACAACACTGTGCAAGGCCTCCTTCGGAGGTCTCCTTGTACTTGGCGGACATATCACGGCCGGTGAGGCTCATGGCCTTCACAGCCTTATCAAAATTGACGACATGCCATTCAGGGATTCCACCGGCTGCGATGAGATATGAGACATAGGCCTTGACAGCACCCATGGCGTTTCTTTCGATGCAGGGGATCTGCACGTAACCCTTAACAGGGTCGCAGGTCATGCCCATATGTTGTTCCAGAGCCGTCTCAGCGGCATTTTCGGCTATCTCGAAAGGCGCCCCACCGGCATAGGCGAGAAGAGCCGCCGCCATGCTGGACGCGACGCCGATTTCTCCCTGGCAACCAACCTCCGCACCAGAGATACTGGCATTGTGCTTGGCGATGAACCCAATGGCAATAGCCGCTATAAGCGCGTCCCGGATGGCATTTTGATTGTGTTTGTGGTGGTGGCTCATCATCCTCACGATGCTCGGGACGACACCGGCCGAACCGCAGGTAGGCGCCGTGACTACAATGTGACCGGCCGCATTCTCCTCGCTGGCCGCAAAGGCATAGGCGCACATGGAAATCATGAAACGATCGGCGCTCTTTCCCATCTTCTTTGCCCGTTGCCAGAGAATCGACGCCTTGCGGTGGAGACCGATGGGACCGGGAAGATATCCCTCCGTGGCAAGCCCTCTTTTTACGGAGTCCTGCATCACCGCGACAACGGCATCGAGTTTGCGCTTGATCGTTTCTTCATCCGCCCCGGTAATCGCCTGCTCATTCCTCATCATCAACTCGGGGAGGGTGAGCCGGTGCTTCTTCAACTGCTTCTGCAGTTCGACGGTATTTGAATAAGCGTAAACAGGCGCACCCTTTTCCGGAGGCTCCCAACCCTTCCACTGGATAAAACCGCCGCCTATGGAGTAATACTCCTTCTCGAGGAGCACACCATTCTTACCGGACAGCCTCATCACCATCGTGTTGCTGAAAGGCGAATCACAGCTGTCTTTGCTGAACACTATGTTGGTGCTTTTGAAGGGCATCTCTTTTCCCGGCAGGGGAATCTTGAAAATATCCTTCCCGCCCAGGGAAAGGTTATCGAGAAATTCGGAAGGGCATGCTTCGGGATGCATCCCCAGGAGCCCGGCCAGAATCGCCCGGTCCGTACCGTGTCCCTTACCTGTGGCAGCCAGAGAGCCATATAAGGTCACATCTATGGAAACGGCGGTGGACAAATCGGCAGCGGCGATGTTTCCCACCGCCGATATGAAGTCATAACCGGCCTTCATGGGACCGATGGTGTGGGAGCTCGAGGGGCCGGGACCGATTTTAAGGAATTCAAAAAAAGATGTGTCGATGGCCATAATAATATCGAAATTTATTGAATTGATGAAACATTGCTTCTAATTAGCTAAAGTATATGGGGGCTGTTTTCTTGTGTCAAGGAATATTATTCATCGAAAAACAAGTGGCGATACCGTTGGGCAATGAATTAGGATTGACGGCGGTTTTTCTTTAACAATCGGCTCACCTTTCGGTCAAGTTGCCCATCGAGAAGGCATTTAAAGTGCCTTTCGGTCATGCCTTTCTGACACGCCTATTTTTCGATCAGCGCAATACCATTGAAGGAGATGATCTGCAGAGCACGATTGGTCGTATGAAGGTATTTTACGCAAATAGTGACCAAGCCCAAAAATCAAAACAAAGGGGTCAGCCAATTTCTCAGCTAACCCCCTGTTTTTCTTATGGTGCCGAAGCCCGGACTTGAACCGGGACGAGCGTACACCCACTAGACCCTGAACCTAGCGCGTCTACCAATTCCGCCACTTCGGCATGTTTTTTATGCCTGCCTTCTACACTTGTCGTCCTCGCCTTGTCAAGCAAAATTGATCTTGAAAATTAACGGATTCGTGCTATGGTGGCGCCCTATGAAAATCATCCATCAAATAGACAATATTCCCGAGGAATTAACTGGCTCTTACCTGACCATAGGTAATTTCGACGGCGTCCACAGGGGGCATCAGTATCTGTTTCAGCATCTTGTGAATCAGGCCCGCAATGCGGAGAGAAAGGCGGTAGTTCTCACCTTTGATCCCCATCCGAAGATGGTCCTGCACCCGGACCGCCGTCCCTTCTACCTGATCACGTCGATTGAAGAAAAAATCCGCCTTATTGAGGCCCGGGGTGTGGACGGGCTGATCATAATTCCCTTTAATCTTGATTTTGCCAAAACAACCGCCCGGGAGTTTGTATGTGATCTCCTGTGGGGAAAGTTAAGGATAAAAAAAATCCTGATTGGTCATGATTACACCTTCGGTAAAGGTAAGGAAGGCAATGAAGCTTTTCTTGTCGCTCAGGGACGGAAGCTGGGTTTTGACGTAGAAGTAATGGGGGCCTTCCAGGTGGACGAAACGATTATCAGCAGCACCCGGGTGCGCAATGCCATCCTTGACGGCAACGTCAAAGCTGCGGCGGCCTGGCTGGGGCGACCTTATAATCTTGTGGGCATGGTTGTTCCGGGCCATAATCGCGGCGCCGGCCTTGGCTTTCCCACCGCCAACATCGAACCTGAAAAGGAGCTTGTTCCCGCCCGCGGCGTTTACGCAGCTTGGGCCAGGATCGATGATAAAACCTACGGCAGTGTTCTCAATATCGGCATGAATCCGACCTTTGACGACAATAAAATGTCCATTGAAGTGCATCTCCTCGATTTTCGAGAAGACATCTATGGGAAAACCCTGGAGATCCTTTTCATGGAGAAACTCCGGGACGAGAAAAAATTCAGTGGTCCGGCGGAGTTGATTGTACAGATCCGGAAGGATGTGGAACAGGCCCGCACTCAATTATCTCCTGACGGATAACCTCAATAGATGGGAATGAAAATAGCCATTCAAACCCATCCCCACTCTAACCCTCCCCTTGAAGGAGAGGGAAAATTTAATTTCGTGAGTACACTGGGATAGGATCGTTTTTTCAGGTGAAAAATGGAGATAGAACTACCGGAAAAGCAACCCTTCAATCTGCGTCTTCTTCATTCCTGGGATGTCACTTATGAAGAGGCCGTATCTTTACAGAATACCTTAAAGAAACAGCTTATTCTTCACGACGGAGTTAAAATCGGACAGTTACATATAATCGCTGGTGCTGACATCTCCTATGGTCGCAACAGCGATTTGTTTTTTGCCGCCGTCGTGGTTCTGTCCTATCCTGACATGGAGCCGATCGAAGAGGCTCATGCCATCGAAAAGGTCTCTTTTCCTTATATTCCCGGGATGTTGAGTTTCCGTGAAGGACCGGTTTTATTGAAGGCTTTTGAAAATCTGCAGCGGACTCCGGATATTGTCATTTTTGACGGCCAGGGTATCGCCCATCCCCGGGGAGTTGGCCTCGCCGCGCATCTGGGTCTCTTTCTCGACATTCCGGCAATCGGTTGCGCCAAATCGCGCCTCTGCGGGGAGCACCGGGAACCGGGACCTTTGCCTGGAGACCATGAAGACCTGCTTCATCAGGGACAGGTGATCGGGTCTGTTCTAAGAACCAAGACCAGAGTGCGGCCGGTTTTCGTCTCCCCGGGACATCGGATCAGCATGGAAAGATCCAGGGAGATCACCCTGGAATGCTGCCGTGGCTACCGGTTACCGGAGCCTGTCCGGCAGGCCCATCTGGCCGTGAACCGGCTACGGATATCATATCAGTAAAGGACTTCCCCCGTATCCGTAACAAGTTTTCCGGGAATATTGAATATCCTTTTAACCATGCCGAGTCCTTCTGCTGATATTTCCCTTGCTGGAATGGCCCTTACCTCGGGATCTTCCAAAGGTCCTTTTACTTCAAAATAGACCGTAATAAAACTTCCACCGTCATCCGTCAGTATCCAGCCCGCCACCGGAATCCTGCTGACAATCTTATCCACAGTCTGCAGGGGTTGCAGACCGACCTTAAAGTCAACGCTTTTCTGCATAAGGTCCATACTTCCCATGGCGAGGATATTCATAGTTTCACTGTCGATATAGAAATCGTTGCTCGTCATGATTCCGCTCTTGAGAAGCAGGCTAGCGGTAATGGAGTTATACGGCATCCCATCCGCTGTCATGTCGGGAAGTTTAAGTTTCAATAACTGGGACACATTGAGGACAGAAAATATTTTATATAACGCATTTAATTTTTTTATTATTCCTTTTTCGATGCTCATCTTCACTATGCCGGCGGCGGATGCTTTCAGCTCAGCGGTAGTTTTTCCTGTGGCAGTAATATTGCCTCTTGCCGTCAAGGTCCCCTTGACCCGCTGGTCTTTCTCCCCAGTCCAGAAAATGGCCTCTGCCGGCACCCGGTCAAGTTGGAATTCATATTGATGCCTTGGGGAACCTACCACAGGAAACCGGGTAGCACCTTTGGCGGCAACCCGTCCGCTCTGCATGGCCCATGTCAGGGACGAAAATTCAAGCTTGCCTGAATTATAGCCAAGATTGGCGTGAAGGTCCTTAAAGGAGAGATCATCGAGTTTACCCTCCGCCGCCTGGACGGTGACCTTTATGAAGGGGGCGAATTCGGGTTTGTTTGAATTATAGGTGAGGTCGGCGCCGAGGTCTGAAAAAGACAGCTCCCCGAGCTTCCCTCCTGCCGCCCGAACCTTGGCCTGCATGGATATTGGAGGGCCGCTTGTTTTCTTATCACCTACTTTCTCCATTTTCAGCAACGGCGCCAGATTCTCTTCATTGAGGTAAGAGAACGAAATGTTTCCATTGATGACTCTTTCCCGACCATCCTGAACAGTCCCTCTGGCCGTCACGATTGCATCATTTAGTCGGGCGGACAGCGAGCGAACCTGCCAGAGATCATTCCGGAAGGAAACATCACCGCTGATATCCCGTATCTGATACCCTGCCGGCAGGCTTCGATAACCGAAATCCTCGGGATGGACAAAAGGAAGGGAAAAGGTCAGGGAAAAATCCGGCGTTTTGAAACCAGCAGCCGTACCGGCCACAGTAAAGGGCGTCTCGCCGTAGCGTCCGGACAGCCGGGATGAGGTTAATTTGTCCCCTTCCATATGTATCGACCCCTTCACATCATTAACTATTTTAATGTTTTCCGCCAGATGGAAGGACATCCCCTGCAGGTAAATATCGCCGTGCCAACGGTCGCCTGTCCCTGTTTTTCCTTCCCCCCCTCCACTGATGACGGCCTGAGCCAAACCCTCCGCCTGACGCCGTTTGAGCTCGGGAAAGCATGTCTGGATGTCCCGCAAATTGACTGTGTTAGTGCGAAAAGCTATGTTAAATGACTGATTTGCATCCTTAAGGTGGGATATCAAGGTTCCGGACAGAACAAGGGGGCCCAAAGAATAATGAAACGGGTCCATCTTGAGTTTCCCGTCCCTGATCGCCGCGACAAAATCCAGGTGGTTTTCCTGCCCTGCCGGCTTGATCATGACGTCGCCATACTGGTAGCGGGCCGGCGTCAGGTTCCATTCGCCGTTCAGGCGATAATCGGCCAGTGGTCCCATACCGCTCAACTTCAAGGTTGTACTGCCGCTAAAAGACAGTTTTTTTAACAGATCCTCTCCAATTAGCCAGGCCAACTCGTGATTTGTTGGTTGCACAGTAGCGTTAAAGGGATAGGTGACAGGTTCCGAGAGGGGATATCCGGCAATTTTTCCGGTCAGGGTGACGGGTGAAGCCCCGAAATATCCCGTCATCTGATTGAATTGGATATCTCTTTCCGTAAACACCAGCTCTCCCGCGATGCCGTTGAATCTCGGCATTGAGCCGCCAAAATCAACGACACCCTTTAGCACGGATGTCTTCACAAGCAGGAGATTATCATGACCTGCCGCTCCCCACTTCCGCAGATGACTCAGGCGGCCTTTAAGGGCTCCCTCCTGCATATTGAAAAGTCCCCCCCGGATGTGTTCCTTGATAAACGTCGACGTTCCCGGGGGGATGATTCCATAGGGAACATATTGTCCGTATTTTTCCAGGTCAAACGGTCCCAGTGTGGCCGTAATATCTATGAATGGGTCTTCTTTCCCTAATTCCCTGATTGCCCCCTGCCCCTTGATCCTGACATCATCGACGGCAAGTTCGGCCTTGCTCAGGGAAATCTCACCGGGGGTGCGTTTCAGATCATATACCAGGCGCAGTGAGGACGGCGCCGGCGGATCAGGAAATACCTTGTGATACTGAAATCTTACACCTTTGAGTTCTATGGTTCCTGACGAGACAAACTCCTGTTTTTGACCTTTGACGACAATATCGGCATTCAGCAGCCCGGCCAACTGCTGAAAAGGAACTTTGCCACGGTAATAGGGCCAAGGAAGTTCGAGATCAAGTTCCTGAATACGGAGCCGGGAATCGATCCGGCTATTTATGATTGGTTCCGGATGTCGGGTAAGATAAAGAGATCCTTCCATCCCCAGCCTGGCTTTCCGGGTGTTTTCCGAGAGGACCGCTTCCAGTTGGAAGCCGGTCTTCTCTCCTCGCTGCAGATGATCTATTTTAAGGCGGACATTCTTGAAATCGGTTTGAATCCCTTGCGGGATTATCCATTGATCACGAAAGGTTACGGCGCCTTCCTGAACGCTAAGACCGCCGAATTCCAAAGGCGATTCCTTTTTCGCTTCCATCAGATCGTCAATATTCCACTTTCCCTGTTTGTCTCGGACAATGACAATATGTGGCTGTTGGAGATTAATTTCTCTCAGGATGATTTTCCGCTCCAGCAGATAGGGCAATAGGGCGACACGCACGGTCAATCGCGCCGAGGAGGCAAACTGGTCGCGACTATTCTTCTCCATGATCACGACCCTGTCAAAGGTAAGTGCAGGTGAAAAACCAAAGGAAACATGGCCCGATGCATATTGAATATCCCGGTCCAAGGCCTTTTTAGCGTAGTTCACGATGGTCGGCCGGTAGGCTTCAAGATTTTGGACTTGCTGATAGAAATAAACGAACAGACCGCCCGTAAGCAGGATGATAACAATGGCGAGGGGGAGAATTATCTTTTTCATCCGACAAGAGACCTTTCTCCCCTTCAAAGGGAAACTGCGCAATTTACTCCTTCCCCCTCAAGGGGAGGGTTGGGGTGGGAATGGTTTTTAGGATTGGACCCTTTGCGACGGCGTCAGTCTTTGCTGAAGGACATCTCCCCTATGTAACCTTCGGCATGACTCCTGGTGTTCTGGGAGTTAATGTAAAAACGGACTCCATGGGTCGCCCCCAGGGGTTCTCCCCCATGGACATCCCGGAAAATACGCTTGTAGTCTTCGTAAACATTTCTTTTCTCCGTATACCAGTCCCCCAAGTGGTCTGTTTTGTTGCGGAGGACCAGGTAGCGTATCTTCTTCAAGAAAGGCTTCGGGCTCCGGGCCGACAGGCCCTTCGGGGCTTCGTTGTCCCAGATATAGGTAAGGATTGGGGTATTGATTTTTTCCGGGAAACCCGTGGCCGGGAAAACCACATAGATCTGCAGAGCCTGATCATCTGTTGCGGATTTGCGGACGTCCCCTCCCTGGGGAAGTTTTGTCGCCCGCCATGTCCAGTTCAAATAGGGATACTCCTTGAGATCAACCCGCACGGGTCTTTCGATGCCAAATCCCGAACGGGGATCACTTTTCATCCTGACATAATAAGCATCTCCCGACCGGACCAGATTTATATTCGGAGTGCCGCTGTGTTTCATCAGGGTCCAGCCCTCCGGGACGCCGTTAACCAGCCGGGGGGATCTGTATTTGGCCACCACAACGGATTCTTCCAAGATGGGAAAGCTATCTTCCGCTGATATGACGACCGTAAGAAGTACCAAAAATATTATGGCTAAAAGCCGTTTATTGAACATTTTACTGCATCCATATACGATGAGCTCGTAAAGAGTCAAAGAATGACAATCGACGGCTTCGCAAAAAAGATTCGTAGGCAAGTAGCGCTGCATCCAGACTTTTTACGAAGCCGTCACATCCGGATTCCGGCGCCGCTTTTACCTCAGACCAAACGGTCAAGCAAGATCTTTTTTATAGACAGCCATGATTTCTGAACGTGTCACCACGGCATCCACCCTGGGGATATGGGCCAGGATGTTCTCCCTCCCCCCCTCTTCGCGATCGATGAGGGCAATCACCCGATCAATGACCAGCCCCGCCCCCTTTGCCTTTTCTATGGCCGTAATCGTGGAGCCTCCCGTCGTAATGACATCATCGAGGATCACCACCCGTTCACCAGCCTG
>Ga0247842_10006589_pt1 | contig 13059 bp, 10 predicted proteins | sample LaCruzMarch2015__3_FD_192411 | JGI IMG/M metagenome (GOLD analysis project Ga0247842, IMG submission 192411) | Freshwater microbial communities from meromictic Lake La Cruz, Castile-La Mancha, Spain - LaCruzMarch2015_19m | ecosystem: Environmental > Aquatic > Freshwater > Lake | place: Spain...
TTATGGAAAGTATCAAACAGAATATGGTGAAGGGTGAAAACATTTACCTACGGGAATTTGGGACGTTTCTGCTGAAAAAACGGGCTGAAAAGACCGGCAGGAACATTACAAAGGGAACCAGCGTGAAGATTCCTGCTCATTTTATTCCTGCGTTTAAGCCATCAAAAGAGTTTGCTACGGTAGTGAAATTAAAGGTGAAGGTGAAATAATCATTTGCCAGGAATGATTACAGCGGAAGCCATAAAAACCATCACCCTTAGGGTCATTGTTTTAGCAGTTTTTTCCCTTTTTCGGTAAGACGATATTTCTGAAAGCGACTTTTAGGTTTCTCCGGTACAGTCATTTCAATTAAACCATAATCAATTAATGGTTTAATGTTGAGTGTAAAATTCTTGGTTTGGTTTCCTATTTCAAGAAAGTTCAGTATTTCACTTCTCGATCTCGCTTCAGTAAGAAAATCAATCAGCTCAATGAACTTAGTTACTGACTTAGTTACTGACTTAGTTACTGACTTAGTCACCAAGAAATTCCTTATCTGGTCAACCACATCGCTTATGTCAGCGTCCAGAAGAATGCTTATGGATTGAAAATCAACACCATTTGCGAAAATCAACGCTACATCATGCATGGTTGACTTAGTCACTTTCTTAGACACTGACTTAGTCCCTTGCAATTCGGGATGACAGGGTAAGGTGACCATAAAGAGGATCTGATCTTTGTCGGTATAGAATCCCGGTTCAGGATTGCCGTTGGCGGCCATGGTATCACGAATAATCGGAAATCCGGTTGATTTACCTTCGGTAAGGTCAAGTTCTTTGAGGAAATCACCAATTCGTCGGTTACGGTATGCACGCGAAACAACCCTTCGTTGCTGCAAATCGATATTGGTAATTGGCGGCATGGGACCCGGATAGCTCAGAATTGTAATTTTATCGGGGAATACTTGTATTTCGATCGGGGCTTCATCGGCATAACTTTTATGGTATACTGAGTTGCTTAGTACTTCTTCCAATGCATTGAAAGGATAATTGCTGATCGTTACACTTTCGGCCTGACCGGTAATTTTCCGCACTTCTGTGCGGATAACATTGTTTTTCAGATAGGCCAGGCAGTTGCGGATTTGATGGTGCAACGGGCCTTTAAAGGTTTCGGATGTGAAATTCCGGCCAGTATCATCGGGATGAATGGCCAGTTCGATCCAGGCGCGGTTAAAGAATGTATGTGGTTCGCGGTTGAAAAACATGAGACCTGCATTTACAGGCCGCAAATACTCAAACGGTCCACGGGCAATCTGCATCTGGCGACATAGTTCAGGGAAAGGAATATTTACACTTTCATCAAACAATTCACTCCCGACTTCCTGTAAAAATTCACGGATCAGACCCAAATCCAAGTCGTTGAGTTGCGCCTGCTGATTGATTCGATCGTCGAAAGGAATCTTAGCCGTGAGTTCAATGAGTCGTGTATGGTTGGCTCCCTGAGCAACAATGCTGCGGGAGCCAGCCCGGATATAATATTGCCGTCGGGCATCGTGGCCCAACGTAGATGGACCGGAATAGGGTCGCATATCACCGGCAGGAGCCCATATTACAAGAATATGCTGTTCGTCAATTATATAAGGCTGAGTAATCGGCAGGTAGTTGGGTTGAATTTTATAACAGATGTTAATCAGCTCACCCTGGATACTATCGATCGTGGCAAGCGGAAAGCCCTTGGGCGGAAACTGAGGGACCCCGTTCATTGTTTCGATGCCTACAATGATGTAGCCACCACCCCAATTGTTTATGTCGTTGGCAAAAGCACAAATTGAATGCAGGATCTCCTCGGGATTCCAACCTGCCTTAAATTCAAGCCGTTCCCATTCCACTACTTTGCCGTGAACTAATTCATTTATATTGATAGGGATGGCCATAAATATTTAAGATTGTTCGATTATCGCTATTTCTTCTTCGGTCATTCCATATAGAGCATAAACAAGTTGATCAATCTCTTTTTCAAAACTACTTGTATCAACACTTGGATTAGATTTTTTTTGATTCTCTATCTCTTTGACTTTTTCAATAATAACATTCTGTTCAACTAAAGAAACTTTTGGAATCGGGACATCTAAGAGGATACTAGGTTTTACTTGTGCAAGTGCTCTCCCTTGCTCGAATGAGAATAGTCTATATAAAAATGTAAAGAGTTTGGAATTAAGAAGTCCAACCAAGTATCGATTATTTGAATTTTCATTTGACGCAAAAAGATATAGACCATCTGTTGGATAGAACTTTTCGGCATCAATAGCGGTAATAATTTTATCACCTGTAATTACCCCGATAACTTTTTCTGGTTTAGTAAATATTTTTTCATCTCTTTCTCTATGAAGTGCATAAAAGGGGTGTTTACCTGCTTTGACTTCTTTGCAAGTAATTTCTTTTTCAAATTGCTTCAAGTATTCAATTATGTAAGGGATATCTTCTGGATTATCACGACGTGATGTGTATATTATTCTCTTTGACTTGTTGACAATCTGATACTTTCTAACATCAACCCCTCCTGACAAAGTTGGTTTAATTTTTTTGATTTCTAATTTATAATCATAGACAATTTTGTCAGATACAAGAAATGCCTCTTTTAAATCAGGACTTATTCCTCTTTGAATCCCAGCATCATCAATTACTTCCCTTAATGTGTAACTTCCCAATTTTATTAGAATGGCATATCTATCTATATTTTCCGTAGGGAAGATATTATAGGGTAATTTCAAAAAGAAATTGGAGGATATTGATTTGAAGGAAATATTTTTAATAGGTTGCCCATGCTTTAATCTATAAAACCCAATACTAGTTTCATTTTCTTTTTTCAGAGAACCAATAATTACAATTGCAGAAGCTCTATCTACATCTTGGAAAATATTATCTCCTAAGTTAACAATTGCTATTAGTTGAAAATGAGTTACAAGTTTATTTCTAAGGTTGGTATTATCTAATTGGTACAAGAGAACATCTGGTATAATCATTGAAACCATTCCTGTTCCACTTTTCAGAGTTAATGATTTGTTTATAAAGAACATGAAAGTATCTATCATTCTGACAATTATGTCTGAATTTTCTTTTTTATAAATCTCAAGGGATTTATCATCAATTTCAGCACCCCATGGTGGATTACCAATTATAACGTCAAACCCCATGAAATCCCCTTCATCATTGAGCACTTCTGGGAATTCAAACCGCCATTCAAATGCATTTTCGTAAATTTTATTGTTTTTAATCTCTTCGAGTTCGGTTTCGAGTTTCTTGATTTTACCGGCGAGATCACATGCTTTTTTATTCCATTCGGTAAGTTCTTTCTTTGATCGCTCAAACAAGAAAGTTTGGTTATTTAGGGTGAAAAGATCACCATTGAGTTTTTTCAGCTGGATTAATCGTTTATCGTTGGCAGCTACTTCTGTTTCAAAATCGGACTTAATGGAAGCTATCAGTCTTTCCATTTCCCTTTTCTGCTCTTTACTGGTGGCCTGGTGGTAGGTCTGCACTGCCAACCGGTAGCTGTCGATGCTCCATTTGCTTTTCTTCAATGCCTGTTTGATATCGGCGTCCAGCGCATAGCGGGAGATGAGGGAATTTCCGCATTTTATGTTGATGTCGATGTTAGGAAGTGTTTCAAGCTCGGTATAATTGCTTTCGGATTTGTAATAAGAATTCTTCAGCAATTCAATCCATAATCTCAAACGACAAATTTTAACCGAATTGGGATTGATGTCGACGCCAAACAAGCAATTTTCAATAATGGTCTGCTTTTCGCGGAAAAGCGCTTCCTGGACTCTCTGGCTTTCGGGACTTCTTGGATTATATTCAAATAATTCGCCATCTTCGTCGGTAACGATAAGCTCATCGTTGGCTACTTCAACATGGTACTCTTTCAGTCTCTTATCTTCCTTATCGGATAATATTTTCAATTCGCTCTTTATGGCGATGATCTCGTTCAAGGCTGAAACGAGAAAATGTCCGGAACCCACTGCAGGATCGCAAATCTTAAGTTGGTTGATGATCTGGTTGGCTTCCTTTTTGTCTTCGATTTTATCATACAGCCCTTCAAGATTCTGACAATTCCAGCCTTTTAAGTCATTAAATTTCTGAACCACTGCCCGGAGAATGGTTTCTCGGCACATATACATGGTGATGAACCCGGGGGTAAAGAAAGAGCCGTCTTTATAACCGTTAATTTTTTCGAAAATCAAACCAAGAACCGAAGCGTTGATCAGCGTTTTGTTGTCTTCCTGGATCTCTTCTGCGCCTTCGCCTGAAAAATCATAAGCATCGAGGAATGCAAAGAGATAATCCAACCCATTCATATTTCCGATTAACCGTTTCCCAGTATTATTTTTCAATACCGTTCCTGGATGAATCGGAATGAGGCAGTCATCCTGAAGGTTGCTGATAAAAATGGTAGCACGCTCCAGTTCTGTGGGTTCAAAGAGAGAACTATTCAGGTAGGGGACCTTTTCAAACAACTTAACAACAGCAGGATCGCGTTCTGTGTTCTTTTTGGCAAGTACACGAAAAAACAGACTATCTAGGGAATCAAATCCCTTAAGTTTGTCATTGTTGAGAAATTCATATTCATGGTCGCCCTTATGGTAGTTGATCAACTGCGCTTCGAGCAGTTTCAGGAATAAAATACGGTTGATCCAAGTGATGGACAGTTCGAGCGATACGTTAAAAAGTCTATCCTGGGTTGTTTCTCCAAAATAGGAGGGTTTGCCGATCCGGCTGATCATATCCCGGCTGTCGATCTGAACAATGGCATTCTCTATCAATGATCCGGGATCCCGCTGTCCTTCCTTTTTCCGGCCGATGAGTTTTTTGCCACCTTCTTTTGTTTCTGTCAAGCCAATGATGTGAAGTAGTTCTGTATAAAATGCTTTGTCCAGGCTATTGCTGTCGTTGGTGAAAGGAAGCTTCAGCAAATGTTCCGGTGAGAGCAGCTTATAAAGGGCTATGAGTTTGGAATCATCTTTCTTGTCGTCATTTCGCAGGGGTTTATCATACTCCCGGAAATCAAAAAAGGTAAAGCAAATTTCAGAAGTCAGCGCTGTCAGGAATGGTTCAGCAATTTGCTTGAAAAAGAAGTCAGTCGTATTTCCTGACAACCGACCTTCTTCAAAATCGGTGAACTGTTTGACAAGGGTTTTATTCTGGGCGAACAGTTTCTCAAAGAGGATGGCATCGAAGATAAACCATTCATAAATGTTTGTGGCCACCAGATGTTTGATCTCCAGGTTATGGTTGGTGATCCGTTCCCTGAGATAATACAGGATAAGCTCATGAAACGCTTTTGCGTTCATGCTATCCGGTCGGATCATCTCTGATTTATTCGATGGTTTCTTGGCTTCGATCAAAACACCGGTCAGGCTCTTTGCATCAGGTCCATTATGAATTACAAGGTCATTCCGGCCTTTTGTGTTGATATAAAACTTTTGATAGAAGGTATTCCTGAGAAAAACGACCAGGTCATTTTTGTTGTGTTCCTCCGATTCTGTTTCATTCACTCCGTCGATCAAGCCGATAAGGTTATTCTTGAACAGTTCAATTTCGCTCCGGGTTGGTTTAACCTTGAGCCAGGCTTTATTGAGGGATTTTCGGGGGGATAAAAATGTCAATTGCATAGTTTGGAATGATTCCTTTTCAAATGTAAGAAAAGTGGAGGAATGTGACGGTCAAAAAAATCAAAGAGCCGAACATCGAAGGTTTTATCAATATTTAGGGCTTGGTGATTCTATAGGATAAATGTATAAATAATTTCTATTAATCCGGAGCATCCTGGATTTTGTAAATATGCCAGAACATCATTGTGATGATCACATGGACGAAGATTGAACGGTATGTTCAAATTTGTTCAGCCCGATTTTCAACGGTTTGTTTGTTTCGATAAATTCGTTGCAAATAAGGACATCCTCTCCATTTTTGTTTTTTACACAAATGATAAGAAAAAAATATACACCTGGCTTGCCGATCAGGTTACTGGCAGCATTTTCTTCGAGAATGAGTTTGTTAAAACCAGGTTTTGGATTGACAAAATACTGAACTGATTTTTGGTCAACCTGACCTTCAACTTCCCGGGCAATACCAAGCGATATCATGCTAATGTCGCATCCTTGTGGAATTACAGTTTTTAGATTGAAATTTAATTCTACATAGTTCTCATTGCTAAGATTTTCAACCACGCTGTCTTCGCAAGAAGTAATTAATACTAAACTTGCAATAGCTAAAAAAAAGAGAATCTTTTCCATGGCATAATGATTTTTAGTTATTTTGATTAGATGTTGTTTGGATTAGATTAGATGGTTTATATGGATAATCCTGATAAATACAATCTTTTTCGATAACAATTTGATCCCTTTAGAAGTTCCTCCTTCGAAACTTTTTATATGGGTACTGATTTTTTTCAATTTGTGACAAAATGGATCAATATACTTTGGTAAAGAGTATGCTAAACAGGGTCATGATTTTCTTGGTTACTGGAATGAATCTTACAATAACCCGATACTTGAAATCAGATTGGGTGATTATTTTGGAAATGAAAAATCTTGTTATTATTGGAGTAGTTCCGAAACTCCCAGTGAAATCTATGTTGCTGGAATTGGATATGATTAATCATTTTATGTTAATTCTCAACGTAAATCATCGGATGAGGATCCTTATGGCATTTGTATCCATTGCCTAAAAGATGTCACAAATTGAAATTCTTTGTTGTTCGGTGATTTTTTCTTTTTGCATCTGAAAAATTACATTAATTTTAAATGGTCAAAGTACGGTTAAATGTATATCGAAAAATATCTGATTTCTTTATTTAAGGTTCAACGATCAAGTACGGTCCTTCTCTTTCCAAAGGCGGGGTAACCCGCCTGCGTTAACCAACGAATAAAATCCGGTCTGCAAAAGCCAGAGGACTGACCACCCATAGTGACAAAAAATATAAATAAAAAAAGTGGAGACCAGAACCCACACTAACAAACGGGGCGAAACCGAAAAGCCATACAAGTAGGGCATATATTAAAAAAGGTTTATTATGAAAAAGTTGGCAACAATATCAGTGATAATAATCACAGTTCTATTATTTCTCTCAAGTTGTTCAAATTCTAATCTTTCTGAAGACAAAGCAAAGAAAACTGTAGAGAGTTTACTTGCAAAAGGTGCGGAATTGCCTGACAATAGTCCAAACCCAGCTCAATTGATAGAGTACCAAGGATTAATTCAAGTTTCAGAAACAGAAATGCATGCTAGGGCAATCATTCAGCATAAAGATGGGCGTATGAATGGCCAATTTATTTTTCATAAAAATTCTGAAAATAAATGGATATTGGACAAAGTTGAATTTAGGGTTCAAGGTAGGGTGTTTGGCAATTATTGGAATCAGAATGTATTCCAGAAAGTAGAATAACCAGCCCATAATCGAGTAGGCTGCCCCGTCAGTATCGCTGAAAGGTGCAACTCTTGATTATTCGGCTGAGCCACCATATTCCGTAGCAAAGTGAGCCAGCAATTCTGGCGATATAGACCCTGATGAAATATCATTGCCTTGCATTCAAAGAACTTTGATATATTTGTCATTCAGGCCTCACATTTGTTGAAATGGCCAAAACTAAGTCTGACAAATGAAATTGCATTTTGTGACATATCTTGGCTGCATCAAACTACACAGATACGCAATCAGGAAAAAATAAGTATCAGCCTGAAATGGTGTACACCGTTGATATAAGATGCTACGTATTTTAACCAATGAATCAATGATTTGATAGAACATGGACGATAACCTCCATCGCAAGAAATAGTATTTTCAAATGATTTCAACATGATATCAATCCATAAACGGATAATTGAATACTTCCTCACATATTGTAACCCACCCTAAAACTTTTTCTATGAAAAAAATACCCATTTTATTTGCTATGCTACTATTCTCTAGCAGTGCAATAAGTTCTATAGCGCAAGTAGCTGACACTTTTAAAGACCCCCGAGATGGTAAAGTGTACAAGACCGTAAAGATTGGTAATCAAACATGGATGGCCGAAAACCTTGCCTACAAAGCGGGTAGCGGTTGTTGGGCGTACAACAATGATCAGGGCAATGTAGCAACTTATGGTTATTTATACAACTGGGAAACTGCTAAACATGTATGCCTAACGGGTTGGCATTTACCAAGCGATGCAGAATGGACCCAACTTACAACCTATTTGGGAGGTGAAGATGTTGCAGGAGGTAAACTAAAAGAAGCAGGCACAGCTCATTGGAAAAGCCCTAATAAAGGTGCAACCAATGAAAGTGGGTTCACAGCCATTCCGGTAGGCTACCGCACCAGCAGTGGTACGTTCGAAGACGTTGGTAACTACGGGGACTGGTGGAGTTCGTCCGAGGGCAATACAGACACTGCCTGGTGCCGGTTCCTGGACTACTTTTACACCTCTGTGACCAGAGCCGACGATGGCAAGAATCGCGGGTTTTCTGTGCGATGCCTTCGGGATTAGGAAGACTATTTGCCTATTTGCCTATTTTATTATTTTGGGGTATATGGTATTATGAAAAATATGAATTTTATCGGATTAGTTAATCTGTTCATAGTTTGAAAAAATAAAATCCGTTATGCATTTGGTTGAAATACATAACCTTGACATCGGTCATCGAAAATGAATCCCTTTCTTCCTTTGGAATATTCGTAAATGTTTGGTAAACTGCATATTGCTTTGATGATACAAGCTATTAATAAAACTCTATAATCAAAGATTTATTACAAATAAACTTACTTATGAAAAAACCAGGAACATTTATTTTGACAATTTCACTTTCAATTTTCATTCTGTCAAGTTGCAACATGTCAGAAAACAAACAAACATCCGAGAATGATCTACAAATCCAGAAAGTCGCTGACTCCAATTTGAAACTTGATATGGTTTTTATAGAGGGCGGAACTTTCCAGATGGGAAGCAATGACGGCGAATCAATGGAAATCCCAGTACATTCGGTAACATTGAGTGATTTTTTAATAGGGAAATATGAAGTAACCCAAAAGCAATGGCACTATATTGCTGGCAATAATCCTTCCGGCTGTATAAACTGTGACAATTGTCCTGTTGAGAAAGTTTCCTGGGATGATATTCAGGAATTTATTCAGAAATTGAATCAAAAAACAGGAAAGACCTACCGACTGCCAACGGAAGCGGAGTGGGAATATGCTGCCAGAGGCGGTAACAAAAGTAAGGGATATACTTATAGCGGAAGCAACAGTTTAGATAATGTAGCGTGGTACTCTGAAAATTCCGGTTCAAAAACACACCCAGTGGGTCAGAAGCAACCGAATGAATTGGGATTATTTGACATGAGTGGAAATGTATTTGAATGGTGTAGCGACTGGTATGGGTCATACCAGAGCAGTGAGAAATCAAATCCTCAAGGCCCTTCATCGGGATCCTTCCGCTTGTTTCGCGGAGGTAGTTCCCACTACTATGCTTATTTCTGCCGCACCTCGGATCGCGGCCTCCAATACATTAACCCCGACTTCCGCAGCTCAAGTACGGGTTTTCGGTTAGTTTTATCAGGCATCTGAATCGGCAGGCTGACAACAAGATTACATTTATAAAGAATCAAATCTGTTTGTAAGTAGAATTAAATAAATGAAATTATGAGTCACAATTATTATCCAAGATTATTTCTAACAGTAACAATTATTGTTATTCTTTTAGTTTTTAATACTGCTTATTCTCAAAGATCAGTTGTCAGAGCAAAAAAATTTTTCATCGAGAAAAAGTATGATGCCGTAATAAATGAATTGGAAGGGTTACCTCAAAGTGCATACAAGGAATTAAAATCATCTCTTACATTATCTTCCTTCACAGATTCTGTTGTTTATCCAGCTTATGCTTTGACAATTCAAGAAGGATACTTTAAAGTTGTATGGATAGTGCCAATTGATACTTCACATGAATTCAGGGAAAAGGTATTTGGTTTATCCACATTCAGTCCAATAACAGCATATATTCTGACAAATACATCGGAACAGGACATTAATAACATATCCCCTTCTACATTCATAGAGGGGGTTAAAAATGATCAGTTGTTCCTGACCAATAGTTTTACAACCGGACTTTCTTATAGTACAATTCCCGAACTTAGCAATACTATTTCTTATTTAAAAACCAGAGGTGACCTGTTCATCGCTGGGGCAAGAGACTCAATAATATTCAAAATCCTGGATCTCAGAAGAAAGTATTTAATTGCCAACCTGAGATACATCATCACAAAATTCGAAATACCCGGCAAATGCTTTATATCACCTAAAAACTATGATGTAAACACATCCGTATTGAGTGTTCATTTATCAATAGACCTTGATTCTTATGGCATCTATGTGGCCACGGTAAAGTCTCAAGTAAGTTTAAACTATGCACAGAGTTTTTTTACACCTGAAATGGAAGACGGGTATTTTTCACCTGTCAAATTCCAGGTATTACCGGGTTTTGAAAGAAAAAGCCTAGGGATATATGGCTGGAGAATGCCAAATCTATATATCACAAGAGATATAGGATTGAAACTCGATAATTCTCAGGGAAAGATATCAAAAATTAAAACTATGAATTTTACAGGTGAACTATGGCCCCCTGAGATCTATTTGGACCGGTGGGACTTGACTAATATAAAAGAACCCTATGCAAAATACAAATGTATTAGAATTATTTCCGGAAAGATTGTCCCAATGGTAAAAGAACAGGCCATTCAAGATTCACTTATGGCAATACAGAAAAATGTTGCAGCCTCCAATTTGAAACTTGATATGGTTTTTATTGAGGGTGGAACTTTCCAGATGGGCAGCAATGATGACGAATCAAATGAAAACCCAGTACATTCGGTAATATTGAGTGGCTTTTTTATAGGGAAATATGAGGTAACCCAAAAGCAATGGAGAGATATTAATGGAAATAATCCATCCAAGTTTATAAACTGCGATAATTGCCCGGTTGAACAGGTTTCATGGAATGATGTGCAGGAATTTATTCAGAAACTGAATCAGAAAACAGGTAAAAACTACCGTCTGCCTACTGAAGCCGAATGGGAGTATGCTGCCAGAGGTGGAAATAAAAGCAGTGGATATACCTATAGCGGAAGCAACAGTGTGGGTGATGTGGCATGGTACACTGATAATTCCGGTTCAAAAACTCAACAGGTGGGGCAGAAGCAACAGAATGAACTGGGGCTATTCGACATGAGTGGAAACGTTTGGGAATGGTGCAGCGACTGGTATGGTGCTGATTATTACCAAAATAGTTCGACATCAAATCCTAAAGGCCCTTCATCGGGCTCCACCCGCGTGGGTCGCGGCGGCTGTTGGTACTTCGACGGTCAGCGCTGCCGTACTTCGAATCGCAGCGGCAACGGCCCCGGCTATAGCTACGACAATATGGGTTTCCGGTTGGTTCTTGTCCCCTAGTTTACTTGTTTTCATTTATACTACCCCATACTGTTTATTCCGGCGATACTGACCCCCCATTCCGGCGATATTGACCCCCCTCTAACAGAAGTATTTTTTTAACATGTGTTTTTTGTTTGGATTTACAATAATAAAGATTTCTTGGCAGGTCATTTTCATATGGTTTTATTTTTTCTAATTTTTTTTCATGATTGAGGAATTTTTATTTGATGTTATGTTAATTGGGAAATAACCAAGCCAAGGGATATTGTGCGGTGGTGTTATTCTCAATTAACATAAATTACAGCGCATTTTTCTTTCTCCAGGATTCACCTTTTAATTCAAGTCTGTGGGCTGTATGAATGAGTCTGTCGAGGATCGCGTCTGCGATGGTACTGTCGTCAATGATTTCATACCATTGCTTTACCGGAAGTTGAGAACAAATTAGCGAGGATTTCTTACCATGCCGATCCTCAATGATTTCAAGCAGTTCCATTCGTTTAGTGCTGTCCAGGGGTTGTAAACCAAAGTCATCAAGTAAGAGCAGGTCAGCTTTCTCGACCCTTGATACTTCCCTTATGTAGGTTCCTTCGGCGCGGGAGAGTTTGAGTTTTGCAAATAGTTTTTGAGTATTGAAGTATACCACCCGATATCCCTGGTTGCAAGCCTGATGCCCCAGGGCTGAGGCCAGAAAACTTTTTCCGACCCCTGTTGGGCCCGTGATCAGGATGTTTTCTCTTCTGTCGATATAGCTGCAATCGGCAAGTTGCAAAAAAAGTGCCTTGTCCAGATTACGTCCTTCAGGAAAGCTGATTTCTTCGACCGAAGCCTGGTAACGGAACCGGGCCGATTTTAAAAGACGGTCCATGCGTTTATTATGCCGTTCTTCCCATTCTGACTGCAACAGCGAGTTGATCAGATCCCCGGCATTCAGTGTTTGGTGTTGGCGTGTTTCAAGCATGGTCTCAAAGGCACGGTGCATGCCATAGAGCTTGAGTTGCCTCATACGTTCAAGTGTTTGTTCATTCATGGTTTATGGTTTTATGGTTATTGATAAGAAGATGCCCCACGTATGTTTTCGTGAAGCGGAAGCTTGTATTGGTTTGATTCTTCAAGGTCGTCTTCAATGTGCAGGTGCGCTTTGTTTTGAAGTATGGTTTTAATAATGACATAGTTATATACGCCAATATCTGAGGCCCGTTTACAGGCTTTTATGAGATTCTCCCTGGAGTCCTTTTTGGCAAGTGACAATATGCCCAGGCAGCTCTTATAGGCCTGCTCGGGGAAAGGTTTAGACTCAATTACTTTTTTAATGTAATCTCCTACTTCCACGCCGATGTCAGTGCCCCAATTGGTAAACTTCTCTGGCGACCAGGAAAGGAAAAACGCATGTGTTGATGTCAAGTGTTCAGGTATCGTTGTATAGCCTGGTTTAAAGTCACGGACATGGAAGGCAACACGATCACCCTTGAAATAAATCGACACAGATGTTTGTGTGTAAATGACCCTGATATGCTTACCAATGTACCGGTGAGGGGCGCTGTAATAATGCCGATCCTGGCGAATCTCGATATAACAGTTTTGCTGAACTGTTAACTCCCGGATGGTCTTTATCTC